>OBOJ01000002.1_pt1 | contig 24827 bp, 29 predicted proteins | sample 1535101 | NCBI WGS metagenome assembly OBOJ01 (sample SAMEA3275611, study PRJEB22092) | marine metagenome | biome: ENVO:00000447; feature: ENVO:00002042; material: seawater | collected 2014-06-20T11:55:00+00 | depth 0 m
CTCCCGTTTTTACCTACGACCATCCAAAATCCAGGTTTTTTTATTGAGAAGTTACATTTAAAAATTAAATTTTCTTTTTCTCCAGGATATGAAAAAGAAACATCTTTGAATTTAATATGAGGTATTTCATTTTCAAGGGAATCTCGCATTAATTCTATCAATCTATGTTGAGAGAAAATCCTGGTCTTTTAGCTCCTCCTGCTACTGAAGATTTTTCATATATCTGAACAGAAATGATTTCTTTAGCTCTTACAGCAATTAATTTATCTTGCACTTTGTCACACCTTAATTCGATCAAGTTTGAGGATTCTAAAGTTTCATTCATAGAACTTTTTATTTCATCATAAATTCTTTTAACATCATCAAATTCTTTCTTCTGAATTGAAAGCGGAAAAGGTGAATATCTCAAACTTAGTTCCAATGAATACATAATCATAATAAAAACTTCCTCTTATATTACTAAATATTTTTACTCAGGAAGTTATTTAAATTAAATTCTTTTGAGAAAATTATATAAAAGAACTTTAAATACAATTATTATGAATGAAGGAGATTTTATTTTGAATTTTAAAAATAATTTCATGGAAATAGCAAATGATATAACTTCTCTAGTTGGAAATACCCCATTAGTTAAATTAAATCGAATCAAAAAGTATTTTGATTGTTATCCAGAAATAATAGCCAAACTAGAAAGTTTCAATCCATCAGCGTCCGTTAAAGATCGGATCGCTTATTCAATGTTATGTAAAGCTGAAGAAGAAGGATTGATAACACCAGATAAAACAACGTTAATTGAAGCAACTAGTGGGAATACTGGCATCGCATTAGCAATGGTTGCTGCAGCAAAAGGCTATAAATTGATATTAACTATGCCGGATACGATGAGTATTGAGAGAAGGGCAATGTTGAGAGCATATGGAGCTGAATTACAGCTAACACCAGGAAAAGACGGAATGAAAGGAGCTTTAGATTTAGCTAATGAGTTGTCTTCAACCATTGCAAATAGCTATCAATTTAATCAGTTTGAAAACTTTGCTAATCCAGATATTCATGAAAGAACGACGGCTCAAGAAATATGGTCCCAATCCAATAACAATTTAGATGGACTAGTTACAGGAGTAGGCACAGGAGGAACAATTACTGGTTGTGCACGTTTTTTGAAAAAAGTTAATCCAAATTGCAAAATTTATGCCGTAGAGCCCAAAAAAAGTGCTGTGATTTCCGGAGAAAAAGCAGGATCTCATTCGATTCAAGGAATTGGAGCGGGTTTCGTACCAAAAGTTCTTAATACTAAATTAATTGATGAAATTATAAAAATAGATGACGATGAAGCATTTTATTATGGGCGTTTATTAGCTAGATTGGAAGGCCTTTTATCTGGCATCAGCAGCGGTGCAGCTTTAGCAGCAACTATAAAAATCGGCAAAAGAAAAGAACTAATGAATAAAAGATTGATAGTTATTCTTCCAAGTTTTGGAGAAAGATATTTATCAACAGCAATGTTTGAATCTAATACTTCAATTCAAGCCAGAAAAGATGGTTATCTTTAATGCATAATTTATAAAAATGGAAAAAAATTTATATGAAGAATTAGGTCTCAAACAAAATGCAACCAGAAGTGAAATTAAATCTTCATATCGCTCTTTAGTTAAGCAACATCATCCAGATGCAGGCGGCAAGAAAGAACGATTTCTTGCAATACAAAATGCCTGGGAAACTCTAAATGACCCTATCAAAAAGAAACAATACGATAGCAGTTTTTCCTTTTCCAGCTCATCATTTGATTCATTAAATGAAAATTGGGAAGAGAAATTTAATTCAAAAAAACATAATTCTTCAATTAAGGACAAAGAAGTTGAAACATGGATTAAAGAAATTTATAGTCCGATAAATAGATTAATTAGTCAAATCATTAAACCTTTGAATAACGAAATAAAAGAACTATCTGCGGATCCATATGATGACGAACTAATGGAAAATTTTTGCAGTTATATTATTCTTTCACAAAAGAAAATAGAAAAAGTTGAAAAAATTTATAACAAAAAAATAGTTCCAAAGTCTATTTCAGCTTTAGGCCTCGATCTTTATCATTGTTTTTCACAAGTTAAAGATGCGCTATCAGAATTTGATAGATATACACAAGGATACGTAGATAATTACTTATTTGATGGCAAAGAAATGATCAAAGAAGCAAAAAGAATACAATCAAAGATGTCTATAGAGAAAAAAAATAAAAACTTTTAGATATAAAAATTTTATTGAGTATATTCTTTAAGTTGATCTAATTTCAACCAAACATCTGGAACAGGTCTGCGCCATCGAACCTGAGCATATTCGTCTTTGACTGAAAGAATCTCTCCAGGACCTTCAAAGACATAATTAGGTAGATCATCATCACTGGCTAGCGCTTCGATACTTTTTATATAATTTTCTCTATCGACAAAAACTAAGCTTCCTTTCTTGAGAGGTTTCTTTGGAATAGAATCTGTCATGATAAATTCAAGAAAGTTATTTGAAATCTATTATACAAAAACTTGTTTGAAAACTATTGAAAAAAATTTATACCGGAATAATAATTACAAACGTCTAAAAAATTTAATAGCCTTAAATGATAAACATCTATAAGATATGCGTCTTTTACTACTTGGCTGCACTGGATTTGTTGGTAAAGAATTAGTACCAACACTGCTCAATGAAAATCACGAAATATACATTGTAAGTAGAAAACCCATTAGTAAATTAAAGCTTGATTTAGATTTCAATAAGTTTAAATTTTTTCAAATAGATTTATCAAAAGAAAAAAACTGGAATAACGAAAATCTTCTAAATATTTTAAGAGAGACAGATGGAATTATTAACTTGATGGGAGAACCCATAGCAGAAAAAAAATGGACTTCTGAACAAAAACAGGAGATTGAAAATAGTCGTATTAACACCACAAAATTTATGATGAAGACCCTTAAAAATTTAAAAATAAACCCAAAAGTCATTATAAATGGATCAGCTATAGGTTATTACGGTACAAGTTTGTCTAGTGAATTCACTGAAAATAGTCCTGGAGGAAAAGACTTTTTATCTAATCTTTGCAAAAAATGGGAAGCGGTCGCTGCTGAAAAACCATTTTTCTCAAGGTTAGTTATTTTTAGAATTGGAATTGTTCTAGAAGCAGATGGAGGAGCATTAGGAAAAATGCTCCCTATATTTAAAGTTGGATTAGGTGGACCAATTGGAGATGGTAAGCAATGGATGAGTTGGATTCATAGAACTGATTTATGTGCATTAATTATTCAAGCATTAGTTGATAAAAAGTATTCGGGAGTATTTAATGCTGTTGCACCAAATCCAGTATTAATGAGAGAATTTTCTCAGACTTTAGGCAAATGTCTGAATAGACCTAATTTACTTCCAGTGCCTGGAGCGGTTTTAAAAATATTGTTAGGAGATGGAGCGAAAGTTGTTTTAGAAGGACAAAAAGTAATTAGCAGTAAAATCAAAAATTATAATTTTAAATATCCTCTTCTTGAGAAAGCAATTTACGCCTCCACCAAGAATTAATACCGTTTACTAAAGCACCAATAATAAGAATTGTTATCAATGGAACTACAAGAGGATTCCAAACTATCTGAATAAAATTAATAAAAATAAATATCCCATTAAATTGCATGATGATTGCAAAAATAAAAAATATTGCAAAAAAAATGACTGTAAATAAATTTATTAATAACAAATTATCGATAATTTGTTTTAACTTATTTTGATTATTCTCCTTAGTCATTTTTTATAACAATATTCATATCATCAACCATTTTAAGACAAGCTTTGTTTTCACCCAGTCTTTTTTTAGCATTTTCATTACATGAGATCATAAACTTCTTATTTAGCTGTATAAGATATATTATTTTTATGATCAATTTAATTGTCTGATTGATTTGATCATTTTTATCTTTAAAATTACTGGCACAAAAAACATATTTCCCAAGTAAACGTCTTTGCGCTTCTGCAAAAGTTTTTGTAAATTGTGGACCTTTACCTTCAATCTGAATAACCGGTTTTCCTAATCCAATCGCTTGCTCTGCTGCTGTTCCTGCCATGCTGATACAGCATCTACTTTTCAATAATATTTTGTCAAAATTATTCCAATATATATTCACTTCTAAAAATTTATATTGGAATTTCAAGAGATTATTATCTTTTATATTTTCAATTTTTAACCATCCTCTTTTTTGAAATATCTCCTTTATTTTTGATGAAGATAGAGCATTAACTATTGCAAAATTAAACTGAATTTTTTGAAAATATCTTAAATCTGACAATGCCTCTAATACCTCTAAAATCAAAACAAAATTATCTAAAATCTCAGGGAATCTACTTCCTGGAAATAATCCAATACTAAATTCATCTTTATTTAATTCTTTGTTTCTAGGAAAAAACTTATCCATAAATGGGTTGCCTAAAAAAGACACTTTCTTTTTTAATTGCAATGTTAAATCATTAGCTGTAAGGGAATCTCTCGTATATATTTTTTTTGCTTTTTGTGAGAGCAAGAAAAATTTAGAAGGCCATGGTAATTTCAACTTCCCTTCATAATGGCTGGAATAAGCAACTAGATATGTAAAAAAATCTTTCTTACAAACCCATGCAAAAAAAACTGGCACAATATCTCCAACTACAACAAAATGATCATATTTTTTTCTTATTTTAAAAGTTAAATATAATCTTTTTAGAAGATAAAATATTTCTCCTCCTAATATCTCAGCAAGTCTTCCCTTAAGGGAATTATAACCAATTCCTCCTGTTCTAAATTCCTTAGTTTTACCGATAATCTTAATTTTTTCTTTTTCGTAATGGTTTCCCATACCAACAATTGGCAAAGCATGAACAGAATAACCACTTTTTACGAATTGTTTAGCTATTAGACTGCCAGATAGATCTTCTCCATGCCCATTACTTAAAATTAAAATCTTAAACAATTTAAAATTCCAACCATTTTTTTACTTTGGTTAACTCAGGCCAATCTGGATATCTACTTAATCCGTCTTCAACAGATTCTTTCAACTCACTTTTCACATCTGGCATCATCATAGACATTTTTTTTATTAACTCAATATGATCCCTAACACCTTTATTATTGGTAGCCAAAAGAGCTAAAGACAAATTCATTCTTGCTTGTGGATCTTGCTGATTTAATCGAACAGCTTGTCTGGCAGCTGACAAAGCTTCTTCATTATTTTTCAAAAGTAATTGAAGCCATGATAAACAAGTCCAAGCAGCAAAATGATTTGGAATTTGCTGTATAATTTTTTGAAAATCTTGAACGATTGGAATTAAATCTTGCCCTGCTTTATATCTTGATAAAGCTGCATTAAAATCCTCTTCGATGGGATTAATTTCGTTATTCATTATTTATTAAACTGCAAAAGAGCTTCCACAACCGCAAGTTTGAGAGGCATTGGGATTTACAAAATTAAAGCCACCTCCAATTAATTCCTTACTAAAATCTAACTGCATTCCATAAATATATAAAAGACTTTTAGGATCACAAACAACTTGAAAGCTTTGATCAGCTTTTAATGAATAATCATAAACTTTATCATCGGGATTTATTTCATTAGTTCCTATAAAATCCATCGTATAACTCATCCCACTACAACCGCCTGATCTTACTCCTACCCTTAGTGCTTTTTTATCACTTTGGCCCTTCAATAAATTTGAAATTTGTTCTATAGCATCATTCGTAATTAAGATACCTTTGCCATCATCAGAATTTTTAATTTCCTGTTTAACTTCTACATTTTCCATAAACAAGGGATTTCTACTATTTATAATATAAAAACTTAATCGATAGGATGCATAGAACAAACGTTATCCAAACTTGATTTGTTATAATTTTAAGAAAAAGTGAAAATTGCAATAGTTGGTTCTGGATTAGCTGGTCTTACAGCAGCAGTCAATTTAGTTGATGAAGGCCACGAAGTAGAAATTTACGAGAGCAGGTCATTTTGGGGAGGTAAAGTAGGAAGTTGGGAAGATAAGGATGGCAACCACATAGAAATGGGTTTACATGTATTTTTTTACAATTATGCAAATCTTTTTAAATTAATGAAAAAAGTGGGAGCTTTAGACAATTTACTCCCGAAAGATCATAAGCATTTATTTATAAATAATGGTGGTAATTTAAAATCTTTAGACTTCAGATTCCCTTTAGGTGCTCCATTTAACGGACTTAAAGCTTTTTTTACCACCGAACAACTTACTTGGGTAGATAAGTTCAGAAATGCCTTAGCTTTAGGGACAAGTCCAATCGTTAGAGGATTGATAGACTATGAAGGCGCAATGAAAATAATTAGAGATCTAGATAGAATTAGTTTTAAAGAATGGTTTTTAAACCATGGTGGAAGTGAAAAAAGTTTAGAAAGAATGTGGGATCCTATCGCATATGCATTAGGTTTTATTAATTGCAAAGATATTTCAGCAAGATGCATGCTAACTATATTTATGATGTTTGCTTCAAAAACAGAAGCCTCAAAACTTAATCTTTTAAAAGGTTCCCCACATAAGTGGTTAACGCAACCTATCGTCGACTACATCACAAACAAAGGAGCAAAAATACATCTTAACCATAAGGTAGAAGAAATCATTTATGAAAAGGAATCTTCCTCTTATTCAGTAAATCAATTAAAAATATCTTCTCCTGAAGGAATTAAGGCAGTGTTTGCAGATAAATTTCTAGCTGCCTGTGATGTTCCTGGAATAAAAAAAATAATTCCAAAAGAATGGTATCAATTTAAAGAATTTGAAGGTTTAAAAAAACTTAGAGCTGTAGCTGTTGCCACAATCCAATTAAGATATGACGGTTGGGTTACTGAATTACAAAAAGATAATACTGGAAACGAACCAATTGGACTAGATAACCTTCTTTATTCTGCTGATGCCTCTTTCAGTTGTTTTGCTGATTTAGCACTAGCAAGTCCAGCAGACTATAGAAAAAAAGATATGGGATCGCTTCTCCAATGTGTTTTAACTCCTGGCGATAGATGGATGGGAAGATCCACAGAAAGAATTACAAAAGAAATTGATAAAGAGGTTCGCCGTCTATTCCCATCCTCAAAAAACCTTAAATTGCTTTGGAGTAACGTGGTACAAATTCCACAATCACTCTATAGAGAAGCTCCCGGTATGGAACCTTTCAGACCCGATCAAAAAACATCTATATCTAATTTCTTCATGGCTGGTAGTTATACAAAACAAGATTATATAGACTCTATGGAGGGAGCTACAATGAGTGGTCATTTAGCTGCCGCCGCAATTTTAGAGAAGAAAGCCGAATTAGCAAAAAATCTTGCAGTAAGTTAATTAATGGGTACTTGGCTAAAACATGACGTAATAACAGTTGTTAATGCGCCTCTTGAAAATGTATGGGATACATGGAGCGATTTAGACTCAATGTCACTTTGGATGAGCTGGATTGAATCTGTAAAAACAGTTGACGAAGAAACTAATACGTTACCAGATTTAACAGAATGGACTTTAGCTGCAAATGGCTTTAGGTTTAAATGGAAAGCTCAAATTACAGAAAGGGTTGAAAAAAGCAAACTTAAATGGAAATCAATAGGAGGTTTACCAACTGAGGGATCAGTAGTTTTCGAAAGTAAAACTGATCAAATCACAACGGTAAATTTAGCAATAACTTATGAACTACCAAAAATGATTGCTCGGTTTATGGAAGAAAATATTTTAGGCAAAATGGTTACAAACGAATTACAGGCCAATATTGATAGGTTCAAAGATTTAGTTGAAAAGAACTATACAAAAAAATTTTCTAATTAAAAATATTAATTGCTACATCTAGTAGTCCTTCAAAAGTATATTTTTGTGCCTGACTATCAACTCTTCCAAAAATCTTGTTACATATTTTTGTTGTCTGAGGTCCAATAGTTAATAACTTAATTTGATCAAAATATTCTAACCATTGTTTACCAAGTTTTTTTTCTAGTAAAAAAGCAGCATTTACTACGGTTTTACCGCTTGAGAAAATAATTGCATCGACTTTTCGATTAGAAATAATATCAATTGTTTCTTCCGGAATTGATTCAGGACATCTAGTTTCATATGCAGCAACCTCAAATACACGAGAACCAGCCTTTCTAAATTGATCTGCAATTAAATCCCTACCACCTGTTTGAACTCTTGGTACAAAAACTCGAAGTCCATAACCAGATACTGGGAAATTATCAATTAAACTTTCAGCAACAAATTCTGGAGGTATGAAATCAGCCTTAATCCCAAAATCATCAAGAGTTTTTGAGGTTTTTTCTCCGACTACGGCGATTTTTGTTTTTTTAGAACATTCTTTTAATGAACTATTAAAGTATCTAAGTCTTTTATCCACAAATTTGATCCCATTACTACTGGAAAAAATAATCCAATGAAAATCATTTATTTGATTTAATGCTTCGTCAAGAGGATTCAAATCATCAGGATCACCAATACTTATTGCAGGCAAATCAAATACATTAGCGCCCTTGCTTATGAATATCTTTTTTATATCCAATATCCCTTCTTTTGATCGAGTAATAATTATATTTCTTTGATCAAGGGGTAGATCAACTTTTGGCATCCTTGTCCTCAACATTATGATTTTGATTTTTATTTTTTAATTCATCGAGAAGTTTCAAGACTGATAATCCTTTATCAAGAACAACATCGTCTTTAAAAATTATCTCTGGAACTCTTCTCATCTCAATTCTTTTTCCTAAACTATGCCTTATAGAGCTTTTAGCAGTATTCAAGTTTGATACAATCTCTTTCCTCACTTTCTCTTGAGCAGTTGAAGTTATATAAATTTTACAGTGTTGCAAATCACCTGATAAATCAATCTTAGAAATATTGACGAAATGATCTCTAATAAGATCATTTTCTAAATCATTCTGCAAAATAAGGGTTATTTCTTTCTTCAAAAGAGAAGAAACTTTTGCAAGACGGTAATTATTTGGCATTATGGTTGTAAATTTATTGGGTTTGTCATCGCTTGCAAGACAAAATAAACAGTTATGAAAGCACTTAAGACAGAAGATATCAAACCTACTATTGTGAGTGGATTTGATCTATTCTTGAATAAAGGTTCAAGCAAAGCAACAAGTCCCCCAACAATGATAGATATCAAATACTTTGGATATCTCGCAACATTAGAGAAAAATTCGCCCATCAGCTCCACAAATAGATTACTTTTTTAGCTAAGTTTTAACAAACATTAAACAGCATGATTACATTATATCAATTTAGGCATAGTGCTTTTTGTTTAAAAACAAGAATGGCTCTTCATGCAAAAAAACTACAATATCGAGTTGAAGAAGTAACACCTGGAATAGGCCAATTTGAAATCTTTAAATTATCAGGTCAAAAACAAGTACCTGTAATAGTCGATAGTAATGATCAAGTTATTAATGACTCTTCAACTATTTGCGAATATATAGATAAAAAAAATGAAAACAATCCACTTTTTCCGGAGGATCCAATATTATTTGCACAATGCAAACTAATTGAAGACTGGGCAGATACTACAATGGCTACAACTTGTAGAAAAGCTTTAATAAAATCTGCAATAGAAAATCCACAGCTAAGAACTGCATTACTTCCAGATGAAATACCTTCTTCAGTTAAAAGTATTGTTGATAAATTACCTTTTGAAAATCTTAGTAAAATTTCTAATGTAGTTTTGTCTTCTAAAGATAATTTAGAACTCCAAAAATTACTGGAAGCTTTATCAAAATCCTTGATCAACAAGAAATATTTAGTTGGAGATAGTTTATCAATTGCAGATATTTCAATTGCTGCTCAATTATCCCTTCTTAAATTTCCAAAGTCTGCAGGACCAATTCTTTCAGGAGAGGGGAGCCAAGAATACATAAACAACCCTTATTTAGAAAATCTTTTCATTTGGAGGAACAACTTAGAAGAATATCTTTTTAGTGCTAACTCTCAATAAATTCAAACTTCAATTTATATTTATTTGTTTTTATAGCATGAATAGAAGGATCACCAACTTTTGAACCATAAGAAGCAACATATTGCACTCCACAAATTGATGGTTTGATTGAATTATCAACTTCCAATATTTCTTCGGAACATTTTTGAAATTTACTAATGGTCTCTACCTGATTAATCCTTGAAGCACCTGGCTTATGTGCTGTTTGTATAACTAGCTCATCTGCGAAAAAAATATCATCATCTTGGATCTGATTTCTCCCTGTAATTCTTGAATCGATATAAAAATCATCTTTTAAATAAGTAATTTGATTATTAATAGATTGAGGATCATTTACAACCTTGATTAAGGTTTCACCAAATATTGCTTTTCCAATAGATTCAGAATTTTTTGCACGATTACCAACAATTAAATCTGAATCATTCTTAAAGAAATTTACTTTATAAATAACTGGCTCTTCTGAATCATTAACTATATCTTGAGAAGTAACAAGCCAATTCCCCTCGAACCATTTAGGATAAATTAAATCCTTAGAAGTATCCGATAATTTAAAATTTGGCAAATATAATTCTGGCCATTGATTTACACGATTTTCCAAAAACTCTCGTACGTTAGAATCTACTAGAGCAAAAGAACTTTCTAAAAAAATTCCTTGAAAAATCAAGCAAAGAATTAATCCAAGAAGAATCTTCATTATGTCAAATCCACTAATAAGAGCATCAGATCATTATGTATTATTAGAGCCAGATTCAAAAGAAAAAATTGTATCAAAGCAAGAAGCAATTTTATGGTTGAAGAATTGGCTTAGTAAGACAGAAACACAAACAATATATCAAAATATAGAAGATCCTGATCAGGAATTTTTTGAAGAATTATTGGAAAGCACTTATGAATTAGAAATAAAATTAGGATACGTTATCAAATGGTTTGCAGTAAGAATTGAACCAGATTAACTAATTATTTCTTTATGAATTGCATTAATTATTTTCATAGCAACTTCTTCAATATTTTCCTTTTTTACTTGAATTCTTAAATCTGCTTGAGAATACAAATTTTCTCTAGATTGAAAAATGCTCATATATAAATCATTTAGATTCTTTCCCTGAAGAAGTGGCCTATTTTCAATTTCATTTTTCAATCTTTCAATTGCTATATCTTTGTCGAGATCTATCCAAGCAATTATTCCCTGCCTTAAGATTCCCCAGTTTTCCGATTTGGTAACTATTCCTCCCCCAGTTGAGATTACTAATGAAGGAATTTTGATAGTTTCTTTAAGGCAGTTTGCTTCTAATTCACGGAAATTATTTTCTCCTTCATCATTAAAAATTTGATTGATAGATTTTTTTGCCAACTTCTCTATTAATGAATCTAAATCAATGTATTTATACTTCAATAATTCAGCCAGCTTCAAACCAGTTTGTGACTTACCAGAACCCATCATTCCTATTAAAAATATGCTTCTGCCCTTAATAGCATGAACTGTTTTTTCGATAATGGATTGTTCCATAAAGACAAAAGCGTATTTAAAACCTTAAGATAGTATTATCGCAGACAGGTATGACTTCTACACAATCCAAACCATTACATGGAAAAGGACGTGAATGCGTCATAACTCGACGTGCCTGCTTTAGTTCTAGTCACCGTTATTGGCTTCCTGAAAAAAGCCCAGAAGAAAATTTATCTCTTTTTGGAAAGTGCAGTATTGCACCAGGTCATGGTCATAATTATGAACTTATTGTTTCAATGGGTGGAGAACTAGACTCTGATGGAATGGTACTTAATCTCTCTGATGTAAAACACTCTATTAAAGATAAGGTTACTGGACAATTAGATTTTCGTTTTTTAAATGATGTCTGGCCTGAATTTAATGTTAATAATCAAGAAGGTATACTTCCCACAACTGAAGCATTAGTAAAGGTCATTTGGAGTCGTCTGAAGGATGATTTACCTCTTACAAGTCTAAGACTTTATGAAAACCCAAATTTATGGGCAGATTATTTTGGAAAAAACATGGAAGCATTTTTAACAGTACAAACTCATTTTGCAGCCGCTCATAGACTTGCAAAAGAAGAGATATCCTTTGATGAAAATAAAAAAATCTATGGGAAATGTGCCAGAGTTAATGGACATGGTCATAACTATCTTGTCGATATAACTGTAAAAGGAGACATTGATAAAAGAACAGGAATGGTTTGCGACTTATCTGCCCTCCAAGAGATAATTAATGATTTGGTTGTTGAACAACTAGATCATACTTTTCTAAATAAAGACATCGAATTTTTCCATAATTGTGTTCCAACTGCTGAAAATATAGCTTTATATATTTCTGATATTCTTAAAAATCCAATACATGAACTTGGTGCAACATTACACAAAATAAGACTCCAAGAGAGCCCAAATAATGCTGCAGAAATTTATGTTGATCAAAAGCTAACCAATTCATTGAAGTTGAAATTTGAAAATAGTTTAGTCTCACAAACTTGAGTATCCCAAGAGTAATAATTGTTATAGCATCTAGTCTTGATGGGAGAATTGCATTTCCTGGAGGTGGAGAATCGCATCTTGGAAGCGAAGAAGATAAAAAAATGTTAAATCAACACTTATCAATGGTTGACGCCACCATTTTTGGTTTAGGTACTTTAATAGCTCATCAATCAACTTACCTAATTAAAAATCTCAATGGTAATGACGAAGTAACAATATCAAAAAAACAACCAATTTCTATAGTTGCTTCAAATAGCAAAAAATTTAACAGTAATTGGAAATACTTTCGTCAACCAATTAGAAGATGGCTAATAAGCTCAAGTAAAGTTGATAATTCGTCGAATAATGAATTCGAGAAAGAACTCTTTTTCGAAGATTCATGGGAAAAAACTTTAATTTCACTTAAAAAACAAGGGATAAATGATCTAGCTCTTTTAGGAGGTGCAAAACTTATAAATTCATTTATAAAAGAGGATCTAATAACAGATATAAAAATTACAATAATTCCACAAATTATTGGAGGTAAATATACATGGATCCCTCCAGAAAAAACAAATGAGATTTTTAATCTCAAAAGACTATGGGAAATAAAATCAGTTAAAAATTTAATGAATAATGAAATCCATATTCATTACAAAAAAATTTGAAATAGATTCAATAATAAATGAACCAAAAAATACATAAAGTTGAAGTCAAATTGTCAATTAAGGAAATCTCCAAGGAGATATGGAATGAATTAACAAATGAAATCAATAATCCATTCTATGAATGGACTTGGCTTAAAAACCTTGAAATATCAAAAAGTGTTTCAAGAGAAACTGGTTGGCAGCCTCTATATTTTGTTGCTTATAAAAATGAAGAAATATTAGGAATTGCTCCACTTTTTTTAAAAAATCATAGCTATGGAGAATTCATTTTTGATCAATCATTTGCAAGATTGGCTCAAGAGCTGAATTTAAATTATTACCCTAAATTAATTGGAATGAGTCCTTATAGTCCTGTAAATGGATATCAATTTCTTTATAAAAAAAATGAAGATAAGAAAGAAATTACAAATTTACTCATAAACCATATCGAAAGCTTTGCGATTACAAACAAAATTTTAAGTTGTAATTTTTTATATATTGATGAAAGCTGGGGCAACCATCTTAAATCTTTGGGATACCATAAATGGATAAATTCCAGCAGTGAATGGAGGAGTAATGGAGAAAAAACGTTTGATGATTTTCTTTCTAGATTTAACTCTAATCAGAGAAAAAATATAAAAAAAGAGAGGAAATCAATTACTAAACAAGATGTAAAAGTAGAAATTTTTAATGAAGATGATATCAACCAAGAAATCCTCAAAAAAATGCATAATTTTTATGAACAGCATTGTTCGAGGTGGGGAGTTTGGGGAAGTAAATATCTAACATCTACATTTTTCGAAAAAATTGTTGCTAATAAAAAAAATATTTTACTTTTTAGCGCATCAAAAAATGATTCAAATGATATTTTTGCTATGTCGATGTGCGTTAAAAATAAAAACAACTTATGGGGTAGATATTGGGGTAGTCAAGAAGAAATATCTAATTTACATTTTGAATTATGCTATTACCAGCCAATTGAATGGGCAATAAAAAATAGTATCCATTTGTTTGATCCTGGAGCGGGTGGTAAACATAAAAGAAGGAGGGGGTTTTTTGCAAAAAGCACCATTAGCTTGCATAAGTGGTTTAATAAAAATATGGAAAATATAATTTATCCTTGGCTAAATGAAGTTAATAAACAAACTAAGATGGAAATTGATTTTGAAAATAAATCTATACCCTTTAAATAAAAAATTATATAGCTTTACCAAAGATTATATTAGTAATATAGTTTTTATTAACTTCTAAGAATGGATTCTAGTAAAAGTTTCGATGAAAAAATAAAGATTGATAATAATCTATCCAACCGATATATAGACTTAGATCCAAACGGTTATTTTATTATAAAAGTAGATTTAGTAGAAAATAAAATAATTTTGGAGCACTATCTAAATAATATTAATGATGATGGATATGCGCTTGACCCAGAAACAAATGAACCAATTAAATGCGACTCTGAAAATAAAAGAGTTAGTAATGAAGTGTTTGAAGGTATTACTGCAAAACAACTTGGAATATTCATCACTGAAGAAAGAAACGACTTAATCACCAGATTCGACCATGCTCTATATTTAGGCCGGGAACTACAAAAAGCAGAAGAATGTTTATACAAAAAATTACCATATATCCAAGATTAAGAAATTAAACGAAAAAATCTAATCTTTTCATCTGATGTTAAATTAAATAAAAATAAAAAAATTAATGAACATCATTTTCTATTTTGCATTTATTGGTTTTGGTTTTGGAGCTGCTTTCGCATTAGATAAGCTCTTAAGAGCAGTTAAATTAATTTAAAAAAACTACAAAATTTTAATAATCTCTCCATACAAATCATATTCATCCGCAAAAGAAATATTTGCTTCAACAAATTTACCAATATAATTTTTCAAATCAATTTTATCTTTAACAGATAAAATTACAGTTCCGTCAATTTCAGGAGCGAAATTGTAGGACCGACCTATTAATTCGTTATTATCTGATATTTTTTCTACCAAAACTTTCATTTTTGAACCAACATATGCCTGATTTTTATCTTTAGAGATATTTTGTTGAACTGAAATAACGTTATCTTTTCTTGCCTCTGCAACCTCTGGAGATACTTTATTTGGCAAATGAAAAGCTGCAGTTCCTTCCTCAGGAGAAAAAATAAACACTCCCACATGATCAAATTTGTGCCTATCCAAAAATTCGAGAAGATGTTCAAAATGTTCTTTTTTTTCTCCTGGGAAACCAACAATGAGACTAGTTCTTAATACAGCAGATGGAATTTCTTCTCTAATTTTCTCCAAAATTGATTCATTCAAAGAAGCTTGCCAAGGTCTATTCATACTCTTCAACACATCTGGATGACTATGCTGAAGTGGCAAATCAAAGTAAGGCACGATATTCTTTGAATCTTTGAAAGCTCTAATAACTTCATCAGTTAAACCTGTTGGATAAGCATAATGTATCCTTATCCAAGGAATTGGAACTTTAGAAAGCTCATTCAAAAGTTTGGCTAATGATGGTTTTCCATAAATATCTTGACCATAATTAGTTGTTATTTGACTAATTAATATGATTTCTTGAATACCCTTTTTTGCAAGACTTTTGGCTTCTGAAACTATAGATTCTATTGTTCTACTTCTTTGAGGACCTCTCAACTTAGGAATAATACAAAAAGCGCAATTATAGTTGCAGCCTTCAGCAATGCGAAGATAAGCAACAAATTTATTTTTATCTACAAAACGAGGCATTTCCTCATCTGCAATAAATTCAGGTATTTTTGAAACTTCATTAACGATTTCCCCTTTTTCTACTCTGTCTAAAACCTTGGCTATCTTTTGATAATCTCCTGTTCCAACCAAACCTTTTATTTCAGGGATTTCTTTTATAAGCTCATCTTTAAAATGCTGAGCCATACAGCCTGCAACTATTACTTCCTTTCCTTGATTTGTATATTCTAGAATTTTTCTAATAGATTCTTCTCTAGCTGTTTCAATAAAACTGCAAGTATTTACAACAACAACATTTGCATCATTTATATTGCTGTCAACTTCATAACCCTCTTTATCTAATAAGCCTTGCATATGTTCAGTATCAACAAGATTTTTCTCACAACCAACATGACTGAATGCAACCTTAGATAGTTTTTTTTCTTTTACATTGAGACTATTTTGTTTCACAACTTGAAAAATAAGAATTAAAAGATTTAAAAAGCATTTCGTATATAACTCTCATGCCAAGATAATATTAGGATAGATAATGTAAATAACAAACTTTCTTTTTGTATGGCCCTTAAGACTTTAAACAGAAGAAATAAAAAAGATTTGAAATGGCCAAAAATCATAATCGCAATTCTTAGCACTATAGGCATAGTTGATACAGGTTCGATTACTTTAAAAAACTGGGGATTATTTACTTCGCTTTCATGCCCAGGGATACAAAATGGTTGTGAAACAGTTTTAAATAGTCCTTGGGGTACTTTATTTGAAAATAATCAAGTTAATATACCTCTCTCATTAGCTGGATTTATAACATATTTATCAATATTAGTTATCACAATAATACTCTCGCTTAATTTAATTTCCCCAAAAGAAAAATTAAATAAGTTTTTATGGTGGTTAATATTTCTAATTTCTTGTGCGTCATCAACATTTAGCTTTTTATTAATAAATATAATGTTTTTTAAGATTCAAGCATATTGCTTTTTTTGTATACTTTCAGCAATTTTATCGTTTTCTATCTTTATAATTTCTATGATTGGAGCAAAGTTCGAAAGTAGAGAACCTATGATTTTTAGAGGTTTCATTGTAGCCATTAGTGTCCTGCTGGGGGGGCTAATTTGGTCAACAAACGTTGACCCCTCTAATGCTATTGATGTTGCAAACCCCACTGAAAATGTATCGCCAATAATTACCACTTCAAGCTCTCCCCAGAAGGTAAAATTTGCAAAATTTTTAAGTGAAAACAATATTGTTATGTATAGTGCATACTGGTGCCCGCATTGCCACGATCAGAAACAATTATTTGGTAAGGAAGCAGTTAAAGAATTAAAAGTAGTTGAGTGTGCTAAAGATGGTAAAGATAATGAGTATGAGCTATGCCAAACGAAAGGAATCAGTGGATTTCCTTCTTGGGAAATAAATGGAGAAATTATTAGTGGTACGCGTGACTTAAATGAATTAGCAACAAAAACCAACTATCAGGGAGATCTTAATTTTTAATAAATCTTTTTTGAATTTTTTGATCTAACTGTTGTCTAGTATGGCATTCCCAATTTTTATCTTTATCAGGGAAATCATCTCTATAATGCCCTCCTCTACTTTCTTCTCTAAATAGACAAGCTTTTAATAAAGTTATGGTTGTTATTTGTCTATTCTTTAAATCAAGTAAAAGATTTAATGCTCTCCTATTGCGTTCACTAAGTTTTATTTTTTGATTAAGTTTTATTTTTTCAAGACTATTTAGTAAATCATTTTTATGTAATTTATCTATATCATTTTGAATGTAATTTAAAAATTTACTCATATTTGCCTTATTTCGAGATACACCTAAATTTAACCAACATAGTTTTCTTAGTTCATCAATTTTTTCAGCAATTATAGAAATTTGATCTTCTTTAGGATCTTCAATATCAAACTCTTGAAATGATCTATCAAATTTTTCAAATTTAGAAAAGTCATTCAAAACAATTGAAGACATTTTTCTTGCGAAAACAAGACACTCCATCAGTGAATTACTTGCCAGTCTATTAGCACCATGCACACCTGTAGAAGCAACTTCTCCAACGGCATATAATCCTTTTCTTGTTGAAGATGCATTTAGATCAGTTTTAACACCTCCCATCCAATAATGAGCTGCAGGAGCTACGGGAATAACCTCATTTAAAGGGTTAACGCCATAATCCTGACATCGACTTAAGATCGTGGGGAAGCGCTCTACAATTTTTTCTGGATCAATATACCGAAGATCTAAGCCAACATGGTCTACATTATTATCATGCATATTTTTCATAATTGCTCTACTTACCTGATCTCTAGTAGCTAGATCACGATTTTCAAGATTTTTAACTGGACTTTCACCATTTTTATCAACTAAAATCGCTCCTTCCCCTCTAAGTGCCTCAGATATTAAGAAGCAAGGTGCACCATAAAATTTTAAAGCTGTTGGATGAAATTGCACGAACTCTAAATCTTCGATAGCAGCTCCTGCTTTCCATGCAAGAGCAATCCCTTCACCAGAGGATTGAGCAGGATTTGTTGTATTTGTAAATAAGTGCCCACCCCCACCTGTAGCCAAAACAACAGCTCTAGATTTAATCCAATATAAATTTGCTCCATCAAGAACCTGAACTCCTCTACATTCTTTATTTTCAATGAGAAGTTCAGTTACTCTTACACCCCTGCAGTGAAGAATATTTTTTTGATTCTCAATATGATCTTCTAGAACTTCAACTAATGCTCGTCCAGTACGATCCTTAACATGTAAGACTCTTCTTCGTGAATGGGCTGCTTCCAAGGTAGTAGCTAGTTGATCAGAACTTTGATCAAAAATCATCCCTAAATTCTGCAACCTTTCTACACAACCTGGAGCTTCTTTAACTAGCATTTCTACAGCTTGAAAATCACATAGTCCATCACCTGCTTTTAAAGTATCCTCAGCATGAAGATCAAATGAATCATCTTGTCTAACAACAGATGCAATTCCTCCTTGAGCCCATCTACTGGAAGATACCTTACTAGTATTTCTATTTAAAAGAAGCACTTTTAAATTTGAGGGTAATTCAAGACAAGTCATAAGGCCAGCAGCTCCAGCGCCTATAACGATTACATCCCAATTATTTATTGGTATCGGTTCTTGCGAAAATGGAGGCCTTAACATTAAACCAATCCACTAAAAGTTGGTTGCAGAATTGCTAAAACAATAAAAATACCATCAACAATTAATGTCGTTTGAATTACGTAACCAGAAACTAAGAGTGCTTTACCACTAGTAGTATTGATTGTGCCAGAATCTAAAATTTCTTTTGAAATAAACCAAAGTATAAGAGCAACAAAAACGATAATAGATAATGATTTTATTTGAATAAGACTCTCTGAAGTTTTTTGAAGAATCATGGGTGCATTTTCAGAATCTGCTGTAATTACCTGCCTCCATTGATCCATGATTCCGATTAAAAATATTGTAATGTCGGTAACTGCGGTTCCAAATAAAGAAGAGATATAAAAACTTGAACCTATTTTCCAATTAGTACCAAATCCAATTAAAGCTAATGGGAGAACTACAGCTTCAACAGGTATGTGTAGGATAGGAAATGGGCTTAACCATCCCCAGAACAAACATCCACCAAGCCAACTACCTGATATACCAAGTAATAATGAACTGACAATAAACCACTTATTTGATCCTTTCTGATTCAAAACAATTGCCACTAAGACAATAACAAAAGTAAAACAAAGAGCACTTATTGGTTCTAATCTAACCCAAGGGGCTTGAACAAAAATAGGTAAAATTACAAAAAAAGAAGACCACAATCTTAAAGATATAGGATTTGATAAAAAACTATTTTCGTATGAATCAACTGTCTTATGAGATTCATAGTTGAATTTATCTTTTACTTCTAAATTTTTTGTAATTAATTCTTTCAATGAAAAAGGTAATTTTAATTAATCTAAATCGTGTTTTAGAAAACTGCGAATGCCATATTTTAATAAATAAAAGGCCCATAATTTCACACCTATATTTAGTTTTTTAAAAGTATTTAATACACTTTGAGTCATATATAAGTTTAGAATAAATATAAATAAGAGTATTTGGCCTTAAATTGTGTGGCAAGAAATTAATTACACGGAAGATCCCATTGATCTTTTGGTTCCTAATATTACTTATAAAATAAACCCTGCAGAAATTGAAAGTATTGAAGCTAATTCTATTGCTGAAGAAATAGGATTTGAATCAGGTGATTCAATTATTAGTATTAATGGGAAAAAACCAAGAGATTTAATTGATTATCAGATTCTGATTAGTGAAGAAATTTTAGACATATCAGTTTTAGATAAAAATCATGAGATTCACAATATAAATATTGAAAAAGATCAAGACGTTAATTTAGGTATAAATTTTAAAGATGCATTATTTGATTCAATCAAGCAATGCAATAATAGATGTCCATTTTGTTTTATTGATCAACAGCCAAGTGGTAAAAGAAAAAGCCTTTATATAAAAGATGATGATTATAGATTAAGTTTCCTATATGGCTCTTATTTAACTCTTACGAATTTAAAAAAAGAAGACTGGGAAAGAATTGCTATGCAAAAACTATCCCCACTTTTTATTTCAGTTCATGCTACTGATCCCGCCACAAGAGAAAAATTATTAAAAAATAAAAAAGCAGGAGTGATACTTGATCAAATTTCGTGGTTTGAAAAAAACTCTATTCAAATACATGCTCAAATTGTTGTTTGTCCAGATATAAATGATGGGGATATTCTTGAGAAATCAATTTTGGAACTTGCTGAATTCTACAAAAAAACCTCTCAAACAGTACTTTCAGTTGCAATAGTTCCTGTAGGACTTACAAAATTTAGACCTGAAAATGATGGATTGAAATCAATAAGCCCAGAATACGCAAAAAAAACTATTAAACAAGTAGAGAGAATTCAAGCCTCTCTACAAATTACTCTTGGGACTCGTTTTTGTTGGCTAGCAGACGAATGGTATTTAATTGCTGGTACAAATTTACCTAGTTACAAAACCTACGAAAATATGCCACAAGAATCTAATGGAGTTGGGACTATTAGAAACTTTCTAGAAGCATTAAGAGAGAAGACTCAAAACCTACCCAAAAAAGTAAAAAAGCCAAAAAAAGTTAGTTGGATTGTTGGTAAATTAGTTTATGAAGCCTTAATTCCTACAGTTAAAAAATTAAACTTAATTAATGGATTAACAATTAATTTATATGGTTTGCCAAGTATTTATTGGGGCCAAGATCAAGTTGTTACAGGTCTTCTTACTGGAGAAGATCTAATTTACGGGCTGAAAAATAAGGATTTAGGAGAAGCTGTTTACATACCATCTATTATGTTAAAAATTAATACTGATTTATTTTTAGATGATAAAAATATTCAAGAGGTTGAGAGTCAAATAAATACTAAAATTCACGTTCTTGATGATTCAAATGATATTATTAATACTTTGATTGGTTAATCGAATATTTTCGAAACTATAAAACATGCTTAGAAGAGTAATAAATCCTTTCTTATTATTGCCGCTTACTCTAAGTATGAATACCTTTAATGTTCTATCGAGCGAAACAAAAAATTACATTGATAATGTTTTAGAAGAAAAATCAAATATTACTTTTGTTGATTATCAAGAAATAGAAAAACTTGTATTAAATAATCAAGAATTAAAATCATTACAAAACCTAGTAGCCTCTGCAAGCTTTAATCTTTCCAGTCAAATTGCCAAAAGATACCCATCCTTAGATTTTCAAGCCAATGGGTTACCAAAATATGTCGCAGGTAAAAAGTACAATAGCAATTCACCTACTTTAAAAACATCACAATTTACGGCTAATCCCTCCCTGAATATTAAATGGGATGTAATTGCCCCGCTAAGAGGATCTGAAATTAAAATTGCCAAAACAAATTACAAAATTGCAGAAAATAATTATGAGATTAAGAAAAAAGATTTAATTCAAGAAGCAAGAATCAGATATCACAAATACAAAAAGTCATATCAAGATATTCAAAATAAAAAATTCACACTTGATTTATCAATTACAAGTTTAGAAAATGCTAAAGCGAAGCTAGATGCTGGAATTGGTACAAAATTTGAAGTTCTTGAAGCAGAAGCTCAATTATCTCGAGATCAACAATCACTTAATGAAAAGAAAATAGAACATGAAATTAATAAAATTTCTCTTAAAGAGATTCTTAATGTTAAGGGAGATTTCGAAACTAATAAAGAGCAAAATCTTATAGGGTTTTGGAATCATAAATTGAATAAGAATATTAATGAGGGTTTAAATAAAAATCTTTCCTTAAAAAACCTTATTCTTCAAAAATCAATCAAAAAGAGCCAAGCAGAGAGCTTTTTAGCTCAAAATAAGCCAAATATCTATATCAGTAATTCATTATCTAGTACATTTTCAAAGGGTGACTCTTTAGCAACTAATATCGACTCTGAAAAATCTGGATCTAATTATACAAATACCATAAGTCTAAATTTTGCATGGAGTATTTTTGATGGCGGACAAAATAAGAACTCTTACAAATCAAAAATAGCAGATGCAGAAGCCGAAAAATATGCTTATGAAAATCTAAAAAATGTTTTAACCACAAGTATTAGTAAAGCCTATTTAAATCTTAAATTAAATGAAGAAAAAATAATCTCTTCTCTTAAAGAAATTGAATCTAGCAAAGAGTCTGTAAGGCTTTCCAGACTTAGATATGATGTCGGAATATCAACTCTAAAAGATGTTCTTGTTAGGCAAAGTGAATTAAGTAATGCGAAATCAAAAAATATTAATGCAATATATAATTACAATCTGAATATAGATGAATTAGAAAGATTAACTTTCCTTGACAAAAGTAAAAATTGTTTAGATAGGAATAATACTAAAATTAAGGATACAGAGTCTATTTGCAATATATAAAGATGAATCCACCAAATTTAACTAATAAGCAACTAAGTGAACTAGATTCTTTATTTGAATTGGTTTGTCAACGTCAAACAAAAGATTTTGGAAATATTAGTGCCAGCAATAAAGCTGATGGATCATTATTAACAAGTTGTGATTTATGGAGTGACAAAACAATCGTAGATGGCTTAGCTTCAATAGCTCCAGGTGAAGGCGTCCTTAGTGAAGAAGGGCAAAAGTTAATTCCAAATTCAAAAGCTTACTGGGTGGTCGATCCACTCGATGGGACAACAAATTTTGCTGCCGGTATTCCTTACTGGTCTATATCTGTAGCAAGGTTCGTTGATGGTAAACCACAATCTTCTTTTTTAATAATTCCTACATTGAAAAAAAAGTTTGTATCCATAAAAGGTGAAGGGGTTTGGTTGAATAACCAGCGAATAGATCCTAGACAAAATAATCGTCAAAGTGAATGCATTTCTTTATGTAGTAGATCAATAAAAATTTTACAAAAAAAACCAAACTCAGTATTTCCTGGCAAAATCAGACTCTTAGGTGTATCGAGTTTAAATCTTACGAGTGTAGCAATGGGACAAACTTTCGGAGCAATAGAATCAACCCCTAAGATATGGGATATTGCAGCAGCCTGGCTGCTATTAGAAGAACTCAATTGTTCTATAGAGTGGTTAGAAACAGATCCTTTAAATTTAGTTTCAGGAGAAGACTTGAGCGATGTTAATTTTCCATTAATTGCTTGTAGATCTATAGAAAAATTTGAAATTTTAAAGCCATGGGGCAATTTATTATTAGAAAAATAGTTGCATCATAAATAAAAAATTGCTTGAAAAATTTCTTAATCAGATACAATAAAAATTAAGTAAATAAATAAAATATTTGAAGAAAATTAATATGCAGAGAAGTTCAACATGGATACTGAAAAGTTTATGGGGAGCTTGTGAGCGATGGAGCAAATCTGATTGTGTTGATTTAAGCGCTGCATTTGCATACTACACACTTCAATCATTTTTTCCTATTCTTCTAATTTCTCTTTCAATAGCTTCATGGTTCCTAGGAAAACAAGAAGGATTAGATCAACAAATAATTGCCATTGCTGCTCAGCTTTTACCTCCTTCAGTAGTTGAGTTAGTAGAGACAACATTATTTAATTTGATAGATCAAGGTTTTGGAGCAGGAATTCTTGGGGCTATGTTTTTGCTTTTTACAGCAGGAAATGCATATCTATCTCTTCAAAGAGGTTCGGATAGGCTTTGGGAGGACGAAATTCCTTCTAAAAAAGTTAATGCTGCTTGGAGAGTGCAAGCTTCGAAGTTTCTCCGAAATAGAGTTGAAGCCTTTTTAATAGTATTCTTTATTGGTTTTTTAATGGTACTAGATCAAATTAGTGCAAATCTTAGGATGATCCCAAGTAACGTTTTAGAAAATCTTTCAAAATCTAATAATCTAATTTCCGATTTACTATTAAAGTTGCCGTTATTACAAGTTGGTCAGTTTGCAATACCACTAATTGGCTTTTCCTTAATGGCTCTTTTATTACAAGCACTTTTACCCAGTAGAAAAGTACCATTGAAACCACTTTTACCTGGATCTTTTCTTATTGGAATTGGCCTAACCACTTTGAACCTAGCAGTAAGTAAAAGTATTCTCTCACTTGGAGTAAGATTTCAAGCATACGGTTTTATTGGAGGTTTTCTTGTACTTACTTTGTGGGTATGGCTATTAGGAGTGATTTTATATTTTGGACAGTGTTGGAGCGTAGTAATTGCTAGTATGACTTTAGTAAATAAAAAAAGAAATTATAAATAAGGATAAATAAGGTGAATTATTTTCTTAAAGCTAATAAAAATCTTCTTACCTACTCATTAATCATACTTATCGTTATTCCAATTTTTGGATTTAACTTTTTCATTAGCTTTGTTGGAAATATCCTACTTCTTTTATTTTTAATTCCTCTTCTATTATTAGTTTTAGTCTTTATGGGTTTTAACTCTTACAAATCTAAAATTAATACATGCAGTAATTGTGGGGCAATATCATTAGGTTTAAGCGAAACCTGCATGAATTGCGGTGCTGATTTAGACAATAT
>OBOJ01000003.1_pt1 | contig 20446 bp, 23 predicted proteins | sample 1535101 | NCBI WGS metagenome assembly OBOJ01 (sample SAMEA3275611, study PRJEB22092) | marine metagenome | biome: ENVO:00000447; feature: ENVO:00002042; material: seawater | collected 2014-06-20T11:55:00+00 | depth 0 m
CGTTGAACTTCGCCGCTCTTTCACTTCCAAGCTTGCTGGTGAGTGGTCCAGCGGGAGTGCGCACCGACCGCGTGGGCTGTGAACGGGTGCTGGTGCAGGCGCAGTGGGCACTGCTGGCTGCCTCTGGCCTGGGGGCCCTGGCGATTCCCCTGCTGGAGGGCACGGCCCAGGTGCTGCTGCTGCTCTGCAGCACCCTTTTGGTGGGGATCGCCGGTGCCTATGAGCTAACGGCCCGCAACAAGTACTGCTCGATCCTGGTGGAGCAGCCGGAACAGCTGGCGGGCTACCTCACCAGCTTTTCGGTGGTCTTCAACGTGGGCAAGTTGGTCGGCCCCCCGATCGGCGGGTTGTTGCTGGCGGCCACTGGCCCGGCCTGGGCCCTGGGCATTGATGCGGCCAGCTACCTGCTGCCAATCGCCAGTGTGATGTTCTTGCTCAACCCGAATCGGGATCAGGAAGTGCGCAGCAGCAGCGGGCAAGACGCCAGCCTGCTCAACGCCTGGCACCACTGCGGTGGCACCCTTCAAGGGGTGCTCAGCTTCACCGCTGTGCTGTGTCTGATCGGGTTTTATCACCCGGGACTGGCCCCGTTGATCGCCTTCGATCAACTGGGACCCAAACCCACGGATCTGGGGCTGTTCACCAGCGTGCTGGCGGGCGGGAGCATCGTGGGCGGGCTGGTGCGGCAACGCAACAGCCAACGTTTCTGCCGGCGCCCTTTCCTCACTCTCGGGGGGTTTGGCTTGATTACCGCAGTGGCCCAGCTGGGAATGGCCCGTACTCCAGGGCCTGTGTTCAGTCTGGCCATGGCCTTTCTGATCGGAGCCGGCACAGCCGGGCTGCTGAGCAGCTGCAACCTGATCAGTCAGATCGGCTCACCTCAGGTGATGCGAGGCCGAATGGCTGGGCTCAGCCAGATCGCCTTCCTCGGCGGTGGCGGGCTCAGTGGATTGATCGTTGCCCTGATGGTGATGTTCACCAATCTCTCCACGGCTTTCGCAGTCACCGGCAGCCTCAGCGCTGCTGTGGCTGTGCTCTGGATACGAAAGCGAGGAGCGAAGACGTTGGAACCGCTCAGATGAGCTTGATTCCCTTCAGCAGCTTGGTGAGGACAAAAGCCGTCACCAGACCGGAACCAACCAGGCCGAGATAGATGCCGACGCCCATGTGCAAGTACGGAGGTGACCACTATTAGATCAGACACCGGCCTGAGTTCCGGCCATTGCGCTTAGGGTTTGTGAACAGCTGATACCGACTGAAAGGTATCTCCAGCCGGGCTGACCGGACGTCCTTCCATCAACGCCCGACGCCATGCGCACGCTTTTCGTTTATCCCGAGTTCCCGAAGACCTTCTGGAGTTACGAAAAGATTCTCGAGCTGGTGAATCGCAAAGTCCTTCTGCCTCCCCTGGGGTTGGTCACCGTGGCGGCACTTCTCCCCCAGGAGTGGGAGATGAAGCTGGTGGACCGGAACGTGCGGGAGGTGACGGACGAGGAGTGGGACTGGGCCGAGCTGGTGATCATTTCGGGAATGATCGTCCAGAAGGACGACATGGCTGTGCAGATCAGCAAAGCCAAGCAGAGAGGTCTTCCTGTAGCCGTTGGTGGCCCCTTCGCAAGCTCCACACCGGATGCACCAGAACTGGATCTGGCGGACTTCAAGATCCTTGATGAAGGGGAAATCACCCTGCCGATGTTCCTGGATGCCCTGGAACGGGGAGAAACCGGTGGTCGCTTCACCGCCGAAGGAGACAAGCCAGACGTCACCGCCACCCCGATTCCACGCTTCGACCTGCTGCAACTTGAGGCCTACGACTCGATGAGCGTGCAGTTCTATTCAAATTTCAGAATGATGTAGTTTTTTCTACCAAATTGATATCTTTCTAAGGATTTAAAAATAAATATTTAAACAACAAATTAAACTCTCAATAGTTTTGAGCCAATATGTAAAGCGTAGCAAGCCGAAAAAACAACTATTTAAATATATATGTCACGGATCTGTAACAGTTATGTAGTAAATATCTTGAAAATAACTTAATTTCGGCTCAATACTTTACATTTGTTAATAGTAGTGTTACATTAGTTAACAATTACACAACTTTAATGGCTAATTCAAACGTTACTACTGAATCAGGTGGCAGACAGAATATGTTTCCTACTGAGACACGTCCTTACATAGATGAGTCTGTTTCATACGACAGCTACCCACAAAATGCAGAAAAAGTTAACGGTCGTTGGGCAATGATTGGCCTTGTTGCGTTAGTAGGTGCTTACGTTTCAACCGGACAAATTATTCCTGGCATTTTTTAATGAGTCCACTTTCAGGTTTCTTAGCCGTAATTGTATTCTTTACAGCCATCCTCGTTGCTTATTTAACCAAGCAATTTCAAAACGAAAATTTAAACTATTCATCTTCTAATCAAATGAAAAACACAAACACAAAAGTCAAAACAATCGAAAAAGAAAAAGTTGTTGCTGAAACTCTTAACGGCAGATTCGCAATGCTTGGATTAATTGCTGCTGTTGGAGCATACCTAACAACAGGTCAAATAATTCCTGGTTTCGTTTAAAAACCTACTATTTAACATTTCTACAAATCAGAAAAATGGAAAATTCAAAAACAACTTATTGGCAAAACGCCGAGAGAACTAATGGAAGAATGGCAATGATGGGCTTATTTGCATTAGTTGTAAATTATGGCTTATTCGGATGGATAATCCCAGGAATTTTTTAAAATGAATTTAGGCTTACTTTTTCTTAAAGTAAATACTTTGGGAGTTATAACTCTTTCTGAACTTGATTGGATAACTAACCATCAATCTGAATTTTCAAGGTTAGATATGGCTTTAGTTATTAAAATCGGCCGTCTTATGGATTCTGGAGTAGTAGAAATTGATAATAGATTGCCTGTTTAATTTTTAAAAATGATCGTCATGAGTGTTTGTCAATAGGGATACTGACAAACACTTTTTTATGAGAAAAAATATTTGTAAAAAAAAGAGATTGTTTCTTAGCTAAAAACAATCTCTCAATTACCTAATTCTTACATGAAAATTTCAAGTAAGCTTTCAGATCTTAACTGATTTGTTTTTATAGTAAATCCGTAAAAATGCTTTTGTAATTTATCTTTTTAAACCACCTCTTTTTATCCAAAGGAACCATGTAACCCAAATAGGAGGGAGGAATCTTATTAAAAAAGAAATTTTATACATATAAAATGGGGCATTTTCACTTTGAAATAAATTCATCAAAAAGGAAGATATAGTTACCCAAAGTAAAATTATTAATATATTTGCTCCCAACAAAGCGAACTTATTTTGTTTGAATATTTTTGGCATAAGTTTATTTTTTTATATTCTTAATTTTAAATAATCTCGGGAAATAAATTATACATTTTCAAAAAAACTTCAAATTTAAAATCCATATCCAAATAAAAAAAGTACTAAATTTCAATCCCTCTCCAAATAACAATCCAAAAGCGATAGGAGGTGAAAATATAAAAAAAAGAATAGAGAATAAACTAAATAACGCAAATGATCCTCTTATAAAAAAATTCTTCCTTTTTGTTCTTCTTAGATTTTTTAAAGTATTCCACTCCCATTCGATTAACCTATAGAACTTTTCTGATAATAAAAAAAAATACTTCATTAATATTATTAATTTCTATCGGCTTTTCTTATTTATAAAATTAATTTCACCTGTTAGCAATAAACCTTATCCCCTTCTTCAGAAAGATAGTAAATTTTATTTTCTGAACTTACGAAGAAAGTTAATCCCTTATATTGTGATCTTTTAAATTTATCTAATCTAAGTTTGTGTAAATCCCAATTATCAGTACTTATGTCAGGATTAAATTCTTGTTCTTTTAAGAAAGGTACATAAGTTGGACTAATTGTTGTTTTTTGGGCTAACCCTCTATTTCGTTTTGAATAAAAAAGTAATAAAAATAAAAGTACAAAAAAAAGAATTAATAATATATTTGTCATTGTCAATTTTTCTAATTTGAAAAAACTTTATTTGGAGAATCAAGAACTTTTCACAATAAATTTCTTAGTAAGTAAAAAATCCTATTTTTATATTCTTGTATTTTTGAATACTTATCAAGGGGTTACCTAAATCAGATTATAAAATGAGTCGCATTTTCAACATGACTCAAAATTCCATGAATACTCCTTATGCAAAAAGAGTAGCTGAAAAATTTAGAGAGGCTCAAAACTATTTAAAAACTAATGGTTTTAGTAGATCAACTAAACATTTACTGGAAGATATTGAAAATTCTGTTGAAAAATAATGCCAATACCTCCTCACTTACCACAACTACAATATGGCTACGATGATGGCTTTACAACCATTGTTTTTGGGTTAATAGGAAGTTGCTTAGGATGTATCTTAATTTTATTAATTTCATTTTTTGAATTTAAATTCAAAAAGCAAAATAGTAAGCCTTAAGAGACTTACTAAACATTAAATAAGAACTCCATTACATCACCTTCGTTAACAATATATTCCTTACCTTCACTTCTTAAAAGACCTTTAGTTTTTGCATTGGCAATTGAACCTGAATCAATTAAATTTTGATACGAAATAGTCTGAGCTCTTATAAATCCTTTTTCAAAATCAGTATGAATTACTCCTGCTGCCTGTGGCGCAGTCATCCCATCTTTTATTGTCCAAGCTTTTGTCTCCTTTTCTCCGGTAGTGAAATAAGTTTTTAATCCCAATAATTTATATGTTGATCTAATTAATGAACTTAATCCCCCTTCTTCTACTCCTAAGCCAATAAGGTAGTCTTTTTTATCTTCTGGTTCTAACTCTATTAATTCAGATTCGACTTGCGCTGATATTTTTATACATTCTGTATTTTCATTGCTTGCAAAACTCTGAACTGTTGATGAAAAATCATTACCTTCAGCTAAATCATTTTCATTCAAATTAGTTGCGTAAATAATTGGTTTAGCAGTAAGGAAGCCTAATTGCTTAATTATTAAATTTTCTTCTTCATTCAAAGATATTGATCTAACTGAAAGGCCTTTCTCTAGCTCTTCTTCAATTTTTTCTAGTAAGGTATCTTCTTTAGCTGCCTCTTTACTAGTTCTAACCTGTTTTTTAATTCTTTCTCTTCTTTTTTGGAGTTGAGATAAATCAGCTAAATTCAATTCCAGATTAATTATCTCAATGTCATCCAGGGGATCTACCTTTCCAGAAACATGAATTACATCACTATCTTCAAAGCACCTTACAACATGAACTATTGCATCAACCTCCCTAATATTTGATAAAAATTTATTTCCCAAACCTTCGCCTTTACTAGCTCCTTTTACTAGTCCTGCGATATCTACAAATTCAATTTTTGTTGGGATAATATTTTGGCTAGAACTTAAATTACCTAACTCTTGCAACCTTTGATCTGGGACCGAAACTATGCCTTTATTAGGTTCTATAGTACAAAAGGGGAAATTAGCCGCTTGGGCTTTAGCATTTTCTACAAGTGCATTAAATAGGGTTGATTTTCCAACATTTGGTAATCCAATAATACCTGCTTTTAACATTTGAAAAAACTTATGGAAAAATTATTAAGAAAACATCTTCTAGTAATATAGTATTTACTTAACCAATCTTGGATAAGTTAATTATAATCGTCTTGATTATTTATTTAGTTCCTAAATATTCTCTACTTCTGCTTTTAAAAAGAAATGTTTGATTTAATAAAAAAAAATATAAATCTAAGAAGTGGAATTATATTGCTTTCTCTAGCTATATTTTTCGTTTTTATAACCAATTCCTTCAAGAAAAATAAGTCAAAAGATATTTCTGATTTTGTAGTTCAAGTTGAAAAAGGAATCCTCTCAGATTCAATTAATACTAGTGGTGAAGTAAAAGCAATAAGGACAAGCAATATTGGGCCTCGGAAGCAAGGCGTAATAAAAGAAATCAAAGTAGATGAGGGCGATCTTGTAAAAAAAGATCAGGTTTTAGCTTCTCTTGATGATGAAGATTTTATCTATAAAATTGAAGAACTTGAATTAAATGTAGAAAAACAAAAATCTGAATTTTTAAGAAGGGAATATTTATATCAAGAAGGCGCAGTAAGTAAAGAAGACTATGAAAGTTATAAAAATAACTACAACATTAGTAGCGCAAAACTTAATGATGCAAAAGCTGAAAAAAGTTTCTATCTAATTAAAGCTCCTTATGGAGGAAAGATAACTGCAAAATATGCTGAGATAGGATCTTATGTCACACCAAGTACAAACTTAAGTTCAGACCCTAAAACCAAAAACTTTATTTTTGAACTATCAGAGGGCCTAGAAATTGTTGCTAAAGTTCCTGAGAGTGACATTGGCAGAATAAAAATAGGTCAAGAAGCCTCAGTAAGAATTGAGGCTTATCCCTCAAAAAAATATAGTGCCATAGTTAAAAAAATAGCTACAAGAGCTGTAAAAGATAATAATGTAACCTCATTCGAAGTAACTTTAAATTTTAAAGATATTTCTGAAGAAATTAAAATTGGAATGACTGCAGATCTTGAATTTAGAGTCGAAGGTAATGAAGAAAAAATCTTAGTACCAACAGTATCTATTGTCACTGAAAAAGGTGAAAAAGGAATTTTGAAAGTTGATAAAAACAATTCTCCCAAATTTGAAAAAATCGAAATTGGTATTAGTAGTGGAAATAAAACTTCAGTAATTGATGGATTAGAACCTGGAGAGCAAATCTTTATTGATATTCCACCTTGGGCTAAGAAGAGAAAATGAGTTTAAAATCTGAAAACTCTAAAAAACCAATTTTACTTTTAGTCGATGGCCACTCACTTGCTTTTAGAAGCTTCTATGCATTTAGCAAAGGGATTGATGGAGGTTTAACCACCAAAGAGGGATTTCCAACAAGTGTCACTTATGGATTTCTAAAAAGCCTTCTGGATAATTGTAAAAATATTAGTCCTGAGGGTGTTTGTATTACGTTTGATACCGAAAAACCTACTTTCAGACATGAATTAGATCCAAATTATAAGGCCAATAGAGATGTAGCACCAGATGTTTTTTTTCAGGATATTGAACAACTAGAAATCATTTTAGAAGAAAGCCTTAATTTACCAATTTTTAAATCTCCAGGATACGAAGCAGATGATCTCCTAGGCACAATTGCAAATGATGCTTCTTCTAAAGGATGGTGCGTGAATATTCTTTCTGGAGATAGGGACTTATTTCAATTAGTAGATGATCAAAAAGATATTTATGTACTTTATATGGGTGGTGGTCCATATGCGAAAAGTGGTAATCCAACTCTTATGAATGAAAATGGAGTAAAAGAAAAATTAGGTGTTGCGCCAGAAAGAGTAGTTGATCTCAAAGCCCTAACTGGTGATAGTTCTGATAATATTCCAGGTATTAAAGGAGTAGGGCCAAAAACTGCAATTAATCTACTAAAAGAGAACGATACGCTTGATGGAATCTATCAGGCTTTGGACAAGATTCAGCAGAACAACGATAAGAAATATAAAGGATTCATCAAAGGTTCAGTTATAGAAAAGCTCAGAAACGATAAACATAATGCTTTTCTTTCCAGGGATTTAGCAAAAATAAATACTGAGGTGCCTTTAATTTTAAGTAACGGTTATGAATTAAAAAATATAAATCAAGAACTACTTTCAGAGTCACTGAAAAAATTAGAACTATCAACACTACTTAGACAAATTGATATTTTCAATTCAACTTTCAGCAAAGGTGGTTTTGACAAAAATAATGTAGCTAAAGAGGAGGAGAAGTCACCAAAAGTCGCAGGCAATAATGAATTAGAAAATAGTGAAAATAAAATCCCTAAAATCAACGTAACTGTTGTAAATGATTTCGAATTACTTGATAAATTAATTCAAAGATTAGACAAGACTAATCAAATAGTTTCTTTAGATACAGAGACCAATAGTTTGAATCCAATCGATGCGGAACTTGTTGGGATAGGGTTATGTCTTGGAGAAGAAAATGATGATTTATTTTATATACCTCTTGGTCATCAAACAAAAAAGGAGACCTCCAATCAATTATCAATTGAAGATGTTTTCTCAAAGCTAAGAAATTGGATAGAAGATCCAAAAAAAGAAAAGGCACTCCAAAATTCTAAATTTGATAGGCAAATATTTTTTAATCATGGACTTGATCTTAAAGGCGTAACCTTTGACACCTTGTTAGCAGACTACCTTCTTAATAATCAGGAGAAACATGGGTTAAGTGAAATTAGTTTTAGATTATTTGGATTTAAGCCTCCTTCATTTAAGGAGACAGTTGGAAAAAATAAAGACTTTTCATTTGTTGATATTGATGAAGCAAGTATTTACTGCGGTTATGATGTTTTTCTAACTTTTAAGATTGTCAAAATTTTTAAAGAAAGTTTTTCAAAGGAAAAAGATGAATTAATCAAATTGTTCGAAGAAATCGAGCTACCTTTAGAGCCGGTATTGTCCCAAATGGAAATGAATGGCATAACCATCGACATCCCTTATTTGGATAAACTCTCAAAAGAATTAAAAAGTACCTTAGAAGATATTGAAAGTAAAGTTTATGAATTAGCAGAGGAGACTTTTAATCTATCTTCACCAAAACAACTTGGTGAGATCTTGTTTGAAAAATTAAATTTGGATAAGAAAAAATCACGGAAAACAAAAACAGGATGGAGTACAGATGCAGTAGTTCTGGAAAGATTAGTCGACGAACATGAAATAATCCAACATTTAATAAAACATAGAACTCTTAGCAAATTACTTAGCACCTATATTGATGCTCTTCCAAATCTTATTAACGAAAAGACAGGAAGAGTTCATACAAACTTTAATCAAGCTGCTACAGCGACTGGGAGACTAAGTAGTAGCAATCCTAATCTTCAAAATATCCCGGTTAGGACTGAATTTAGTAGGAGAATCAGAAAAGCATTCTTGCCTGAAAAAAATTGGAAACTTTTATCAGCTGATTATTCTCAGATCGAATTAAGAATACTCGCTCACTTAGCGGATGAAGAAATACTAATAAATGCATTTCATAAAAATGATGACATTCATTCTTTGACTGCAAGATTAATTTTTGAGAAAGAAGAAATTTCTTCTGATGAGAGGAGAGTTGGGAAAACAATAAATTTCGGAGTTATCTATGGTATGGGAATTAAAAAGTTTGCACGTTCTACAGGAGTAAGTACTCCAGAAGCAAAAGAATTCCTAATAAAATACAAAGAAAGATATTCAAAAATTTTCAAATTTCTTGAACTTCAAGAAAGGCTTGCCTTATCAAAAGGTTATGTAAAAACAATTTTTGGTAGAAAGAGAGAATTTAAGTTTGATAAAAATGGACTTGGAAGATTAATAGGAAAAGATCCTTACGAAATTGACTTGCAATCTGCAAGAAGAGCTGGCATGGAAGCACAGTCACTAAGAGCCGCAGCCAATGCCCCAATTCAGGGTTCAAGTGCAGATATTATTAAAATTGCAATGGTTCAACTAAATAAAAAATTCATAGAAATGAATGTTCCAGCAAAAATGCTTTTACAAGTACATGATGAATTATTGTTTGAAGTTGAACCAGATTCTTTGGAAATTACGACGAAATTAGTAAAGAAGACTATGGAAGATTGTGTAAAATTAAATGTGCCTCTTTTAGTTGATATTGGAATTGGAGACAATTGGATGGAGACAAAATAAACCTTATGAAATACTTATTTTAAGATGATCAAACTTTTTAATACTTTAAGCAAAAAAGTTGAGGTTTTTAAGCCTATTGATGATGTAGTAAAAATTTATTGTTGTGGGGTAACTGTTTATGATTTATGTCATCTTGGTCATGCCAGAAGTTATATAGCTTGGGATGTATTGAGAAGATTTTTAATTTACAGTGATTTCAAAGTGAAGTATGTTCAAAATTTTACAGATATTGATGACAAGATCTTAAAAAGAGCGAAAGAAGAAAGCAGTTCAATGAAGGAAGTATCTGAAAAAAATATCATTGAATTTCATAAAGATATGGATTCTTTAGGGATAATGCGTCCGGATAGCATGCCAAGAGCAACGAATCATATATGCAATATCTGCTCCTTCATAACAATCCTTGAGGACAAAGGTTATGCATACTCTAGGGATGGAGATGTTTATTATTCTGTTTTCAAAAATAAAAATTATGGAAAGCTAAGTAATCAAAATTTACAAGAACAAAATATCAATCAGCAAGGAAGAATGGTTAATGAGGAAAATAGTAAAAAACTTAATCCGCAAGATTTTGCACTATGGAAAAAAGCCAAAGATGATGAACCATTTTTTGATTCGCCATGGGGTAAAGGTAGGCCAGGATGGCATATTGAATGTTCGGCGATGGTTAAAGATGAATTAGGAGATACTATCGATATCCATTTAGGTGGTTCTGATTTGATTTTTCCACATCATGAGAATGAAATCGCCCAATCAGAAGCAGCCAATGGCAAAAAGCTAGCGAACTATTGGTTACACAATGGGATGGTCAATGTAAATGGACAAAAGATGAGTAAATCCCTTAAAAATTTTAAAACTATCAGAGAGCTAATTAAGTCAGGTATAAGCCCTATGACTTTGCGATATTTTGTTATGACTGTGAATTATAGAAAACCACTTGATTTTACTGAAGAAGCTTTAAGGAGTGCTTCAGAAGCTTGGAAAAACATTAATGTAGCCCTTTCTTTTATGGACCTTACAAAAGGTGCTTTTAAATCTATTGATAAAAATGAATCTATCGAAGAAGAATATAAAGAGAAAATAAGTTTTGAATTATCTCAAAAAAAGCTTAAATTTTCTGAGGCTCTGGGAAATGACCTTAATACAGCAGGTGCTATTGCAATTATTTACGATTTAGCAAAACCATTAAAAAACTTTTTAAACCAATTTCAAAGGGTCGAAGGTTTTAAAATAGACCTAAATGAAAAATTCTTTCTACTTGAGAATTTTAAAACTCTTGAAAAGTTGACTGAGGTACTTGGTCTTAAAAAAGAGGTTTTAGTAAAAGAAAGTAAAATAACAGAAGAAGAAATATCATCTCTTATTAATGAAAGATTGAAAGCAAAAATGGAAAAGAATTATGCAAAGGCCGATGAAATAAGAAATTTGTTAAAAGAAAAAGGTATTGAACTTATTGATCAATCAAAGGAAATAACAACATGGATAAGGGTCTAAATTTTAAGAAAAAAACCAATTTGAAATTTTTGTTTTTTAAATACACCTTTAAATGGGAAGATATTAGAAATATCAGAGAAAATTGAAATACATTACTGTGCTCGGTTCTACTGGTTCAATAGGGACTCAAACTCTCGAAATAGCTAGTGAGCAGCCTGATAAGTTTAAAGCCGTAGCTCTTTCGGCAGGAAGAAATATTAATTTATTAACTGAACAAGTTAAAACACATAAACCAGAAGTTGTTGCGATTGAGGATGAAAATCTTATAGAAGATTTAAAAGATAATATTAATAACTTAGATTTGGATAGTGCTCCCTTGGTTTTGAGTGGAAAGGAGGGGATTAACGCAGTTGCAGCATGGGATAAGGCAGATACTGTGGTTACAGGGATAGTAGGATGTGCAGGCTTAATTCCAACAATGTCAGCAATTAATGCGGGGAAAAATATTGCACTTGCTAACAAAGAAACTTTAATTGCGGCAGGACCAATTGTTATTCCTGCATTAAAGAAAAATAATAGTAGGCTTTTACCTGCTGATTCAGAACACTCTGCTATCTTTCAATGTTTACAAGGATTACCCAATTATGAAAATGCAGATTTTTCAACAGGAGAGATACCTAAAGGTTTAAAAGCCATACATTTAACAGCTTCTGGTGGTGCTTTCAGAGATTGGGCCGTTGAGGATTTAAAGCATGTCACAGTGGAAGATGCAACTTCACATCCTAATTGGGATATGGGAAAAAAAATAACTGTAGATTCTGCAACTCTTATGAATAAAGGATTAGAAGTTATAGAAGCTCATTATTTATTTGGGACCTCTTACGAAAATATCGAAATAGTTATCCACCCTCAAAGTATTATTCATTCAATGATTGAGATGGAAGATTCTTCAGTATTAGCTCAATTAGGTTGGCCAGATATGAAGCTACCTATTTTATATGCGATGAGTTGGCCTGAAAGATTTAAAACAAATTGGAAAAGATTAAACCTAAGTGAAATTGGAAAATTAACTTTTAAAGAGCCAGACGAGTTTAAATATCCATGCATGGGACTTGCCTATGCCGCAGGAAAATCTTCTGGGACTATGCCTGCAGTCTTAAATGCTGCTAATGAAATGGCTGTTGAACAATTCCTCAAAGAAAAAATTTCTTTTCAAGAAATTCCAACATTTATAAGTAAAGCTTGTGAATCACATATGGAGAATTTGAATTTGAGTCCCGAATTGGAGGATATTCTTGAAGTAGACAATTGGGCCAGACTTTTTGTTAAGCAAGAAATTAAAAAAGGGAAAAAATACGTAAGTATTGGATAAAAGTGAATATAAAAAAACATCTTCTACTATGCGCAACACCCACAAAACAGAAATGCTTTAAAGGCAATGAAGGTCAAAAAACATGGGAATGTCTGAAAAAGACTTTAAAAAAATTTGAGAATGATCCCTCTACAAAAAACGTTCATATATTAAGATCAAAAGCTGACTGTTTAAGGATATGTAAGAACGGCCCAATTCTTCTTGTGTGGCCTGATGGTATTTGGTACGAGAAAGTTTCTCCAGAAAAAATTTCAGAAATTTTTACCTCACATATTATTAACGGTAAGCCAATAGAAAAATGGATTTTCAAAAAAACACCATTTTTAAATAGTCCTAGATACTCATAAACCAGTTCTTTACGACTTCGTCTGACCAGCAGCCATTAATCGAATGAAAACCATTATGACCTCCTTTTTCAGTTATAAAAATAGTGAATTTATCAATAGATTCTTTTCTTAAATTCAAAGTATCCTTATATGGAACCCAGGGATCATCCTTGGCATGAATAAAAAGCATTTGAGGTAATTTTTTTATTGAGTTTTGGATTCTAAATATTGGAGAAGCTTTAACATAATAATCTTCTAAAGAATTAAATCCCCAACTTGGAGCTGTAAATTTCTGATCAAATTCCCTTATACTTTTTAAAGCTCTAATTTTTTTTCTTAATTTCTCATTATTAAGAATTTTGCCTTCATCATTAAATCCGTCCCATAACTGATTTTTTAAGCGATGAAGTAACCATTTTTGGTAGATATAATTTCTAGATTTTTCAATACAGAGACTACATGATGATAAATCTAAAGGGCTACTCACGCAGGCTAGGCCATCTAAAAGTTTTTCTCCTTTGTTTTCATCGTAATCTAAGCAGGCATTTAAAAGAATTGTTCCGCCTAAAGATAATCCAACTCCGTAAATTGGAAGATTATTCATCTTAATGAGATCTTTAAACTCTAAATTAATCAATTTTTTAAAATAATTAATTGCTGAAATAACATCACTGGAGCATCTAGCACAATAATTTCCTTTAGCTAAATATCTCGCAGATCCAGATCCTCTTAGATTTAATTTAAGAACTCCAAAACCATTATTTGCTAATTTCCTAGAGATTCTTCTTAAACCAAACCGTTTAGTTGAGCCCCCTAAACCATGTGTAACGATTACAAAACCCCTAAGTGAGTTTAAGTTTTCAGGTAATTCTAAAAAACCTAAAAGATAATCACATTCAAATTTTTTAGAAAGAATTTTATTAATCGGAAAGAATATTTTTTTATTTTTTTTTGATTTACCAAAATCAATAACAAAAGTATCTCTCAAAGTTTGTAAGTCGCCACCTATCCAAGGTAAGACTTCTCGAAATGGCTTATTTTTTACGTAATCTGAAAAACTAAAAGATATACTATTATTTCTCCCCAACTCCAAGATCCTTTAATTCTCCAATCAAATCATTCAGTACCTTTTTTGCATCACCAAAGACCATTGAGGTATTTGGCAGATCAAATAAATCATTTTTTATTCCGGAGTAACCTGCACTCATACCACGTTTAATTACAAATACCGTTCTTGCTTCCTGCACATCAAGAACTGGCATGCCATATAAAGGAGAAGAGCTATCATTTTTAGCTTGAGGATTAACCACATCATTTGCTCCTAAAACTAAAACAACATCCGTTGCTGGAAAATCAGGATTTACAACGTCCATCTCTTTAAGTTGTTCGTAAGGAACATCTGCTTCTGCTAAAAGTACATTCATATGTCCAGGCATCCTCCCTGCTACAGGATGAATTGCGTAAACAACTTCAATACCATTTTGCTCTAGTTTTTTTGTCACTTCCCTTAAAGTATGTTGAGCTTGAGCTACTGCCAGACCATAACCAGGAACAATAATTACCTTGTTGGCTGCCTCTAAAGTCAATGCGCATTCTTCAACACTGCAAGAAGTTATATTTGTATATTCTCCTGAACCAGAAGAGGCTGTACTTTGTGCAGATAAAGATCCTCCAAAAAGAACTGAGACCAATGATCTATTCATACCCTTGCACATTACTTGAGTAAGTATTAGACCTGCCGCTCCAACCATTGCGCCTGCTACTATCAAAAGCTGACTATCTACAACGAAACCTGCTGCTGCTGCTGCAATCCCTGAATAGCTATTTAATAAAGATATAACGACTGGCATATCAGCTCCACCAATTGGCAAAGTAACTCCAATACCTAATAAAGAAGAAACTATAACTAAAAGCCAAATAGAACTTGTATTGCCGTTTATCAAATCAAAAAAGGCTATCAAGGAAGCAACTGCAAAAACAATATTTACAAAATGTCTAACTTTGCTCTGAGTCCATCCTGGAGTTGACAACCAACCCTGTAACTTTGCCATCGCCACAATTGAACCTGTGAAAGTTATGGCACCAACAAATATAGAAACAGATATTGAAACTTCGTTAATCAGTGACTTAAAAAAATCAAAATTTTCTTGACCACCAGATATAGGAAAAATAGCTACTCCTAAGGCCACTAAAAGTGATGACATTCCTCCACAACCATTGAACAATGCCACTGTTTCAGGCATGGAGGTCATAGGTACTTTTTTTGCAAGAATTGCTCCGAATAAACTACCTAAGATTGATCCAATTATTATCCAAATCCAAGACTGAATAGCAATTCCAGAAGTGCCTAAATAATAAGAAAGTAATCCTACTACTGATAGCGACATTGCAAATGCAGCTAATCTATTGGCATCCCTTGCTGATTTTACTTTTGACAATCCTTTTATTCCCAAAGCCAGTAAAAGTACTGCTAGAAGGTCAATAACGAATTTAATGATTACAGGTAGATTCATGTTAAAAATTACTTCTTATTTGATGGTTTACGACTAAACATCGCGAGCATTCGATCAGTTACAAAGAAACCGCCTACAACGTTGAAAAGAGCAAATCCAAGAGAAACTGAACCAATGATTAAAAGTGGTACGTTACCTTCTGCTTTTACAATTAAAGTCAAGGCTGCAAGCATTGTTATTCCTGAAATTGCATTTGCTCCACTCATTAGAGGTGTGTGAAGAGTAGGAGGAACTTTTCCAATTAACTCGAGGCCTAATAAACTACCAAGTAAAAGAACCCAAAGAAGACTTATAAAAGACATAATTTTAAAACCTCAATTTTCAAAAACTTTATTTTGAAGAACAACTCCTTCATCGCTTAATAAACATCCAGAAATGAGTTCATCCTCTTTATCTAATTTAATTACACCATCTTTTATAAATGGTGTAATCAAAGATGTTAAGTTCTTAGCATAAAGTGAACTTGCATCATAAGGAACTGAAGAGGGTAATTCGCCCGCTCCTATAAGTTTTACCCCATCTTTGATAATAGTTTCATTTGATTTTGTTCCTTCGCAGTTCCCTCCCTGAGAAACTGCTAAATCAATAACTACTGCTCCAGGCCTCATTTTTTCAATCATGGGTGAGTCTATTAAAACAGGGGCCTTTTTACCTAGAACTTGCGCAGTACATATAGCAACATCAGCTTCAGATAAATATTTAGTTAAAGTTGCCTTCTGTTTTGAGAGGAATTCGGGTGTTACAGCTTTTGCATAACCTCCTGCCTCTCCTGGCTTTTCCTCAACTTCAGGAAGTTCTATAAATCTTGCTCCGAGGGACTCTACTTGTTCTTTAACAGCAGGTCTAATATCAGATACAAATACTATTGCTCCAAGTCTTTTTGCTGTCGCAACTGCCTGTAATCCTGCAACGCCTCCACCAAGAACCACTACTTTGGCAGGTTGGACTGTCCCTGCTGCAGTCATAAGCATTGGGAAATATCTATCTAACTCACTTGCAGCCAAAAGAACTGCTTTATATCCAGCAATATTGGCCTGTGAAGAAAGAACATCAGAAGATTGAGCTCTACTAATCCTCGGAAGCAACTCTAGTGATAAAGCTGAAATCTTATTACTATTTATAATCCTTAGAAGCTCCTTATTACCATATGGGTTAAGAAGACCAAGAAGAACAGCGCCTTTCTTTAACTTAGTTAAATTATCCTCTGATGGAGTTTGAACACAAAATATTAAGTCCGCTTCACCCCAAATTTTTTGATCTAAGTTGTTTATTATTGTTCCGCCCGATTCTTCATATGATAAGTCACTAAATCCTGATAATTTTCCTGCTGAACTTTCAATATAAACATCACATCCAAGGCTTTTTAATTTCTTTACCGCTTCTGGTGTAGCTGAAACTCTCCTTTCACCAGAGCTTGTTTCGGAAGGAATAAGTATCTTTGTCAATTTATTTATTTTTTTAACATACTAAATATAAATTGAAGAAAGTCAAAAGTCTTGGATTTTTGTTAAAAATATATTTTCTTTTCTATAAAAAATAGCTATCTAGAATATATAAGTACTAAATAATCCAATGAGTATAAAAGCAATCGAATGTCCTGATGGAGTATGTCACAGTCATCATGGTGGTCATGCTGTTCCAAGGCAAGCTATGCAGAAAAATCTAGAAAAGCATGGTAAAGACTGGTGCGAGAAATTAGCAGAGAGAATTTATGAAATGTCAGTTGATACTTATTCACAGACAGTCATGCCCAGTCTCCACTCAGCAGGCTGGCAAAGAAGACATTTAGATTGGGAATTTAAGCTGGCAGAAAATGATTCTGAACCTGATGAAGCTCTTGTTGAAGGAATTATTAATGCCACAGAAAGCTTTCTAAGGAGTAGTGAGGTTCATCGATTATTTATTCAAGAATTAGTTCAGGGCACATTCGAGGAAGCAAATGATAAAAAAATAATTTCTAAAGCAATAAAATCTATCATTGAAGAAGAAATTGTTAGTTCACTAAGAGAAAAGAAAGAATCTCTTTTAAAAAAAATATCCGCAAAATTAATATCAGAAGAAAAAGTTAGCGAGGAACTTGCAATAAATTCAGCTAAAGAGGGTTTTGAGGAAGTTGAAAGGCTACTTGCAAATCACAGCGAGGCAGTCTAACTCTATTTCTTTATATTTTCTTTATAATTTACCCAAAAATTGGCTCAAATATAAATTAAAGATTAAATTATTGTTTGGAAGTACAAAGTTGTAACTTATTAGACAATACATAGGTTCTCTGATGTGTTTATCTATATACAACTTAAATCTTTCAATGGACAATTTCATTAGAAAAAGGATCGACATAGCGACCTGTTGGGCAACCAATAGAATTTCTGCAATGGACACTTTAGAAAGGTATGAAGACAGTTATGCAATCGCAGAAGAATTTAGAGAGTGGATATTACATATTGGAGAAAAGAACGAAAATTTAAAAGATTCTGTTTTAAACTTCCCAAAGGAATTAAAAAAATTATTAGACCAAAAAATCAACGATTAAATAACAAATCGATCGAGAGGAACCCGCCCTACATTATTTGGGTTTGTTTATTATTATTAAAAGTGAATTTAGCAAATAAATGGAAAATAAAGAGAAGATTTCAAACGTAGAAAATGTTGTAATTATTGGCTCGGGACCTGCAGGTTACACCGCTGCAATATATGCCGCACGAGCAAATCTTCAACCATTACTTGTAACAGGATTTAATTCTGGTGGAATTCCTGGTGGGCAATTAATGACTACAACATTTGTTGAAAATTATCCAGGTTTTCCAGATGGTGTACTTGGTCCTGAATTAATGGATCTAATGAAAGCTCAAGCCGAAAGATGGGGTACTAATTTATACGAAAGTGATGTTGTCTCAATAAATACTGATTCACATCCCTTTGAATTAAAAACTTTAGAAGGAACTATAAAATCTAACTCAATTATTATTGCAACTGGAGCAAGTGCAAATAGATTAGGCGTGATAAATGAAGATAAATTCTGGAGTAAAGGAATAAGTGCTTGTGCAATATGTGATGGAGCGACCCCACAATTTAGAGGTGAAGAATTAGCTGTTATTGGAGGGGGCGACTCTGCATGTGAAGAAGCAGCATATCTCACAAAGTATGGAAGCAAAGTGCATTTGATTGTTAGATCAGAAAAATTAAGGGCTAGCGCAGCAATGGTAGATAGAGTAAAAGCTAATCCAAAGATAGAAATTCATTGGAACACAAAAGTTAATAAAGCGGATGGCTCTGAATGGCTTGAGAAAATAGAAACTATTCACTCTCAAGAAGGTAAAGGGGAAATCAATATAAAAGGTCTTTTTTACGCGATAGGGCACACACCAAATACGAAGTTCTTAGGCAACAAAATTGATTTAGATAATAAAGGATATATTGCTTGCAAATCAGGAAGGCCAGAAACATCTATTGAAGGCATCTTCGCAGCAGGTGACGTTGTCGATTCTGAGTGGAGACAAGGAGTTACCGCTGCAGGAACTGGGTGCATGGCAGCATTAGCTACCGAAAGGTGGCTAGCCGAGAAAAACTTAGCAAAAACTATAGTCAGAGAAACACCCGAACCAGAAAAAAAACTTAATTCATCAGATTTTAATGAAGAAGAAGTTAATGAAGATACTTTCGATTCAAATTCTGAATGGCAAAAAGGCAGTTATGCATTAAGGAAACTTTATCACGAGAGTAAAAAACCTATCTTAGTAATTTTTAGTTCTCCAAGTTGCGGCCCATGTCATGTTTTAAAACCTCAGTTAAAAAGGGTAATTAAAGAACTTGATGGTGCAGTTCTTGGCGTTGAAATAGATATTGATAAAGATCAAGATATTGCAAAACAAGCTGGTATTAACGGCACACCAACAGTTCAACTTTTTAAAGAAAAATTATTAAAAAAACAATGGCAAGGTGTTAAACAAAGAAGTGAGTTTAAAGAAGCGATAAAAAATATTATCTAAAGTATCTTTTTATTTATTATTTCTCTTAGGGTTATTTTTATTAGTAGTAGGTTTAGCACCACCTGCATTTCTTTCTCTATAAGTTATCCTCCCTCTAGAGAGATCATAAGGACTAATCTCAACTAAAACTTTATCTCCAGCTAATAATTTAATTCTAAATTTAGTCAATTTACCTGCAGCTCTACATAAACATTGATGTCCTTCAGGTTGTTCTAAGGTAACCAAATAAAATCCATTCCCCTGCTCTTTTTCTATTACACCTGAAGTTTCAATCATTAATTAATCTTTTACTAAGTACATATTATCAGAAAAAGATTGGCCAAAATTGATTTAAAAAAAATTACATACGTAAAAATATGCAATTCGATTCAAATTGAAAATTTAATTTCATTAATTATTTGAAGTTGTCCATAGTAAAAATTTGCTTTCGCAATTTTTTCAGAATCTTCTAATTGATCAAAAAAAACAAACCCAAGGCTTTCCCATAATGAAGATCCGCAAACATTATTCAATTCATTTTTTGCTTCTTTTGCAAAATTATCTAGTTTTCGTTCAAGGTTTTTAGACTTAGAAACAGACATAGGTCAATAATATTTAATATAGTACAAATATACTATCTAATTCTAAAATTGCAATATTAAAAAGGTAATCTCTTTTTTTCTTCAATATTAAGATCTGCTTCCATTTCCCTTAATCTTTTAAGTATTTGTTGATAGTACTCCTTTATATAACTCTCTAGTGAGGTCATATCCTCTTTTTTAAGTTCCAATATTTCGTAAGTTTTGCTCATGTCAGCATCTAATGATTCACCACTACTAGTTACTTCAGCAAAAGCCAATCGCTCAGCAACATTAAGAGAATCTTGGAAAAAGGAAACTACTTTTTGAGTGACGCTTATTAGGAAGGGGGAAACTCTAAAAATTTTAGCTTTCTTTTCGCTAAATTTTTCACATAAGGATATGACTTCGTTTGAATCCCATGCTTTAGGACCAACCAATGGCAATGATGTTCTATAAGTTTTTGGATTTTTAACTGCTGCGACAATAACTTTTGCCATGTCTTGAGTATTCATGTATGCAATTTTTGTTGGAGTTCCACTCATCCATACTGCTTGACTATCTAAAATTGGGATAG
>OBOJ01000007.1_pt1 | contig 17383 bp, 19 predicted proteins | sample 1535101 | NCBI WGS metagenome assembly OBOJ01 (sample SAMEA3275611, study PRJEB22092) | marine metagenome | biome: ENVO:00000447; feature: ENVO:00002042; material: seawater | collected 2014-06-20T11:55:00+00 | depth 0 m
TTGACGTCCGACTCCGATATGACAGGGCAATCAAATACTTCCTGCAGATGCGATCGAAGATTGAAACCCACCAACAGAAACAACATCTGCTCCTAAACCAAATTTTGCTATTTCGTGTATTAAATTTACATTTGTATTTGATTTAACTGCAAAACATATCAATGGTGATATTGATTTAAAATTTTTTTTAAAATTTAAAATATTTTCTTTTAACCTTGAGTAAGAATAGCAATATGTTGGTGTACCATATCTTTTTGCAATTTTTAAAAAGTTAACTTTATCAATAGATAATTTTTTATTTATGTATTTCATTACACTCTATTTTTAGAGAATAGATTTAAATAAACTTGTTTTTTGTCCTCTTTGTATACAGGGTCACCTTTCTTGCCACATGAAAATAACAGTAGCAACATAACTAATGTAAATGTGATTTTTTTTATCATTTTAATTTCTTATATTTAGTTATCATTTTTTTTATATTTTCAAAAGAAGTTCCCCCAAATGATTTTTTTGAATTTATAGAGTTTTTTAAATCGAAAATTTCTAAAACCTTTTCTGTCAATTTTGGCTCAATTTTTTTAAGTTCATTTAAACTTAATTCGTTTAAATTTTTCTTTCTTTTTTCAGCCATGTTAACAATAGCAGCTGTTTTTTGATATGCCTTTCTAAATGACATGTTGTGTTCTCTAACTAAATAATCAGCTAGATCTGTTGCTGTAATATGACCCTTATTTGCAAGTTCAAGCATTTTCTTTTTATTTGCACTGCAATTTTTTAAAACTTCATCAAATATTTTTAAGCAATTTATTAAAGTATCATTAGAATTAAAAACCAATTCCTTATCATCCTGTAAATCTTTAAAGTAGGATAGTGGCAAGCCTTTTAGTATCGTTAACATAGAAAAAAAATTTCCGTAAGAAGTACCAGTTTTTCCTCTTAGATATTCTAAGAGATCAGGATTCTTTTTTTGAGGCATAATCGAAGAGCCTGTAACAACTTTATCTGATAAGTTGATTAAGTTAAATCCATCTGAATTCCATATAATTAATTCCTCTGCAATTCTAGAAATATGCATTGAACATACTGAAATAGCGTAAAGAAAATCTAGCACAAAGTCTCTATCCGAAACTGTATCTATTGAATTATTAGTTGGTCTTTTAAATCCAAGTTTTTTAGATGTAAAATTTCTATCTATATTAAACGAAGTGCCTGATAGAGCTGCTACACCTAATGGACTTTCATCTAAACTATTTAAATTGTTTAAAAATCTTTTTTTATCTCTAGTAAACATTTCCACATAAGCCATTAAATAATGGCCAAATGATATAGCTTGAGCATTTTTAAGATGAGTAAAACCTGGCATGATAGTCTCTATATTTTTTTCAGCCAGATTAATTGTGCTTTTGATTACTTTATCTATATTATTATTAATATCTTTTGTTGCAGTTTTAATCCAAATTTTAAAATCAGTTATTACCTGATCATTTCTTGATCTAGCTGTATGAATGTATCCAGCTTCATCACCAATTATTTGAAATAATCTTTTCTCTATATTCATATGAATGTCTTCATATTTTTTATTAAATTCAAATTTTTTGTAAGTTATTTCTTTATAAATTTTATTTAGACCATAAATAATTTTATTTTTTATTTTAAAGGAAATTATCTTTTGTCTAAAAAGCATTTCAACGTGTGCAATGGATCCTTGGATGTCTTCTTTATAAAGTCTCTTGTCTATATCAATAGAATTACCAACTTTTTGAAATAAGTTTGACGCTTCCTTTTGTATTCGCGTGTTCCATATTGCTTGGTTGTTTTTATTTTTTGCCATGATATTTAGTTATACCTAATTAATATGAGAATTTTAGCATTATTTATTTTTTTAATTACAACTGCAGAAGCTAGTGATTTACCGAACATTAAAAATATTGTTATTCATAAAGTTCCAAAAACGTATGAAAACGTATTTTTTTTAAATAAGAAAAATGAAGAAATTAAAATTAATGATTTCAAAGGAAAATTGTTAGTTTTAAATTTTTGGGCTACTTGGTGTCCTCCGTGCAAAGAAGAGATGCCTTCATTAGACAATATGCAAGCAAATTCATCACTTAATAATTTAAAAGTTTTTCCTATTAATATTGGGAAAGAAAAACTGAATAAAGTTGAAGAATTTTTTGTAAAATTAAACTTAAAAAATTTGGAACCTTTTTTTGATCCAGAAGTAACTTTAGCTAAAACATTTTCTCTAAGAGGAGTTCCAACATCAATATTTATAAATAAAGAAGGTGAGGAATTTGCAAGGGTTCTTGGTGACATAGACTTTAATGACAAAGATTTTTTAAAGTGGATTGAGAAATATAATTAGTTTTTAAAAAAATATGCGAAAGCTACCAAAACAAGTATAGCCACAAATTGCAGTAGAACTCTAAGCTGCATTAGTTTATTTGAATATTTTTTACTTGTTTCTCCACCTTTAAATAAAGTTCCAATACCCAAAACCAAAACTATTCCAACAGCTATTAAAAGAGCGATAGATAAAATTTTAACTAATATTCCAGAAAACATATTATTATTGTAGTGTGTTTTTAAAAATAAAAAACATAATAAATCATCTATGACATTTTGCCTTAATTCAATCATCATCAAACCAGAAGAAGGAACAGAAATTAAGAATGCGATAATTTTACTTCATGGGTATGGTGGAGATGGAAAAGACATAAGTATGTTAACTTTAAATTGGAAAAGACATCTGCCAAACACTATTTTTATTTGTCCTAATGGACATGAAAAGTGTGCAATTAATCCATCAGGATATCAATGGTTTGATTTAACCAAAGAAGATCCATCTTATATTCTTGAAGAGTCAATTAAAGCTGAAAATGTTATTAAAAAATTTATTGAGGAAGTTAAAACTGAATACAACTTATCAAATCAACAAATTTGTTTATCAGGCTTTAGCCAGGGATGCATGATGTCTTTGAATGTTGGTCTTACCTCAAATGAAAAATTTTTATGTGTCATAGGATTTTCAGGGAAAATAATAGATCAAATTAATTTGAAAGATAGAATCAAAAATAGCACAGATACATTACTAATACATGGTGATGTCGACCAAATTGTTCCATCAACACATTTACTTGAAGCTAAAGATTTTTTAATTCGAAATAATATTCCTGTTGAAACGTTATTAATAAAAAATTGTGACCATCACATTCCTATCGAGGCATCAAGTACAGCATTAAATTATATTTTAAAAAAAATTTAACATCTGATCATATTGATTATGATGCTAAACTAAGTTAATGTTTTAATGTGAACAACTTTATTGAACAAGATGTATCATTAGAAAAATGTCCTGCATTAGTTCTTAATGCTGATTACAGACCTCTAAGCTATTACCCACTATCATTATGGTCATGGCAAGACACTGTGAAATCAGTTTTTCTTGATAGAGTTATAATTGTAAGTCATTACGATAGAACTATCAGAAGCCCTTCATTTAATATGAAGCTACCAAGTGTTATAGCTTTAAAAGACTATATTGTTCCTCAAACGAAACCAAGTTTTACTAGATTTAACGTTTTTTTAAGAGATAAATTCTCTTGTCAATATTGTGGAAGTAATGAGGAACTTACTTTTGATCATTTGCTTCCAAGATCTAAAGGTGGAGAAACAAATTGGGACAATGTTGTTACAGCTTGTTCAGCTTGTAATGTAAAAAAAGGTGGAAAATTATTAAAACATTCAGGAATGAAATTAAATCAATATCCATTCAGACCTTCAACAGAAGATTTACATAAAAATGGTAAGAACTTTCCTCCTAACTTTTTACACAAAAGTTGGATGGATTATTTGTATTGGGATGTTGAATTAGAAACTTAAATTTTTTCAGAAATATTAATTGCAATTTTAGAACCAGTTTTAATTATTTTATCTAAAATACTATAAGGTCCTTTTTTAGTTGCACCTTTTTCATAAGCGATATCTTTATGATTAAGCTCATCTTCTCTAAATTTTGTAATTTTGTTTTTGAGAAATTTTTCATCTTCATCTAATTGATTAATTTGATTTAAGTAGTGTTCATCAATTACTTCCTCTACAGATGCTGTGCATAGCATGGCTGCCTTTTTCCCTAACAAAGTAGAACCAAATCCTAAACCAACACCTAGCAAATCCCACAGTGGTAAAAGTTTTGTAGGAGCAATGTTTCTTTTTTTAATTTCATTTTCAAAGAATTCACTATGTTCCTTTTCATGAATTTTCATATCTTCTATGATTTTTTTCAAATTTTCATCTTTGACAAATGTATTTAAAGCTAACAATTGACCTTCATATATTTTAACTGCTCCACGCTCACCAGCATGATCTACCCTTATAAATTCTTCAATTTTTTTTTTACTTACTTTTGGCATAGTTTAAATAAATTTTTAATGCATTGATTGTAATTAGTATAGAAATTACAATATTGTAAGTTGTAAGTGATAATCCAAAAATTTTAAATGTTACATCTTTGCAGCTCACTTTTTGTTCCTGCAATTGTTTTAAAATTTCTTCTTTGGATGTTGCCTCAGAGCCATTTTTTAGGTCACAAACTAGAGATTCCTCGATAAATCCTTGTTCAATACCAAAATGATAAACTGATAAGATAGTAGCCGTTAAAAAAACAATTGCTAATAAAACCAAAAATATTTTTTCAAACTGAGAAAATTTATAATTCAAGAGTATAATTACTATTGCAATTACATATGGAATTCTCTCTAAGATACAAAGATTGCATGGTTGATGACCCAAAACATATTCAATAAAGAACGCTGACAATAAAGCAACGAAACTGACAAATAAAATCAGGTTAAGAAACAATGATTTATTTTTAAGCATTAAATTTAAAAATTAAAAATATAATTCCTAATACTATAACTATTAAAATTCCAATTATAGTGAACCATTTTGAACCATGCTTCTCCATGAATTCAGTAAATAAGTCACCAAATTTATAAGATAAATAAGCAACAATAAAAAATCTAAGACTTCTCGAGATTAAACTTACAACAATAAATACAGGTAAACTAAAACCAACAACACCGCTAGCAATAGTGAATGCTTTATAGGGAAGTGGAGTAAATCCTGCTAGAAAAAGAATACTTAGCCAGGCAAAAAAACCTGATCCTTGAGACAAACTTGTCTTCAAATTTTCTACTTTATTTTCATAACCATAAAATTCAATTACATGAATAGCTAAATCATAAAACAAATAACCTAGTAAATATCCAAAAATTCCACCTAAAACTGAAAATAAAGATGCGATTAAAAATATTTTAAAATATTCTTTTTTTTTAGCAATCACCATAGGAATAATCATTACATCTGGGGGTATAGGAAAAAACGAACTTTCAGTGAAGGAAACAATTCCTAAGTACAAATTTGAACTTTTGTGAGCAGCTAAATTTAAACACTTTTTATAAAGACTTTGGAACATTTTTTGGTTTTAATATAATTTTAGTTCTTATACTATTTAATTATAATTTAATTTAATGGGCGAATGGCGGAACTGGTAGACGCGCACGACTCAAAATCGTGTTTCGCAAGAAGTGAGAGTTCGATTCTCTCTTCGCCCACCAAAGTTTATGAATATAAAAAACTATAATAATCTTTTAGAACTATTTTATAATCAGTATACAAAAGAAAAAGCAGATCAAATTTTTCTAAAATCCTTAAAAAATCCAAACGATAAATTTTCTTGGAGAGATACTTATTTGAATATTTTAAAATTAAGCGACGAGCTTAAATCTTTAATTCAAAAAAAAGATAGATGTTTATTAATTTCAGAAAATAGACCTGAATGGATGATATCTGATTTAGCGATAATGTTAGCAGGTGGAATTACCGTGCCAGCCTATACCACTTACACCGAAAGAGATTATGAATATTTAATTGATGATTGTAATCCATCAGTAATAGTTGTCTCAGATCAAGTTCAATATAATAAAATTAAAAATATAATTTCTATAAAGCCATTTATAAAAAAGGTTATCACCTTTGATCAAATTGACAGTCAATCAGATACTATATGTATTAAAGATATTTTTCTAAAGAACGATTGTGAAGAGATCGATTTTTTAAAATTAGAAATTTCAAGAAAAGATGTAGCTTGTATTATTTATACATCAGGAACCCAAGGTAACCCCAAGGGAGTAATGCTTAGTCATGGGGGGATTTTAAATAATTGTGAAGGTTCTATTTCACTTTTAAAAGAGATAATATCTTACAAACCTAAATTCCTAACTTGGTTACCATTATCGCATTCTTATGAACACACCGTTCAGTTTGTCCAAATAGCAATAGGAGCCGAAGTTTACTATGCAGAAAGTATAGATAAGTTAATTAAAAATATGGGAGAATGTAGTCCAGATATTATGACAGCTGTTCCAAGATTTTATCAGAATCTGTATCAAAAAATTAATTCGACTTTTAATAAAGCTACTGGTTTTAAAAAATCTCTAATAAATAAAATGCTTTATCTTGGAGAAAAAGTACTAACAAATCAAAAACTTACTTTTTTTGAAAAAGTGCAAAATACAATCTGTGAAAAAATAGTTAGAAAAAAAATAAAAGCTCAGTTTGGAGGTTCTTTAAAAGCATTCATTTCTGGAGGAGGTGCGCTAGATAAAGAAGTGGGTGTTTTTTTAAATTCGATAGGTTTACCGACTTTGCAAGGGTATGGGTTAACTGAAACTTCTCCAGTTGTAAGTTGCAACCCAATAAAAGATATAAGGATAGATACAGTAGGTCCTGCTTTTAGTGGTAATGAAGTGAAAATTGCTGACGATGGTGAAATTCTGGTTAAAGGTGAAAATGTTATGTTAGGCTATTGGAATAAAAAGGAAGAGACAGAAAAAGTTTTAAAGGATGGCTGGTTATATACTGGAGATATAGGACATTTTGAAAATGGATATTTAAAAATCACTGATAGAAAAAAAGATATTTTAATTACACCAGGTGGTGACAATATTTCTCCTGTGAAAATTGAAAATGATTTACTTAAGATTGAATTTGTAGAGCAAGCATTAGTTTATGGAGATAACAAACCATATTTAATAGCTATTTTAGTTTTAAATAATAATGAAAGTAATGTGTCAGATGAAAACATTTCAAAAGAAATAGAAACAATAAATAAAAACTTATCTAAGATAGAAAAAATTAAAAAGTTTTTTGTAATTAAAGATCAATTTACAATTGAAAATGGATTAATGACACCAACTTTAAAGTTAAAAAGATATAAAATTATTGAAAAGTATAAAAGTGAAATAGAAAAACTTTATTAAATTCTTTTAAATTAAGAGTTTATTTACCGCATAAACATTAACTAAATTAATAAAAAAAATTTTTATAAAAAATAAAAAATACAAAAATTTTTTTTTACAATTCGCTTTTAATTAATGATTTGACATAAGTTGTATAAAAAAATAAAAATAAGTTAACAGCGAATCAATTTGATTCGTTAAACTAAAAAGGGAGCTAAAGATGCCTAAGAAAAGAAAAAAAGCGGCAAAGAAAACTAAGAAAAAAGCTAAGAAAAAAGCTAAGAAAAAAGCTAAAAAGGCTAAGAAAAGAAGAAAATAATAACTTAGTATTCTTTACAAAAAACGCTTCTCATAACTTTTTGTGTGAGAGGCGTTTTTTTTTATTCGTCTAAAGGTTCGTCAGTTTCAGAAATAGGTTCTTCGACAGGTAAATCAGCAGTTGGAGTTTTAGGAGTAGCGCTAATAGCTTGTGCTTGTCCACCAACATTTCTCTTTAATGCTTTATCTAATTTTTTTTGAGTGTCTTCTGGTGATAAATTTAAAATTATCTGAAATTCTGATTGCATTCTTTCATAAGCTTTTTCAAAAAGTTGTCTTTCACTATAAGATTGATCAACCATAAGATCATCACCTTTGTTTAGATCTCTTACAACTTCAGCTAATTCATAAATTTTACCTGATGAAATTTTTGCCTCATATTCTTGTGCTCTTCTACTCCACATAGATCTTTTGATTTTTGGTTTACTTTTTAATATAGAAATACATTTGTTTACTTGATTAATTGTTGCTAAAGGCCTTAGGTGAGACTGTTTGTTAACGGGTACCATACCATTAGCTTTATCTTTTTCAAATTTGATAACGTATGTTTCAACATCAATACCACCGATATTTATTTTTTTAAATTCTGTAATTTGACCAACACCATGTTTTGGATAAACAACATAATCTTTAATTTTAAATTCTCTTTTTTCGGTTTCTTGTTTTTTAACTTTTTTTATCTCAGGTTTAACCTCATTAGTTTTTGATATTCTTAAATTATCTACTTTCGGTTCATCTGGCGTTTCAGTAGTTTTTGAAACTTTTTTTATTTTAGGAGATTTATTTGGAATTTTTTTTAATATTTTTTTGGTTTTTTTTACAACTACTTTTTTAACTTTTTTAGTTTTAGGTTTTACAACTTTTTTAACTTTAGTTACTTTTTTCTTTTTAACTTTTTTTGTCATTTCTTTATCTGATTTGCCTTTAAAGATTTTCTTTAAAATACTTTTCGTACTTATTTTGCTCATTTTTAAATTTTTCGTGATCCGCAGGGGGATCTTTTTTCTCACTTATGTTTGGCCAGATTTCTGAATATTTTTTATTGATCTCTAACCATTTTTCGCTTCCAGGTTCTGTATCTGCTTTTATAGCATCAACGGGGCACTCTGGCTCACAAACGCCACAATCTATACACTCATCCGGTTTAATTACAAGCATATTTTTACCTTCATAAAAACAATCAACCGGACAAACGTCTACACAATCAGTAAGTTTACACTTAATACAATTATCGTTTACAATATAAGTCACTCTTTACTTTCCTCTTTTACTCTATGCTTAATATCCCCCATAGTTTTACTGTCAATGTATAAAAGTCCCGCTAATCTTCTCATAAGATTTGTTTCATACATATCTGCATCTTCATTAGAATAAATAATTGACCAAAGAGCTTCCACTATTTTAATTTTATCTTTTTCAGGTAAATTTTTAATTTCTCTTGTGAAGTCTAAAATTTGGTTTGAATTTTCCTCAATAATTTTTGCATCTTGTATAGTTTTTGTGATTTTTTCACTTTCAAGGCCCAACTCTAGAAGTGTTTTTTTAATTATTTCCTCTTCTTTGTCAGTATAATTTTCATCTATTTTTGCAGCATGGATTAATAAAGCACAAACTTTTACTATAAAATTATTCTCTTCTTTTTTATCTGTCTTTTTAAAAAACATAAAATTAACCTAGCTTGAGATTTTTAAGAACTTTAAATGGATTTTCATTTGAAACTTTTTTGTTCTGTATTTTTTTAAATTTTTTAACAGGATTATATTTAAAAAACATGTCTTGTTCTTTCTCATAAGTTTTATAACCCATTTTTTGTAATAATTTTTTAAAGTTCTCTTTGCTGCACCCTAAAAGATTTAACATTTCAGGTATCATTTTTATTTCATTATTTTCTTTTGAAGTAGCATTAATAATTTGTACAAAGAGTCTTTCAAGAATATCTATTCTTACAAAAAAATTATCAAATTTTTCAAATCCACAGAGAAGCATAAAGTTTTTATTTTTAGAATCTTTATCTTCTAAAAAATTTAATCCAAAAGTTGGTGGTTTTAAATTATAGAATTTTTGATGAAAATTTTTCCACAATAAGGTTCTTAAAGATACAGCATCTGGTTTTATAAGCTGATAAAGGAATACATGGTATCTTCCAAATTTTACACCCAATTCTCTAAGTACTTTTCTATCTATTTGTTCAAGATTTTTTAAATAATCAGAAACTTGTTCTCTTTTTAAAACACCATTATTTTCATAAAGCTGATAAGCCAAAGCCTTAATTGAAGACTTATCTTCTTTAATGTTTTTTAAATCTATTAAACTTTTCAAGACATCGCTTATTTTAGAGTTTAGCCATTTTTGAATAAAATCATTTAGTTTTTGTTTTGGATTTTGTTCAATAATGTCATCAACAACTAAAGTAAAATTAGGACTTAAATAATCATTTCCTGGTAACAGTCTAGCAATTGGAAATTCATTCCAATATATTTTAAAATCCTCTTTTAAATCTATTAATCCCGTATCTATAATTGATTGAATTCTTTTATCAAACTCAGGTCCAATTGATTGTCTAGCAGCTTTTTTTAATGACTTGATATCAGTTTCAAGAGAGCCTTTTTTTAAATCTAATTCTAATTTCAAACCTTTGATTTTACCAATAAACTGATCATCTATTTTAACGTCATTGTTCTGTAATATTTCAGTTTTGAATTCCATGTCTTGTTTTAAACCTCTTGCAAGTATACTTGCTCTTTTGTCGATAAAAGTCTTGGTAAGTTCTTCATGAAGTCTGTCAGAAAGTCTATCTTCTAAATGTTTTGTTTTTTCTATCCAATAATTTTGATTTTCTACCCAATTATTTTTATTTGAAACATAAGACCAAGTTCTTACATTTGCAATTCTATTTGATAAAGAATCTACATTTCCCTCTAATTTATCAAGTTTCATGAGCTGTAATCTCATGTAATCTTCTGAAATTAGACCTTTTTCACTGTTTAAAAATTTAAAAACATTTCTGATCACTTCATAATGATTGCCGTAGGTTTTTTTAACAAAATCAGGTATCTGACAACATTCCCATAATAATTTGAGAGTTCTTTCGTTAAATTCTAGATTATTTTTTTCATCTTTTATAAAATATTTTAGCGCTCTTTCATCCTCACATTCGTGAACTTTTCTTAACCATTCCATCTGGGGTCTTTCTTCAAGACTTTTAATCAGTGAATTTGGGTTATTGAAATTAAGATCAGAATTTCTCCAGAATAAAGTTCTTATTTCTTCAAATTTATGTCCTTCAATTAATTCCACTTCTTCAGGTGAAATTTCTTTACAATCACCAGTTATTCCAAAACCACCATCATTTAAATATCTTCCAGCTCTTCCCGCTATTTGACCTATTTCAGATAAATTTAATTTTCTTAATTTTTTTCCATCAAATTTTTTAAGATTTGAAAAATATACATAATCTAGATCCATATTTATTCCCATTCCAATAGCGTCAGTGGCTACTAAAAAATCGACATCTCCAGATTGGTAAAGTTCTACTTGAGCATTTCTCGTTTTAGGACTTAATGAACCCATAACTATAGCTGCCCCACCCTTTTGTCTTCTTATTAATTCTGCTATTGCATAAACTTCCTCCGCTGAAAAAGCTATAATTGCAGTTTTTCTATTTATCCTTGATATCTTTTTATGTCCGGCATAAGTGAGTTTTGACAATCTATCTCTATTAATAAACTCTAAATCCTCGTTTAATTTAGATATGATGTTTTTAATAGTACTAGAACCCATTAGCATCGTAAGTTTTTCACCTCTTAAATTTAATAATCTATCTGTGAATATGTGACCTCTTTCATGATCTGCACACATTTGGATTTCATCTATGCCCACAAATTCTAAATGTTTTTCAATAGGCATTGATTCGACTGTGCATAAATAATATTTTGCGTTTGTAGGAATTATTTTTTCTTCACCAGTAATTAAAGCAACTTTGTCTATACTAATTTTTTTTATTACTTTATCGTAAACCTCTCTTGCTAATAATCTTAATGGGAACCCAATCATTCCGCTGTCAAAAGATAGCATTGTGTCAATTGCAAGATGAGTTTTACCTGTGTTTGTTGGACCAAGAACAGCTGTAATTTTATTTTTAGGCATTTCTATCTTTGGTGTATAATTTTTTTTACCTACCAGATATTGTTAGTGCTAAAGAACAAAAATAGACTAAAACATGACCGAATCGGAGGGTAAAAAGTTCTCATTTTTATATTAATATTAATGAGAATATCATAATTGAGATTAATTCTATAATAGTAATTTAATAAAATAAAAATGACCAATAAACTTTGGGAAGCATCTTTAAAAGAGAAAAAAAATTCAAATCTTTATGCTTTTGAGAAATTTATTTCAAAAAAAATTAAAAAAAAATTTAATTTAAATTACAAAACTTTTTTAAATTGGACTATTAAAAATTCTCCTGAGTTTTGGAATTATTTTTGGGAATTTTCAGAAATTAAAGGATTGAAAAGTAAAAAAAAAATTAAAAAATCTAAAATATTTTATAAAAATTTATTCTTACCAGGTAGTAAGTTAAATTTTGGTGAGAATTTATTGTCAAAAAATAATGATGATAAGGCAATCACTTTTATAAGCGAAAATGGCTTTAGAGAAGAAAAATCTTGGAGAGAATTAAATTTAAGTACAGGCAAAATTGTAAAGTTTTTAAAGGAAATTAAAATTAAAAAAGGAGACAGAGTTGCAGCTTATATGCCTAATACTATCGAGACAGTTGAGGCGTTTATAGCAGCGTGTACTATAGGAAGCATTTGGTCATCATGCAGTCCTGATTTTGGTATTAAAGGTGTTGTTGAAAGATTTTCTCAAATTAATCCAAAAGTTTTGTTCATTACAGACCAGTATTTTTACAACGGGAAAAAAATTAATGTATTAGAGAGATTATCTGAAATTTTAAAATCTATTCCATCAATTAAAAATGTTGTGATTGTTAATTATCCTGGAAAAAAATATGTCACTAATAAAAGTAAATATAAGAAAATAAATTTAATTAAATGGCGTGAGATTATTCATAATCAATCTGAAAAAATAAATTTTAAAAAGTATGATTTCGAAAGTGAGTTGACTATTTTATATTCAAGTGGAACAACTGGAAAACCAAAATGTATTTGCCACAGAACTGGTGGAGTTCTTCTTCAACATAAGAAAGAACACCAATTACATTGCGATATAAAAGAAAATGATAACGTGTTTTATTTTACCACTTGTGGTTGGATGATGTGGAATTGGTTAGTAAGCTCGTTAGCTTCAAAGGCATCAATAGTACTTTTTGATGGTTCTCCAATGTATAAATCAAGTGATTTACTTTTAAAAATAGCACAAAGAGAAAAAATTACTCTGTTTGGAATTAGTGCTAAATATATTGATGCTCTAAGAAAATTAGAACCTAATCTTAAATTTAAATATAAACTTCAAAAACTAAAAACAATATGTTCAACAGGTTCTCCTTTATCAAGTGAAGGTTTTAAATATGTTTACAAAAATATTAAAAAGAAAGTTCATCTCTCATCTATTTCGGGTGGTACAGATATTGTATCGTGTTTTGTTTTAGGAAATGTATATCAGCCAGTAAATATTGGTGAAATACAAAATTCTGGCTTAGGTTTAGATGTTGATGTCTTTAATGATAGTGGCAAATCTTTAAAAAATTCTAAAGGTGAACTTGTTTGTAAAAATCCATTTCCATCAATGCCTCTTAAATTTTGGAATGATAAAAATGACGTAAAATATAAAAAAGCTTACTTCAATAGATATAAAAATATTTGGCATCATGGTGATTATGCTGAAAAAAGAAATACCGATGGTTTTATTATACATGGAAGATCTGACACTACCCTTAATCCAGGAGGTGTAAGACTTGGTACTGCTGAAATATATTCTGAGGTTGAAAAGTTTAAAGAAATTAAAGAAGCACTAGTAGTTGGTCAATCTTGGGATAATGATATCAGAATAATTCTTTTCGTTGTAATGAGTAATGAATACATACTTAATGATTCTTTGCTTAATAGAATAAAAACTCAAATAAGAATAAATGCATCACCAAGACATGTCCCTAGTAAAGTAATTGTTGTAAAAGATATTCCAAGAACCAAAAGTGGTAAAATTGTTGAGCTTGCAGTTAAAAGCACTATAGAAGGAAGTGTTGTTAAAAATAAAGAAGCTTTAGCAAACCCAGAAGTTTTAAAACAATACAAAAATTTGAAACAGTTAAGTTATTAAATGTTAAAAAATATAGTTAAAGATTTAAAACCATCTTCTACGCTAGCAATTAATGAAGCTTCAAAAAAACTTGAAGATGAAGGAAAAAAAATATTTAAATTTGGTTTTGGACAATCACCCTTTAAAGTTCCACAAGACGTAGTAGAGGAGCTTAAAAATAATGCGTATCAAAACAAATATTTGCCCATGCAAGGTCTTTCAGAGCTAAGACAGTCTGTTGCAAAATACACATCAAAGAAAAAAAATTATGAATATAATTCTGAAAATGTCATCATAGGACCAGGCTCTAAAGAGTTGATGTTTTTACTTCATGTAATATTCGATGGTGAAATTATATTACCTGCACCAAGTTGGGTTTCTTACGCGCCACAAGCAATATTAGGAAGAAACAAAATTCAAATTTTACAAACAAAAAGAGAAAATAATTGGTTCCCTACAGCTCAAGAAATAGAGGAAGTAATATTAAAAGATAAAAATAAAAATTATTTATTATTTTTAAATTCCCCCAATAATCCTTCAGGACAAGTTTGTGAAAATTTGGAAGAGATTTCTAATGTTGCAAATAAACATAATCTTATAATTTTATCTGATGAGATATATTCAGAACTGACTTTTACAAAAAATTATAAGTCTATTTCAAATTTTTGTCCTGAAAAAACAATTATCAGTACCGGCCTAAGTAAATGGTGTGGAGCTGGTGGTTGGAGATTGGGATATTTTATTGTTCCAGAGAGCTTAAATGACATAAAAAATATGATTAATGTTTTAGCCAGTGAAACCTTTTCAGCAGTAAGTGCGCCTATCCAATATGCTGCAATAAAAGCATATGAAAACAATCATAGTAAATACATTAATAAATCTAGAAACATTTTAAAGGCTGTCGGCAATTATGTTTATCAAAATTTAAAATCAAACAAAATTTTAATTAATGAACCTCAAGGAGGTTTCTATTTAATGCCTGAATTTTTAAATTCTAAATTTAAAACTTCATCAGAAATGTGTGAAAATATTTTAAAAGAAACAGGTGTTGCATTATTACCTGGATCAGATTTTGGATTTAATGAAAGTAAAATGCTTGCAAGATTAAGCTTTACTGATTTTGATGGAGAAAAATTCATGAATAGTATTAAGGAAGATCAATCTATTGATTTTAATATAATCGAAAAGTTGGCACCAAAGGTTGTAGAAGGTGTTGATAATTTAAAAAAATGGTCAGAAAATCTTTAAAATCAGCCTATACATCTATTATAATTTTTTGGTAAGATTAATTTATAAAAAATAACGACATACAATTATAGAGAGGGAAAAATAATGAAAAAAATAATCACATCCCTATCAAGTGCTTTACTGATTTTATTTGCATCACTGTCCTTAACTACAGTTGCTAAATCAGCTGAGTTCTTCACGATAGGAACTGGTGGACCTACTGGAGTATATTTCCAAACAGGTAACGCTATATGTAAAATGCTTCACAAATCAGCAATTAGTGCTGAGCATGGAAGAAAAAAAGGTACAGCTAAAGCATATAGATGTACAGCTCCATCAACAGGTGGTTCAAACTACAATATTGGACAAATAGCAGCTGGAGAATTTCAATTTGGTGTAGCTCAATCTGACTGGCAATATCACGCAGTGAATGGTTCAAGCAAATGGGAAGGAAAACAATTTAGTGATTTGAGAGCTGTGTTTTCAGTTCACAACGAACCTTTTCAAATTTGGGCTAGAAAAAAAGCAAGAATTAAAGATTTTGCAGACTTAGAAGGTAAAGTAGTAAACATTGGTAACCCTGGTTCTGGTCAGAGAGGAACTATGGAAGAACTAATGAAAGCTATGGGTGTTGATAATAGTTTCTTTAAATCAACAACAGAGTTAACTTCTTCAGAGCAAGTGAAAGCTTTATGTGATGGTAAAATTGATGCATTTGGTTATTCGGTTGGATTTCCAAATGGTGCAATGGAACAAGCAGCAACTTGTGCCGCTAAAGCATCTCCAATCAATTTGACTGGACCAGAAGTTCAAGGCTTAATTGATGGTGCTGATTATTATGCACAGGCTGTAATTCCTAAAGGCACTTATACTAAACAGAAAAAAGATGCTACTACATTTGGTGTTAAAGCAACTGTGGTAACTTCGGCAGATGTTTCTGAAGAATTAGTGTACTTAGTTACAAAAGCAGTTTTTGAAAACTTTGATGATTTCAAAAAACAACATCCAGCATTTGGATTTTTGGAAAAGAAAAACATGATTAAAGATGGTTTATCTGCTCCACTACATCCTGGTGCAATTAAATATTATAAAGAAGCTGGATTAATGTAATCTAAGTTTTTTACTTTTTAAAAGGCCTGGTAATTTTTACCGGGCCTTTTTTTTATGGTATGAATATTTCTTATGAGTGATTCAATTAGCGCCAATATAAAAAATAAAATAAGCGAGGATTTATCACCAACCAGAAACATTACTGGATTTCATTTAAAGGTAGTTTCTGCAATAGCTATCATTTGGTCCTTATTTCAACTTTGGTACGCATCACCATTTCCATTTATGTTGAATATTGGAATGTTTAAAGGTTTACCTGCGAGAGCAATACATTTAGGATTTGCATTAACTTTAGCATTTTTAATCTACCCAGTAGCAAAAGGAAAAAAAATTTCATTTTTTGATATTATTATAAGTTTTGTGGGCGCTTTTTCTTGTCTCTATATTTATTTTTTTTATGATCAATTAGTAGAGAGAGGTGGTGTTCTTTTAAGTTTGAAAATCACTGATACATTCAATTTTCCAGTGGAATTAATTTTAGGAGGATGTGGTATTTTAATACTTTTAGAGGCCACAAGAAGAGCAATTGGATTACCTTTGGTAATCATTGCAACTTGTTTTTTATTATTTTCATATTTTGGAAGGTATGCACCAGAGATAATTTCTCATGGAGGCTTGTCTTTAAATAGATTAGTAGGATTTCAATGGTTGGATCAAGAGGCAATATTTGGAATCCCTATTGGTGTTTCTGTAGATTTTATTTTTCTGTTCGTTTTATTTGGTGCCTTACTCGAAACAGCAGGTGGAGGTAAATATTTTTTAGATTTAGCCTTTGCGATGGTTGGTAAAATGAGAGGTGGACCAGCCAAAGCTGCAATTCTAGGTTCAGGAATGACTGGCTTAATCTCAGGATCATCAATTGCTAATACCGTAACTACTGGAACATTTACTATTCCAATAATGAAAAAAACAGGTTTCTCTAAAGAAAAGGCAGGTGCAATTGAGGTTTCATCATCTGTAAATGGACAAATAATGCCGCCTGTGATGGGTGCCGCAGCATTTGTAATGGCAAGTTTTATTGGGGTTACTTATTTTGAAATAGTTAAACATGCTTTTTTACCTGCAATTATTTCTTATATTGCTCTATTTTATATATCTCACCTAGAAGCTCTAAAATTAAATCTCAAAGGAATGGACGATGCCGATGTTCCTAATTTGAAAAAAAC
>OBOJ01000009.1_pt1 | contig 15137 bp, 15 predicted proteins | sample 1535101 | NCBI WGS metagenome assembly OBOJ01 (sample SAMEA3275611, study PRJEB22092) | marine metagenome | biome: ENVO:00000447; feature: ENVO:00002042; material: seawater | collected 2014-06-20T11:55:00+00 | depth 0 m
AATTACATGGAGATGAAGATATTGATTATTGCAAAGAAATAAGGGAAAAAATTCCCTATGTTGGCCTATGGAAGGCTTTCAGAATAAAAGCTAAAAAAGACATTGATAAAATAAAACCTTTTGAGGATTTTGTAGATGCGATACTACTTGATTCTTGGAATAAAGAGACTTATGGAGGTTCAGGGAAAAAAATAAATTCTATTTATTTAAAGAATTTGCAATTTAGCAAACCATGGTGGTTGGCAGGTGGAATATCAATTGAATGGATTAATGAAATTCTCAACGACTTCAAACCAGATGGACTAGATATTTCAAGTAGTATTGAAATATCTCCAGGTTTAAAAGATATAAAAAAAACAGAGGATCTTTTTAAGTTGTTAAAAAAATTTTAGTAATTATTAGTAGCGGACTGCTGTTTTACAAGCTCAAAAAATTCTTGTTTTAAACTTAAATCGTGTCTAAAATCGCCTCTCACAACAGAATTAATCATGCTTGTATTTGGTTCTTTGACTCCCCTCCACTTCATACAATAATGTTGGGCCTTTACAATAATGCCTAAACCTTTAGGTTCGCAAAGTTTTTCAATTTCATCTGCAAGGATCATTACAGCTTCTTCCTGAATATGAGGTCTTGAAAAAACCCAATCAGCAACTCTCGCAAATTTTGAAAGTCCTATGACTTTATTTCCAGGTTTAATACCTATCCAACACTCTCCTAGAATTGGAACTAAGTGATGTGAACATGCAGATCTTACCGAAATTGGACCAACTGTATAAATTTCATCAAGATTCTTGTCATTAGGGAAACTTGTAACTTTAGGTTGTTCATGATATCTGCCTTTAAAAACTTCATTTAGATACATTTTTGAAACTCTTTCAGCAGTTTCTTGAGTATTATGATCATTCTCAACATCAATTACGAGGGACTTTAGTAAGTCTTTAACTCTTGAGGCTACTTCTTTTTCTAAAATTTCTAATTCACCAGGATTTATAAAATCAGAAATATTATCGTTAGCACTAAATCTTGTACCAGAATTCTTAATTCTGTCTCTTATAATTTCAGAGATTAATTTATTAGTAATCTGGTCGTCAAAGTTTCTAATATTATCGTTGGGTAATGTAGAGGTCATAAAATTCTAAACAGAAAATTGTATGCAACTTAATTAACTGTATCTTCCAAAAGCTTAATTGCTCATATACTATATCACATTCTCTTGTTCAATCGGGTTCAAATAGCACTAAAAAAAATCACTGTTTTAAGATTAATCAGATAAACAGAATGTTTAAAAGGCTCCGCCAGAAGGCATCAAAGTCAAGTCTTCGATCAATTGTGATTCAGGTTTTTGAGCCATGTAGAGAATAGTTTCTGATACCTCTTTTGAGGAGAGCATAGAAGTTCTATCAAAATCAGAATTGATTGATTCGGAGTCCCAAAGAGGAGTATTTACTGAACCAAGAGTTATTGTGCAAGCTCTTATTGAATTAGATCTCTCCTCCTCCCTCAAGCATTTAGTAAACATAGCTAGTGCAGATTTTGAAACACAATAAGCTCCCCATTGGGGGAATGCATTATAAGAGGCATGACTACTAACATTAATAACTAAACCACCATTTTTTCTCATTTGAGGAATTATTGAACTACAAATTTGAAAAACACTTGTAAGGTTTATTTGAATAGTTTGTTCCCATTGACCTAATTCCATTTCAACTAAAGGGCTATTAAATGCGCAACCGGCATTATTTATCAATACTGAAGGGCACCCATACTTCTCAATTGCTTCTTTAACACAATGCTCTATTTCTAGAGGATTAGATAAATCACACTTTACTAGGTTAATTTTTGATTTAGTGGTCAACAGTTCGCTCTTTAGTTTCTCCATTAAATCCATATTCCTGGAGAGTAAAATTAAATCCCAGCCAGCATTGGCAAAAGTAATTGCGGTAGATCTACCAATACCTTTCGTAGCACCCGTTATAAAAGCTAGTTTCAAGTTATTCAGTTTTTTGAGGGATTTCACTATAAATCTCTTCAATATTATTTGCTTCGATAAATTTACCTAAAACCCTAAACTTTTTGTATCTTTCCTCAATTAATTCGTCTTCAGGCATTTGCAGTAAAGCATTAAGGTGTTTCTCAATAGCCTCTTTTAGTGTATTACCAGCATCTAAAGGAGCCCAATTATTCCCACCAGAAGGTTCTGGTAATACCTCATCTATTATACCTAATTTAAGTAAATCTTTACCTGTAATTTTAAGTGCTGATGCAGCTTCTGGTGCCTTCGCAGCATCTCTCCACAAAATTGATGCACATGCTTCCGGACTAGCAACTGTGTAAACACTGTGTTCAAACATTAGTAACCTATCGGCAACACCTATTCCAAGTGCTCCTCCTGAACCTCCTTCTCCAATGACAGTAGCCACAATTGGAACTTTCAATCCAAACATCTCTCGAAGGTTTCTTGCAATTGCTTCTCCTTGACCTTGTTCTTCAGCTTTTAAACCAGCATAAGCTCCAGGAGTATCAATAAATGTAAGAATTGGCAAGGAGAATCTATTTGCATGCTGCATTAATCTAAGAGCTTTTCTGTAACCTCCTGGTTTTGCCATCCCAAAGTTTCTTACTACATTTTCTTTTGTATCCCTTCCTTTTTGATGCCCTAACATCAACACTGGTCTATTATTTATCGAACCTATCCCCCCAATTAGTGCCATATCATCGCCACCATTTCTGTCTCCATGTAATTCGATCCAGTCATCACAAAACATTTGAACAAAATCCAACGTACTTGGTCTTTGAGGATGTCTAGCTACCTGAATCTTTTGAGCAGGGGTGAGAGATTTAAATATTTCTTCTCTTCTCCTAGCAGCTAAGGTTTCAAGCTGCAGAAGCTGTTGACTAACATCTACTTCTGAATCTCGAGCTAATTCTTTAATTTGCTCTATCTGCTTCTCAAGTTCAACAAGAGGCTTTTCAAAATCAAGGAGGTAACGTTTAGCCATAATTTAGACAGTTAATACTTTAGGCTGCTTATCAAGTCCAATCGCAGAAAAACCATGCTTTAAAGATGCTGCTCCAATAAACTCCATCTTTTCAAGGGAAATGTTATTTCTTCCCCAACTAAAGTTTGTATGACACTTTTCAAATTCTAAAATCATAGCTTCTGCAAAGCAAGCAAACATCTCTCGCTGAGGGTTTTGCATTTCCGCAAGTTCCATCATATTCCAACCAATATCATTGAAAAACTCTACTATACCTCCTTTTAAAACATGAATATTTTCACCCTGAAATTTCTCATCAAGATTTTTGGGGTATCCGCCATCAATCATTAAACATGGTTTTTTTAAATTATCTGTATCAATTTCAATAGTTTTAGGCATACTTGCAACCCATACAACAATATCCGCCTGAGGCAATGCCTCATCCAAACTTGTTATGGTGCCACCATCTAATTCTTTTTGTAACAGCGCTAGAGGTTCTTGTTGTCTTGCTACCATAAGAAGTTCTGAAATCCCAGTTTTATTGATAAGCCATCTACAAACAGCACTACCAATATCACCTGTAGCACCAATTACAGCAACAGTTGCTTTTTTAAGGTCTATCCCAATGCGAGGCGCATTTATTTCTAGTTGCTTACAAATAACCCAGGCGGTATGAGTATTGCCAGTAGTAAACCTTTCCCACTCTAATGAAGTATTTCTAATTTGTTTATGCTGTAGAAGATTAAAATTCTCAAAAATAATAGAAGTAAATCCTCCTAAAGCGGTAATGTTAATCCCTTTTTTCTGAGCTAGTTCCATAGCATTTAGTACTTTTCTTCTAGCCGTTTTAAACCTAGAAAGCATTTCAGGAACAAAGCACGAATCTATATAAGAACCTTCAATAGATATTCCAGTAGCACTCTTAACTTCTACATTTTCAACAAGCTGAGGAGGAGCAGTACACCAAACATCCAAGTCGCCATCAGCAATATGATCAAAGCCTAGCATCGAAGCTTTTCTTTTTGCATCTTCAAAACTGGTTGAGTGGCCTATTAACCCAAACATTTAAAATTTATAAATGGTTTCTATACGATGTTATGAACAATAGCACAGAGGTAACTACTTAAATAGGATTGATTAATTATTAAAAGCCTTAATTAATTAGAAATGTAATTAGACGATAGCTGCCATAGCCATTCTTGCAATTTCTCTATTATCTAGACCTATTTCCATCAATGTATCTTGATAAGCAATCATAAATTCTTCCATTAATTCTTCTCTGTCCATAGCTAAAACTGATGCGTCATCTGCTACTTCATCTAACATCTTTTTAATTAACGGAAGATTAACCTTATTAGCTTCCATTAATTCCTCTTTACAAGTAGATAAATTCTCTTTAAGCCACTCTTGACCATAATTTAAATGAAGATATTCATCTTTAACCACTCCCTCTGTTATTTTTTTTGCAAAAGGATCCGCAACTCTTATGTAGACGTTATAAGCAGAAATTGCGAATGCTTCAATTAAGATGGCTTGTATTAAAAGACATGTTGTTAAATTTCCTTTTTCAAGAGCAACTTGAAAATTACCATGTAATTTAGAAAAGAATTTTTTAGCAAATTCCATATCAGCTACTACACCTAAATTTCTTCCACATGCAGTAAAGCCTTTTTTATGCTTCATTTCCATTCTCGCCAATTTAGTTAATTCCTCTAACTCATTTGGAATTAAAGTTGCTATTGAAATGTAATTATCATGAGCCTCTTGCTCTCCCTCTATAACAATTGCATTTATTCTGCTATATGCATCCTTATAAGAATCTGTAGTGAAGTCGGGTAAATCTAAAGAAATCGGATTAGTCGATTCTTCAATAGTTTTTTTATTTGATTCTAGAGTTTGCATGTCAGTAATCTTTAGCTCATTATGCATGAATATTACATGATTATAGAGAGTTTATTTAAATATCATGAAAATAGTTTCAATTGTTAAGTCACATTTTTTACTTAAACTTATTTAAGAATTGTTTGGCCAATCTGATTGCATCAGATTCATAATCAATTTGAACCAATGATTAATCAATAATTCCTTTAAATTTTTTCCTAAAGACTCATTTGCTCCTCTACTATCTCCAATAACACCTGATTTACTGAAGTCGTCAGTAAGCCAAGCAGTAGGCGCATTGCCCTCTAGACTCCAACCTTCAGGGATCTCTACTTTATTACCCTCATTTGGGCGTTCATCACCTACTAATTCTGGTTTTAAAGCCAGCATCAAACTTGTTTCAGCTAAAGAAGCATGAAGCCCATCCTCGATCTCAGTTTTTGTTAACAATTCACTTAATCCATTAACACCACTCCATAAGAAACAAGGGAAAACTGCCATCCCTGGTGCGAAACTTCTTAGCTCTCTTGCAGCTGTATTTAATAGTGAAATTTGACCTCCATGTCCATTAATTAATATCAATCTTTTAAAACCCATTTCAGATAATTGACCTCCGACTTCCTTAATCATTGAGGTTATTAAATTTGAGGAAAGTGAAATTGTCCCAGCAAAACCTTTATGTTCTGGCGAAAACCCAATATATTGAGTTGGAAGTTTTTTTAATGGAATATCGGCAGAGAATAATTTAAAAACTTCGCTAATAATTTCATCAACAAAAATACTGTCTGTAGCAAGAGGCAAATGCGGCCCATGTTGCTCAACAGCACCGAATGGCCAAATCACTGTTGATCTTTTGTTTTTTGCAACACACTCAATTTCTTGCCAATTTAAATATTCAAATTTATTAGGTATTGGTTTAAAGTTCATTAATTTTAATTTTGAGTACTAACATTTAGAGTATGTTAATAATTAATTATTCTTATTTTACCTACGATGGGAGTCAGTAATAAAAATGCCCAAGATAATATCCAACCAAAGGGCAATAAAAAACCTCTTCAGGTACTTCACATAAGCAAGAAAGATACTCAAAAAATAGATAATGAGCAAACCAATTCGCAAGAAGAAATTAAAAAAGAAGATATCGCAATCAAACCGCAAATTATTAAAAATGATTCGGTAAAAAAAATTGAGGACAATAATGAAAACATCAAGGATTTTGATATTTCTCAACAAAATTTAACTCAACAAGACTTAAATAGACCCCTTAATTTTTCTGAGCAAAACACAGATTTTCAATTAGAAAGAACAGTTGATGAATTCGATTTTGATGAAAGTGCTTTTTTGGAGGCTTTAAATGCAAATGAGCCAATTGGGGCTACTGGAGAAACAATTTCAGGTAAGGTTATAGCAATCGAAAGTGATGGACTATATGTTGACATTGGTGGAAAGGCACCTGGTTATATGCCCAAAAAAGAATGTGGTTTGGGTGTCATAACTAACTTTAAAGAAAAGTTTTCTATAGGCCTTGAAATGGAAGTTTTGGTTATCAAAGAACAAAATGCTGATGGGATGGTAACAGTGAGCGCTCGGGCATTAATTCTCAGGCAAAGTTGGGAGAAAGTATCAAGTTCCGCAAAAAATGGAGAATTAATTAACGTTTTAATTAATGGATTTAACAGAGGTGGGCTTACGTGTGATGTAGATGGATTAAGAGGATTCATCCCAAGATCCCAACTTGAAGATGGTCAAGATTATCAATCTTTTGTTGGCAAAACTCTAAAAGTAGCATTTCTTGAAGTGAATCCAGAATCCAGAAAATTAGTTCTCTCTGAAAAGAAAGCATCATTAGTCTCTAAACTTACAAGTCTAGAATTAGGTCAATTAATTGAAGGAGAAGTTTTAGCTGTAAAACCATATGGCTTTTTTATTGATTTAGATGGAGCTAGTGGACTTCTTCATCAATCCTCACTAACAAATGGATCGATTCGTTCTTTAAGAGAAGTTTTTAGAGAAGGGGAAATTATAAAAGCTTTAATATCTGAAATTGACCTCGAAAAAGGGCGCATTGGTCTCAATACAGCACTCCTAGAAAACTCTGCGGGAGAATTAATTATTGATAAGCAAAAAGTTATGCAAGAAGCCACAGAGAGAGCACTAAAAACTAAAGCACTCTTCGATAAAAAAGAACAAGATAAATGAACATCAACAAAAAAATAGAATCAAGTCTTAAATTAAAAATTTCAGATTGGGAATTAGACTTTTACTCAAGACCAATTATTGAATCAAACGGAAAAAAAAGGTGGGAGTTAATTATTTGCTCTACAAGAAGTTATAAGACAGAAGATATTTTTCTTTGGAATAAAAAATGCCCTGCCAATGAAGTTAACTCAGTATGGCTTACAAAAGCACTAAATGAAGCAATAAGTGAAGCAAAAAAACAAGGTTGGGAGAAACCTTCAATAGTTCGATTTTGGAGGTCGTCAATGAAATCAATCATTAAAAAATCTCTGGAGGCCCTTAGTATTGAGGCTATTGTAAGTAGGAGAACTTACGATTTATTAGATAGAATCGAATTTCTCGAGAAAGAGATTTATCCAAAGGAAAAAGGTTATGTAAGAGGTGTATTAGCCCCTACTTTTACTTCTAGAATGGAAAATTCTCCTCAACCTCTTCCAGAAGCAGTAAGGGGTGATGCTTTAACTATCTCTGAAATATCAATTGGCGAATTAAAATCAGCAGAAAATTGGCCTATAGAATTTGGAGATATTTTCCCAATTCAGCAAGATTTAGATGATAATTACTTAGTTCCAGGATTAAGACTTTTTAGCAAAGATAGATCTTTAGCACTTTCTGCATGGTTCAGTTGTTTAGAACCTATTAAATTAGTCATCAATAAGAACCAACTCATACTTGAAGCTTCAGAAGATGATAAGTGGCTGGTAACTGATTTACCAGAAAAAGATGCAAACATTTTGAATACAAAGTTTTTAGAGAATAAAAGAAATTCTTTTAGTTATCAATTTATTTCCATACAGTCAACACCGTATATCGAAAAATTTGCAGGATTCTGGATCTTAAGAGATATTGAATTAATTACATAAATTCAGTTTAGGAGCAGGAACTATTCCTTACAAAGAAATATATTTCTCAAAAGATGAAATTTATATTCAAAACAAAAAATTTGAGTATTATTCATCACCTATTCTTAGTCAAAATAATTTCAAACATGCATACTTCACGAAGTCTTGCTCTGAGAAATTTCTTCAATTATTAGGGAATCACTTTAATGAAAATTCTATAAATTGTGTTTCCAATCAAATTCACAGTAATGTGATAGTGTTTGGATCTCATTCGCAAAAAGGAACTAAGACTGATGCAGATGGTCTTGTTGGCAATAAATGCAGTCAAAACTTATGGGTTTACACAGCTGATTGTATGCCAATATTTTTTGCAGATAAAAGGACAAGAAATGTAGCAACCTTGCATTGTGGAAGAAAAGGTTTAGAAAAAAAAATAATAAAAAATCTGGTAAAAATTTTCGATACTTTTGGGACATCTAGAGATGACTTACTTGTTGCAATAGGACCAGCGATTTCTAAGGAACATTATCTAGTTGATAAAATAACACTCAAAGAATTTTATATAAAGGCCGAAAACAAAAACACAACTTTCAAATTGACTAAAACTAAAAAAGATGTTTGTTTTAATGATTCAAATCACTTCAGAGAGCAAAACTTAAATCAACTTGATCTTAAAAGATCTGCCTATAGACAACTTTTAAATGAGAACATCCCTCATATAAATATAGACATCTCAAATTTATGCACATACAAATTCAATAATGAATTTTATTCCTGGAGAAGGAGCAAAACAATCTCGAGACAATGGAATCTTATTTGCTCATAAAGATAATTAACTTGGACAAATTTCACTACTTAAGTTTTTAGCGACCAATAATTCCGACATCTCCTTGTTACCTTTAATATTAAAAACTTTGGCTAACAAAACATTCTCTTTGAAACCAAAAGGTTTTATTTTCACTTTGCTTCCCCTTGGGAATTCACTCTTAAGTAAATTAGTTGCTTCAAGCTCATCATTTTCATTTACATCTACACAAAATAATCCAATAGTTAAATTTCTATTTTGATCCCCCACCAAAATAGTATTTGAACTTTTAATTTGAAGAATTTCGGCCGAGTTAACTATTACAGGATTAAGAAAAATCAAGCAGATTATAATTAAAATTTTTGATAATTTTTTCAATTCAGAAATATCTAAGTTTTTAAAATTATCTTAAAGTTAATTTTTTAAAATGAGGAATTTTAAAAAAATTAGTCTTCACAATTAACATATCCAACCATTTGAGCATTACTTTTACCAGGAGGAACCATTGGATAACAATTTTCACCTCTTCTGACAAGTATATTAATCAAGGCAGGGCCGTCATGATCTAACGCATTTTTTAATTCATTCTGTAATTGTTTTCTATCAGAAATTAAGTATCCTTTAACTCCAAAAGACTCAGCAAGTTTTACAAAATCAGGTTCACCACAACTCATATCAGATGAGGAATATCTTTCATCATAGAAACTTTCCTGCCATTGTCTTACCATCCCTTGCCAGCGATTATTGATAATAATCAATTTCACCTTTAGACCATATTGAGATAAGGTTCCTAATTCTTGAATATTCATTAAGACACTTGCATCTCCTGCAATACAAATTACATCTGAATTAGGTAAGGCTGCTTTTACTCCAATTGCCGCTGGCAATCCAAAACCCATAGTTCCTAAGCCTGCACTACTAATCCATTTTCTTGGAGAATTCCTAAGATATTGAGCAGCCCACATCTGATGTTGTCCTACATCTGTAGTTACATAAGCTTCTGGTGAAAGTTCCCTCACTTTTAAAAGAACTTCCTGAGGATAAATTTCTCCTTCTTTAGGCGGGTCATATAAAGGGTGTTTATTTTTCCAAAAATCAATTTTTTCTAACCAGTTTTTCGTCTGACAAGTAAATTTGTTTTTTAGAGATTGTTCATTAATTTTGAGAACAGCTTTTGAAACATCAGAAACAATTGCAACATCTACACGTCTATTTTTATTAACTTCTGCTGGGTCGATATCTATATGAATTACCTTTGCATTAGGTGCAAAAGTATCTAATTTTCCTGTCACCCTATCATCGAATCTAGCTCCAATAGCAATTAAAAGATCGCATTCTGTAACAGCGAAATTTGCGTAAGCAGTTCCATGCATTCCTAACATCCCTACTGATAAATTATCTTTTTCATCAAAAGCACCCTTCCCCATTAAGGTTGTGGTAACTGGTATTTGATAATTCTTTGCCAAAGTTTTTATTTCATCATGAGCCCCTGAAGATATTGCCCCACCTCCTACGTATAGAAGAGGTCTTTCAGAATCTTCTATTAATTTAATTGCTTTGTTAATATCGCAATCATTAATTTCTCCATTCCTTTTAAATCCTTTAGGAATAATCTCACCAGGCAAAACTCTTTGGTAATTAAAGAACTCCTGACCTACATCTTTGGGTATATCAATTAAAACAGGGCCAGGCCTTCCAGATGAGGCTATAAAAAAAGCTTCAGAAACTACTTTCGCGATATCTGAAGGATCTCTTATTACCCATGAATGTTTCACTATTGGAAGAGTTATACCAAAAATATCAGTTTCTTGAAAAGCGTCTGTCCCTATAGCAGGTCTTGGGACTTGACCTGTAACTACAACTAGGGGGACTGAATCCATTTGCGCAGTGGCAATTCCAGTTACCAAATTTGTTGCACCTGGGCCTGAGGTCCCAAAACATACTCCTACTTCACCAGTAGATCTTGCATATCCATCAGCCGCATGTGAACCACCTTGTTCATGCCTAACCATATAATGCTTTAACCAACCTTCTTGTTCTGCCTTATGAACAGCGTCATATATTGGTAGTATGGCTCCCCCAGGATATCCAAATATAACTTTTACTCCATGAATTTTTAAAGAATCCATTAGTGCATCTGCACCAGTTATCCAAACTGGATTTTCATGTTTTGAACTACCCTTTGAAAAGGATCTCGAAGTAAGGGTCACTAAAGAAATTCAATATTTACTATAAATATTAAACTTAATTAAATACTTTTGCCTCATTTAGAAATGTAATGTCAGAAATGTATTCAAAATAAAATTAAAAATTATCAAGTAAATTTAAATTGTTTTTTATAAGATGCCTAATTTATGTAAGGGTCCAGAGCCTGAAATAAGTTCAATAAAAAGCACAAGAAAAATAATCATTGCAACCCTTCCGTTCCACACCTCTGAACTATTATTCCAACCCCATTGCCACTTCTCTTGAGGATAAAGTTTAACTTTTTCAGGCAACTGAGAAGCCTCCTCTATATTAATTAGAGGTCCTTCCAAGCAGGAAATCACTAGATCACTAAGACCTTCAATAAAAGTAGGATGAGTATTTAGAGCCTTAACTCTCCGAAAGTTTTTAATACCAGCCTTTTCAGCAATTTCTTTATATTCAATATCAATTTCTTGCAATGTTTCGATATGCTCTCCAACGAAACTTATAGGGACCACAATCAGATCATTAACATTTGACCTTCCAAGATCAGCTAACACTTCTTCTGTATAAGGCTTCAACCATTCAACAGGACCAACTCTACTTTGATAAGAAAGTGTATGAGGGTTACTATGACCTAAACATTTTTCCAGCTCATTTATAATTAATAAAGAACAATCTTCAATTTGTTGTTTGTAAGGGTCTCCAGCTTCCTCTACGTAACTCTTAGGAACTCCATGAGCAGTGAAAAATATATGGGCTTTTGAAGGTGATTCACAAAGTGAAATCTGTTCAGAAATTAATTCGACCATAGACTTTAAATAACCTGATTGACTGAACCAACTCCTTACACATCTCATTGGAACCTTCTTAAATTCATCATCAGAATCTCGCAATTTTTTTAATTCCCTAAAGCTCGAACCACTAGTACTTATCGAAAAATGTGGATACAAGGGTATTACAACAACTTGATCTATGCCATCTGCTTTCATATCAGCAATTGCTGATTCGGTAAAAGGATGCCAATACCTCATAGCGATGTAGGTAGTAGCATTAAACCCCTTGTCCCTTAATTTAGATTGTAATTCTCTTGCTTGTTGTTCAGTTATCCTTCTGATAGGTGAACCTCCACCTATGGAAAGGTAGGCCTGTTGTGAAGTAGTACTCCTAAGCGTGCTAATTAACCAAGCTAGGGGCTTTTGAAAAACAGGGAAAGGTGTCCTGATAATTTCTGGATCAGAAAAAAGATTGTATAAGAATGGGCCTACATCAGTAATGCGTTCAGGCCCTCCTAAATTCATTAGTAAGACGCCTATTTTATCCATTTAAAATTTATGGAGATTGAAAATCAACATTAAAAACGTCATTATATGGTCAATTATATAAGTAAATGAACGTAATTCAGGAAATTAATAATGTCAATGATAAATTTGCTACTCAAGGCAGCAAGCTTAAAATTGAGAAAAGAGGAGAGAAATTAAATATTCGTGGTTCACTACCCTCCAAAGAAGATAAAAATAACTTTAAAATTCAAAGAATATCTCTTGGTTTAAAGGCTGATATTTCTGGATTAGAGGAAGCCAAAAAAAAATTACAATTAATCAATTTGCAATTGGAATTGAATCAATTTGATTGGATTAATTGGATAGGCAAACCTTATAAAAAGGAAATAAAAGATGGTTTTGAATTCCCAAAAAGATTAAATCAATTTGAGGAATTTTTTTTTAAAGAAAATAAAAGTGATTTTCGAACCAGCACTAGAAAAACTACTTGGAGAAGTTCTTACAAACCATATATGAAAAGAATCCTAAATATTTACAATGACTATGAGAATGAAGCTTTAGAAAAAATATTTCAAAAAACACTTGAAAGTTATAAGGAAGGTACCAGAAGTAGGAAACAATGCGCTACTTCTTTAAGTGTTTTGGCTAAGTTTTTGGACATTAAACTACCAGAAGATTGGAAATTAAATTCTAGAGGATATGGTCTGAACAAAGCAGGATTTAGGGATCTACCTAAAGACGAATTAATAGAAAAACTGTGGGAGACGATACCAAACAAGTCTTGGAAATTTGTTTTTGGTCTGATGGCTACATATGGATTAAGAAATCATGAAGTATTTTTTTGTGATTTAAGTTCTCTTACTAATTTTGGGGACAAAATTATTAGAGTTTTACCTACGACTAAAACTGGGGAACATCAAGTTTGGCCATTTCATCCTGAATGGGTGGAAAAGTTCGAATTATCAAAACTTGGCGAAAATCCAGAACTTTTAACAAACATTAATAGAGACCTTAAAGTGACAACATTACAGAATATTGGAAAAAAAATTACAGACCAGTTTAAGCGTTACTCTTTGCAAATAAAACCTTATGATCTAAGGCATGCTTGGGCAGTAAGAACAATTTTTTATGATTTACCTGATACTGTGGCTGCCAGAATGATGGGACATTCGGTTAGTTTACATACTCAAACTTATCACCACTGGATTACTAAAAGAGATCAACAACAGGCAGTAAATAATGCACTTTTAAAAGTTAAAAGAGTTAAAAATATTTAAAGATTTATAATAATTAAATAAAATTTAGGGTCACATGCAAGAGAAAACTTCATCTTCCGAGAAAATATTTAACCTCGATAATCAAGCAAATAAACTTGGAATGGGAGGTAAATTATCACCGGATAGCGATGAGAGCTCATATAAAAAAAGAATGCAGCAAAGAAAAGATATTCAAGCCGAAAGACTACAAATTAGAAAAACAAAAAAAGGATTATTGATTGTTTTCACAGGAAATGGCAAGGGCAAGACAACTGCATCTTTAGGTATGGCTTTAAGGACGATAGGGCATGGCTATAAAGTAGCAATAATTCAATTTATCAAAGGAGGCTGGACCACTGGAGAAGAAAAAGCACTTAAAAACTTGTCTTCAAACATATCTTGGCATTCATTAGGAGAGGGATTTACTTGGGAAACACAAGACAGAATAAGAGATGAAAAATTAGTTCAAGAGGCTTGGCAACTAGCCAAAAAATACATACAAAACGAATCTTATAAACTTATCATTCTTGATGAAATTAATATTGCGACAAAACTTGGTTATCTTGCACCCGAAGAAATAATCACTTTTTTAAAAAGCTTAAATAATAGAAAAAATCATATTGTTTTAACTGGAAGGGGAGCATCTGATTTAATAATCAATTACGCTGATCTAGTTACAGAAATGAAACTAATAAGACATCCATTTAAAGAACAAGGAATAAAAGCACAAAAGTGTATTGAATTTTAGTTAAGGTTTATTGCTATTTAAGATTTCTTTGGGCAGGTTTAGAAATGTTTAAAGACGCAAGCAATATCTGAACAAAAAATAAATTTGGTGCATTTACTTGCTAAGGTCTTAAAAGTACAATTATTGAATGACTTACAAAAGAGTTCTCTTAAAACTTAGTGGTGAAGCACTAATGGGTGAAAAACCTTATGGTATTGATCCTGCTATAGTTCAGTCAATTGCAGAGGATGTTTCAAAAGTAGTCGAAAATAATGTACAACTTGCAATAGTTGTTGGTGGTGGAAACATTTTTAGGGGGCTTAAAGGATCTGCAGACGGAATGGATCGCGCGACTGCTGATTATGTAGGGATGCTAGCAACAGTAATGAACGCAATTTCACTTCAAGATGGTCTTGAGAGAGTAGGAGTTGCAACCAGAGTGCAAACAGCAATCGAAATGCAGGAAATTGCCGAACCCTACATCAGAAGAAGAGCCATGAGGCACCTAGAAAAAGGTAGAGTTGTAGTTTTCGGAGGTGGATGCGGAAATCCATTTTTTACAACTGATACTACGGCAGCTTTGAGGGCAGCAGAGATAAACGCTGAAGTTGTTATGAAGGCTACTAAAGTTGATGGAGTATACGATCGTGATCCTAATCAATTTAAAGATGCAAAAAAATATTCCTCTCTCAGTTATCAACAAGTTCTTAGTGATGAAATTGCAGTAATGGACAGTACTGCGATTGCACTTTGCAAAGATAATAATATCCCAATTATGGTTTTTGATATATTCAAAAAAGGGAACATTTCTAAAGCTGTTGCTGGTGAGCCAATAGGCTCTTTAATTAGTTAAAGATCATTTAATTTTTTTAATTATGAAAGAAAAAGAAATTCAAGAAAATATGAATAAAAGTATTGAAGCCACACAAAGAAACTTTAA
>OBOJ01000011.1_pt1 | contig 13005 bp, 13 predicted proteins | sample 1535101 | NCBI WGS metagenome assembly OBOJ01 (sample SAMEA3275611, study PRJEB22092) | marine metagenome | biome: ENVO:00000447; feature: ENVO:00002042; material: seawater | collected 2014-06-20T11:55:00+00 | depth 0 m
ATGCTAAATATTTTTGCATTGTATAATCACCAGCTAAGAAAAAGTTTTTTATTGGAGATTTTTGACTTGGTCTGAACTCTTGACATCCAGGAACAGCTTTATATACAGATCTTGGAGTTTTTACTATTTTATATTTTCTTAATTTTGTCTTATCGTCACCTACGAAATGTGTTGGGAATAATTTCTTTAATTCTTCCATAGTTGCATCAACGATGTCTTGATCGCTTCTATTTATCCAATCTTTTGCTGGTGCGAAAACTAATTCAAGCATTGATCTATTTGGATCTTCGTATTCTTTACATGTAATACTCATATCTGCGTAAACACTAAGAAGTGGTGATCTGCTAAATAGTAGATGGTCGATATCTGTTAATTTTTTGTCAAACCATAAATGAATATTAATGACTGGCACACCATTTAAACCATCTAATTTTGAAAATGCATCTAATCCTCTCCATTGTTTAGGGATCATTAATTTAAAGAGATCTACGGGCATTGCACTTACATAAGCATCAGCCGTGAGCTCTTTCTTTTCATTTTTATCTAAAGAGGCAACAGTAAAACTTTTGACTGTGCTGTCCTCATTAAGGTTGATTTGCCTTAATGGACTATTCATGTGAACTTCTCCACCACGAGCAGTAATATAATCAACCATTGGCTGGCAAAGTCTTTCTGGAGGAGCTCCGTCAAGGAATGCCATTTTAGAACCATTTTTTTCTTGTAAAAATCTGTTTAATGCTGTTAATAAAACTGTAGATGATATTTCATCCGGTCCAATGAAATTAAGAGCTTTACTCATCGCTATAAAAACTTCATCATTAACTCTTTCCGGTATATTGTGCTCTTTTAGCCAATCTGTCCATGATTTTGTATCACATTTATCTAAGTACTTTTGGCCCCTTAGCATTGCAGGCACTAAACCTAATCCAAATAGAATCTTTTCATTCCATGAAAGCATATCATTATTGCTTAGTATTGCTGATACACCATTAACTGGAGCAGGTATATCGGGAAAGTCGAATCTACTGTAAGTTCCAGGCTCTGATGGCTGATTAAAAATCATTGAATGACTTTTCCATTGAAGTCTGTCTTCAATATCTAATTCCTTAAAAAGTTGCAACATATTTGGGTAGGCTCCAAAAAATATATGTAACCCAGTTTCATACCAATCTCCATCTTCGTCTTTCCATGCGGCAACTTTCCCACCTAAAACGTCTCTGGCTTCAAGTACAATCGGAATGTGTCCATTATCGACTAAATATTTAGCGCAAGATAAACCTGCTAAACCAGCACCAGCAATTACAACACGCATTATTAAATCAAGAAATAAATTAACACTTACTAATAAGCTACATTAAAGTTAGAACATAATAGTTTTTTTCGTTGATTATTTCGTAAAATTATGGAAAAAATGCTTTTAAAATCGACTACTAGGCATGTAAGAATTTTTACTGCCGAAGTGGTAGATGAGGAATTAAAGTTTCATCCCAATAAACTAACTCTTGATTTAGATCCTGATAACGAATTTATTTGGAACGAAGATTCTCTAAACAAAATAAATGAAAAATTCAATGAATTAATAAAAGAGAGAGCAGGAAAGGATTTAGATGATTATGAACTTCGAAAAATAGGATCAGAAATTGAAGGTTTGATTAAATTTTTGCTTCAAAATGGTCAGCTTAGTTATAACCCTGATTGTAGAGTAATGAATTATTCAATGGGTTTACCAAAGACAAATGAAGTGCTGTGAATAGATCATCCTCAAATAGAAGGCCAAGAAGAGGCTCAAATAGAAGTTATTATCCACCAAATCCAAAGGACATGGATCCGTATGGTCAAAGAAGCAATAGATTGCCTGCTTCTTCTGAACAAAAGATCAACTTTAGTACAGGAACCATTGCCGTACTTGCTGGAGTATTAATTTTAGGAGTTGGTATCGGGAGCGCTATTACCAGTACAACTGATGGTGGGCAGGGAAATATAGCAAGTCAACAACAATTAGATATGGCTGTTCCAGACCCTGAATTTTGCAGACAATGGGGAGCTAGTGCTTTTGTAATTGATGTTGAAATGTATACGACTCTTAATCCATCTACGAGTTTTGTAACGCAACCAGCTCTTCAGCCAGGGTGTGTGATTAGAAGAGAGAATTGGACAGTGTTACAAAAACAGGGCGCAATTAGTAATGAAGATGTAAGAGAATGTAAGCAAAGGATGAATACTTTTGCTTATATTGGTTCTATAAGAGATAAGCCAATAGTTAAGTGCGTTTATCAGACTGATGTAAATGAAAATAAATTCATAATAAAAGGAGACGGACAAGCCGAAGACGGCGGGGTAGGTATTAACAAAGAAGCAATTCAGTTTTGATCTAAATTATATATGCCTCAAAGGGCTTTCTAAACTAGCAAATTGTGGGAGAATGTTTTTCTTAAATACTTCTGATGCTCTTGATGTATATCTTGACGGATTAGTAATTAATTTAAGTTCTCTTTTTACCTCTAAATCAGCAACGAATGCTTTGTGGATTGTTCCAGCCGATAATTCTCTTTCAATAGAAACAACAGGCAAAAAGGAAGCTCCTAAACCTGATTGAACTGCATTCTTGATTGCTTCAAGAGAGTTAAGTTCCATCTCAATTTTTAATCTTTGAATATCAAGCCCAGAATCTTGGAGAAGTTTGTCAACAACTTTTCTTGTTGTAGATTGTGAGTCTAATGTTACAAAATTTAATTTGTATAAGTCTTCTTTTAGAAGCTCTTTTTTGGTCGAAAGTGGATGTTTAGATGGTAAAACTAATGCCAATTCATCAGTGGCATATGGAATTACTTGTAGCAAATTTTCCAAATCTCCAGGTAATTGTCCGCCAATAATGGCTAAGTCAATTTGTCCATTGGCCACACTCCAACCAGTTCTTCTAGTACTATGAACTTGAAGTTGAACGGATACATCAGGGTATTTTTGTCTGAATAGTCCTATCATTCTCGGCATTAAATAGGTACCCGTTGTTTGGCTCGCTCCAATGACAAGAGTTCCACCTTTTAAGCTATTTAAATCTTCAATAGCTTTGCAAGCTTCGTCGCATTGATTCAAAATTCGTTCACAATATTCAAGTAATAGTCTCCCTGCTTCAGTCAATAGAGCCTTCCTACCACCTCTGTCGAAAATTGTGATTTCAAGTTGTTTTTCTAAATTTTGTATTTGTAAACTTACGGCAGGTTGGGTTACATATAAGAGATCTGCAGCTTTTTTAAAACTTCCTTGAGCTGCTATAGCTTTTAATATTCTTAATTGGTCGAGTGTAAATGGTAATTCTGGCATCTATTATGCCTACAATTTCTTATAATTCTAATGCTTAGGAGCATTCTTGTTAAGAACAAAAATTATTTGAACAAATTTAATATATGGAGACTCATAAAACTTCCCTAATCATCTTACTTTTGATTTTGATTTTTGCGGTAATTCATAGTGGGGGAGCTGCTTTAAGAATCAAAGCAGAATCTATTATGGGTCCGAGATTATGGCGGTTATGTTTTGTTTTTTTAAGTTTGCCATCTGCAATTATCTTGATTAGTTATTTTTTAGCTCATAGATATGACGGAATCAGATTATGGAATTTACAGGGCAATAATTTTGTTTTTATGGTCGTTTGGTTCTTAACTGCAATAAGTTTTTTATTTTTATATCCCGCTACTTACAATTTGCTAGAAATTCCTTCCGTTTTAAAACCTAAAGTACGAATCTATGGAACTGGGATAATGCGAATCACAAGACATCCACAAGCATTTGGTCAGATAATTTGGTGTTTTGCTCATACTTTATGGATTGGTACATCATTCACATTAGTAACTTCTATTGGCTTAGTTTTGCATCACCTTTTTGCAATCTGGCATGGCGACAAGAGATTAGCAAATAGATTTGGAGAAGAATTTGAAAATTTTAAAAAAAATACTTCCATAATCCCTTTCTTGGCGATACTTGAGGGGAGGCAAGAATTTAAGATTAAAGAATTTTTTAGGTTATCTCAAGTTGGCATATTAATTGCAATAGGCGTACTTTGGTGGTCTCATCAATATATAAATATTGCTGTTAAAACATTTAATTCATCATTTTTGTCTGAATTTTTCAATTGACAGTTTAAAATCAAAATATAAGTTCTTTAAAAAATGCCACAAGCTTCAGAAATTGCCTGGTTAATTCCCGTTTTCCCACTTATTGGAGCAGTGCTTTCTGGCTTAGGACTAATAAGCATTAACAAGAAAATTAATAATTCAAGAGAAATTGTTTCTGTAGGTCTGATTTCTTTCGTTGGGATTTCTGCGGTAATTAGTTATAAAGCTTTAATTGAACAAATTAATGGTTATCAATCAGTAGAAAAATTATTTGTATGGGCCAATGCTGGGGATTTCACAATTCCAATGGGATTTGTCCTTGATCCTTTGGGGAGTGTAATGCTTGCGTTAGTAACTACAATAACTTTGCTGGTAATGATTTACTCTCATGGTTATATGGCGCATGACAAAGGTTATGTCAGATTTTTTACATATTTAGCATTATTTAGTAGTTCAATGATGGGATTAATAGTTAGTCCGAATTTATTAGAAATTTATGTTTTTTGGGAATTAGTTGGGATGTGTTCTTATTTATTAGTTGGTTTTTGGTATGACAGGGATGGCGCTGCACATGCTGCACAAAAAGCATTTGTTGTTAATAGAGTGGGAGATTTTGGTTTATTACTAGGAATTCTTGGCCTATTTTGGGCAACAAATAGTTTTGATTTTAATGAAATAGCTACTGGAATTTCTCAATCGATATCTGACCATTCGATACCCATTTGGGCTGCTTTATTACTTTGTTTTTTAGTTTTTCTAGGGCCAATGGCTAAATCAGCTCAGTTTCCTCTTCATGTGTGGTTGCCTGACGCAATGGAAGGTCCTACACCAATTTCTGCACTTATCCATGCTGCAACAATGGTTGCAGCAGGAATCTTTCTTGTAGCAAGACTTCAACCTTTGTATTCAATATTCCCCTCTATTCAGTTCATTATTGCTTTAGTTGGCACCATTACTTGTTTTTTAGGAGCCTCTATAGCTTTGACCCAAATGGATTTAAAAAAAGGTTTAGCATACAGCACAGTTTCTCAGCTTGGGTATATGATGCTCGCAATGGGTTGTGGAGCACCAGTTGCAGGAATTTTTCATTTAGTAACTCATGCTTGCTTTAAAGCAATGCTATTTTTGGGATCTGGTTCAGTAATACATGCTATGGAAGAAGTAGTTGGCCATCAGCCTGTATTAGCTCAAGATATGAGATTGATGGGCGGTTTAAGAAAAAAAATGCCATATACATCAACAACATTTTTAATAGGTTGTGTAGCAATTAGTGGAATTCCCCCATTGGCAGGATTTTGGAGTAAAGACGAGATACTCGGAAATGCTTTTATATCATTTCCAGCTTTTTGGTTTGTAGGACTTCTAACAGCTGGTATGACTGCTTTTTATATGTTTAGGCTTTATTTCTTGACATTTGAAGGAGATTTCAGAGGGGAGAATAAAGAATTGCAAAAAGAGCTTCTAATAGCCTCTAAAACAAACCTAGATGAAGAAAATGAAGAAGAGCATGAAGAACATGGCTCTATTCATGAGTCACCCTGGTCAATGACATTTCCCTTGGTATTTCTAGCTGTACCTTCTGTAATAATTGGTTTTATGGGACTTCCATGGGATAGCAAAATTGCAAATTTACTAGATCCTGAAGAAGCAGAGACTGCTGCAAAAGCCTTCGAATTAAAAGAATTTTTGCCTTTAGCACTTGCTTCAATACTTATTGCATCAGCTGGAATCATTATTGCTTATCAGGCATATTTTGTGAAAAAAATTAATTTATCAGTTTTATTTGCCGAAAAGTTTCCTAGCATCAACCGATTTTTATCCAATAAATGGTACCTAGATGATATTAATGAAAAACTTTTTGTTAAGGGTAGTAGAAAACTTGCTAAAGAAGTTTTAGAGGTTGATTCTAAGGTTGTTGATGGCGTTGTAAATCTTACTGGACTTGTAACTTTAGGTAGTGGAGAAGGTTTAAAATATTTTGAGACTGGTAGGGCTCAATTTTATGCGCTTATTGTTTTTGGAGGTGTAATTCTACTAGTTGCTATATTTGGTTTTCAATCTCCTCAAGTATCTTAATTACAATTGTGTGTCTTCACTGTCCATTGGGGTGAAAAAATACAGAAAATTTCTAGACTTTATTTAAGATAAATTTCTTATTAAATTGAGTACTTATTTTTATACACATTTTGCGACACAAATGTTGGGAACTTTGGGAGCTGGATTGTCTAATTTTCCTTGGTTATCTGCTTCAATTTTATTCCCAATTGGTAGTGCATTTGTGATACCTTTTTTCCCAGATAAAGGGGATGGCAAAGAGGTGAGATGGTTTGCATTGTCTATTGCATTAATAACTTTTTTAATAACTGTAGGTTCATATATAAATGGCTTTGATATTAGTAATGAAAATGTTCAACTGAAAGAAAATATTAGCTGGCTCCCTGATTTAGGTCTTACTTGGTCTGTTGGCGCTGATGGCATGTCTATGCCGTTAATATTATTGACTAGTTTTATAACTGCTTTAGCAGTTCTTGCTGCATGGCCAGTCAAGTTCAAACCAAAGTTATTTTTCTTTTTGATATTGGTTATGGATGGTGGGCAAATCGCTGTGTTTGCAGTACAAGATATGCTTTTATTCTTTCTAACTTGGGAACTTGAGTTAATTCCCGTTTATTTATTACTGGCTATATGGGGTGGCAAAAATCGACAATATGCAGCAACAAAATTCATTATTTATACAGCTGGCAGTTCTATCTTCATTCTTCTTGCAGCGTTAGCAATGGGTTTCTATGGTACAGAAATTCCTAACTTTGAGTTTTCTCACTTGGCAGCTCAAGATTTTAGTCAAAAATTCCAAATATTATGTTATGTAGGGCTTTTAATTGCATTTGGTGTGAAACTTCCAATAGTACCCCTTCATACTTGGCTTCCAGATGCTCATGGAGAGGCTACAGCTCCTGTTCATATGCTTCTAGCAGGAATTTTATTAAAGATGGGAGGATATGCTCTTTTAAGATTTAATGCACAATTATTACCCGTTGCTCATGCTCAATTTGCCCCATTATTAATAGTTCTAGGGGTAGTCAATATAATTTATGCTGCATTAACTTCTTTTGCTCAAAGAAATCTTAAAAGAAAAATTGCATACAGTTCGATAAGTCATATGGGTTTTGTTCTTATTGGTATAGGGAGTTTTAGTAGCCTTGGAACAAGCGGAGCTATGCTGCAAATGGTTAGTCATGGATTAATCGGTGCAAGTTTATTTTTTCTTGTTGGTGCCACCTATGACAGAACAAAGACTCTTAAACTTGATGAAATGAGTGGTGTAGGACAAAAAATGAGAATCATGTTTGCCCTATGGACTGCTTGCTCCCTTGCTTCCCTAGCTTTGCCTGGTATGAGTGGATTTGTTTCCGAATTGATGGTATTTACAGGATTTGTTACTGATGAAGTGTATACACTTCCGTTTAGGGTAGTGATGGCCTCTTTAGCTGCTATCGGTGTAATACTTACTCCTATTTATCTACTTTCAATGTTACGAGAAATTTTCTTTGGTAAAGAAAATCCTAAATTAATCGAAGAACGAAAACTTATAGATGCAGAGCCAAGGGAAGTTTATATTATTGCTTGTTTACTTTTACCGATTATTGGAATAGGTTTGTACCCAAGATTAGTTACTGAAAGTTACATTGCATCTATCAATAATTTGGTCGATCGAGATTTAACTGCAGTTAAAGGTGCTGTTAAAACAAATATTTTTTCAGGAACTAAAACAAATGACATCCTAAAAGCTCCAACAATATAATTTTTTAAATTAACTCAATATTGTTTGGCATTAAATAAATTAAAAGATATCTTGTGAGTAGCTTTTATCTATCTCAAAATATCTTATTCCAATCCTATTGATAGGCAACAATTAGGTCCTAGATTGTTGATTAAGTTCCTTCAAGACGCCGCAGGTAAAGGTGAGCTTGATCCATGGGATATTGATGTAATAAGTGTAATTGATAGTTTTTTAGAGCAATACTCACATACTTTTAATCAATCTTCAAATAGTCAAATCTCATATCAGAAGGATTTAGCTGAGACCAGCGAAGCATTTTTTGCTGCTTCCGTACTAGTTAATCTTAAGGCTCAGGTTTTGGAATCTGATGTTTTCAAAGAAAATTCTTCCGATTTTGAAGATGAATTTGATTTGGATGATCAAGATTGGATTGATAAAGAATTTGATATTCCAAAATATCCTGAAAAATATCTAAGGAGAAGATCAATTGCACAACCAATTCTTAAACGTACAACAACATTGGGAGAACTTGTAAGTCAGTTAGAGTCCATAGCAGAAGTTATAGAAACCCAAGATCTTCTGCTCATGAAGAGAAAAAGAAATAAAAAATATTCTGATAAGGCTTTAATTTCTCAAGTAAAGTCATTAGCGCATCGCGAGAAACTTCCAGAAACCACTAAAGCATTAGGGAAATTTATTGAAGGATGGGAAAAAGCATTACAATGGACAGATTTTGAATATTTAGTTAAGAAATGGCAAACAGTAGTAAAAAATGATTTAGATAAAGATCGTTTAGGAGTTTTTTGGGCTTTGTTATTTTTATCATCTGAAAACAAAATTGAAATTAAACAAATTAATTCCTTATATGGCCCAATTCAAATTAAAAGAATAATACCTGATGGTGGCTTAGCTCAATTGCCTATAGAAAATCTTGAGGTAAGTAATGCCTCTTCCTCGGCTGCTTAGAAGCTTCATAGTAATAACGTATAATTTAAAAAATGGTTTTGAATTTATGAAGGCAATGATACTTGCGGCAGGTAAAGGCACACGTGTTCAGCCTATTACGCATGTTATTCCGAAACCGATGATTCCGATTTTGCAAAAACCTGTTATGGAGTTTCTCTTGGAACTTTTAAGAGAACATAACTTTAAGGAAATAATGGTAAATGTTTCTCATCTGGCTGAAGAAATTGAAAATTATTTTAGGGATGGGCAAAGATTTGGAGTAGAAATTGCTTATAGTTTTGAGGGAAGAATTGAAGATGGAGAATTAATAGGTGATGCTTTGGGATCCGCAGGAGGATTAAAAAAAATTCAGGATTTTCAAAATTTCTTTGATGAAACTTTTGTTGTTTTATGTGGTGATGCTTTAGTTGATTTAGATTTAACTCAAGCTGTTAAAAAACATAAGCAGAAAGGAGCTATTGCGAGCTTAATAACAAAGAAGGTAACTAAAGATCAAGTATCAAGTTACGGTGTCGTAGTTTCTGATGAAAATGGGAGAATAAAGGCTTTTCAGGAAAAGCCAACAGTTGATCAAGCTTTAAGTGATTCTATAAATACAGGAATTTATCTTTTCGAACCTGAAATTTTTAATTACATACCTTCAGCAGAGAAATTTGATATTGGAGCTGATCTTTTCCCTAAACTTGTTGAAATGGATTTACCATTTTTTGCATTACCAATGGATTTTGAATGGGTAGATATTGGAAAAGTTCCTGATTATTGGAGTGCTATTAGAAATGTATTGCAAGGTAAGGTAAGACAAGTGCAAATACCAGGTAAGGAAATAAAACCAGGAGTTTTTACCGGTTTGAATGTAGCGGCTAACTGGGAAAAGGTTAATATTACCGGGCCGGTTTATATAGGAGGCATGACTAGGATCGAGGATGGAGCAACTATTATTGGCCCTTCCATGATTGGACCAAGTTGTTGCATTTGTGAAGGAGCAACTATAGATAACTCAATTATTTTTGATTATTCTAAAATTGGTAAAGGTGTAAGACTTATGGATAAGTTAGTGTTTGGTAAATATTGTGTTGGGAAAAATGGAGATCATTTTGATTTGCAAGATGCATCTTTAGATTGGTTAATAGCAGATTCAAGAAGATCTGATTTGACTGAGCCATCGCCTCAGCAGAAAGCTATGGCAGAATTATTAGGTACTGATTTGATTAATATTCCAGACTAAGATTAGCTTTTTCAATAATCTCAGGAATTAAATGCTCTGCTTTTACGGCCATTAGATGAACACCATTTGCGATATTAATAAAATCATGAGCTTGTTCAGCTGCAATTTTAATGCCTTCTTGTAATGGCTCTTTAGCATCTTTAAGACGATTTAAGATATTTTCAGGGATGTTGGCACCTGGAACGTATTTGTTTATAAAGAGAGCGTTTTTGTAAGACTTTAATAGGAATACACCTGCAATTACAGGAATTTCAAGAGGCTTGCTAATTTTTTCACAAAACTCTATCAAATTTTCTTTTTCCATAACCATTTGAGTTTGTATAAATCCAGCTCCAGCCTCTTTTTTCTTTCTCATTCTATTTTCTAGACTTCTTTTATTTCTACAATTTGGATCAGCTGCAGCACCTGCAAAAATAAATGTTTTTTTATCGGAAAGTTCTCCTAGAGTAGGATCAATTCCTTTATTGAAAGCCTGAATTTGTTGAAGCAATCTAACAGACTCAAACTCATGTACGGCCTTGGCATCTTGTTGATCCCCAGCTTTTACTGAATCACCGGTAATGCATAAGATGTTTCTAATTCCTAAAGCATTTGCTCCCAGAATGTCTGATTGTAAAGCAATTTTATTACGATCTCTGCAAGAAATTTGCATTACTGGTTCTATCCCATTTTCCAGTAATAGTTTGGACATTGCCAAGCTGCACATTCTCATTACAGCTCTACTTCCATCGGTAATGTTAACAGCATGTACCTTATCTTTCAAAAGTTGTGCTATCTTAAGAGATCTTATGGGGCTTCCACCTCTTGGCGGCATTAACTCTGCCGTTATTACCTTAGATCTTTTTTCTAAAGTCTGCTGAAGTTTTGATTTCAATTGCTTTTGTTTCCTAGTTGGTTAACAAGTGTACTGAGATTGCTAAACTTAATTAATATAAAAAAGGAACTGTTTAAATGCAAATGGTTGAAGAAGAAGTAAACAACATTGATATGATGGGTCTCTCAGCAAGAGAGATGGAAATCATTGATCTCGTAGCTGATGGGCTTACAAATCAAGAAATTGCGGTAAAACTAACTATTAGTAAAAGAACTGTTGATAATCATGTAAGTAATATGTTTACAAAAACTGGTTCTAAAAACAGAGTAGCACTTTTGAATTGGGCAATGGACAACGGCAAGATTTGTAGAGATGGATTTAATTGTTGTACACTCCCAGACTCTGATCAAGATTAGTATTACCCTTTACTTTTTTTGTATCATTAGCCAAATCCATTAGACAATAATTTGTAGAACCTAATTCGAAGAGTTCAGCATATGCAATACATGCATCCTTGTCTGAATCAACAAATCTCAATATTCCTTCTTTGTCGTAAAGACCATACATCTGAAAAAAAAATGAAAATTACTTTGCTTAAATATAAAGAAAATATAAAGGATGAGTGGTTCATTTGACTAGTTACTTTTTAAAGTTGTTAACTAGTTTTCTTACCACTGTGAAAAAGGATTGTTAGCGAGACTGAAATTGGAGTAATGGGTCAGCCCAGTAATTTCTTTTGAAATGAAAGATGGAAGAAATAAATCTTCCTCTTCATTAGAAAGTTCAATTTCTGCAATTTCAAGTGGATAATTATTTTCTTTAAAGCAATCTATAATCCAAGATTTTTTTTCAATTTCTAGAAAGAATCTATCTTTTTTAATTGTATTTGAAAGATTTGACATTATTGTTTCAGCATCGCTTCGTGGAATGGAGTATTCAAATTCAAAGTTGGTAAAGCCTTTGATATGTTTTTTAAGTGCAATTTTAGATTTTTTGCCTATAAGTCTTACCCTTATAATCCAACCATCTAAACTTTTGGATAAATATCCTTGTTCAATATAAATTTTTTTATTAATAAATTCTTTCCAATTATCATTTTTTATAAGAAATCTTCTTTCTATTTCTAAGGACATTTAATTTTTGAAATTTTTTTGAGATAAATCACCTTTCCAATCTAGTTTTTTTATTAGGGTGTTATAGTAGCTTGTGCTTTTTTTAAATTTTATTATTTTGCAGGGTGATTGCCCTTTTATGATCTCACAATAATAATTTTCCTTAATGGTCATACATTTTGAACCGTCTCTCCATAATTTAATTTCCCCTTTACTTTTTTTTACAGGTTTTATGATTACCTTACTTGTATTAGGTATAACTATTGGTCTACTAGCCAAACTCATCGGGCATATAGGGTTAATTATCATTGCATCAATACTAGGGTGTACTATTGGCCCCCCTGCAGCCATTGAGTAGGCTGTTGAACCAGTAGATGTAGATATGATTAATCCATCACCTTTATATTCATTTACCTTCTCGTTATCTATTTCAATTTGTATTTGGTTGGTAGGAGAAATGTCTTCTTCAACAGATTTAAAATAAAAATCATTTAGGGCATCGTAGCTTTTTATAATCTTTTTCTCAGAACTTGTCCCATTAATACAAACATTACAATTTAATCTATTACGAAAGTCAATTTTATATTCTTCGTTTTCAAGGATTTCAATAAAAGATTTGTCAAACAAAAAATCTTTTTCTTGCGTAAGAAAACCCAGATTTCCACCAATATTAATGCTCAACAAAGGAATATCATAATCAGCTAAAGCATTTGCACATTTTAGGAAGGTTCCATCTCCACCAAGAACTATGCCAATATTTGGTTGTAATTCTAGATTACAAAAATATTTTTCAATTTCATCTTTATAAAAATCACTTTCAATTCTTTTTGAGTTTATATTTTTAGCTTTGAGGACTTCTTCACAGAATTTAGAAGCCTCTTTAGCAATAGAACTATCTGAACGATATACAATAAGCACTAATGAAAGTTTCATTTAGTGGTTTTACCATTTTAATAAATTAAAACTTTCCATATCTACAGTCACCCTATTCCTAT
>OBOJ01000019.1_pt1 | contig 11494 bp, 9 predicted proteins | sample 1535101 | NCBI WGS metagenome assembly OBOJ01 (sample SAMEA3275611, study PRJEB22092) | marine metagenome | biome: ENVO:00000447; feature: ENVO:00002042; material: seawater | collected 2014-06-20T11:55:00+00 | depth 0 m
ATTATGACGGGACATGTTCGTTTAAACCAGGAGCAAGATTTGGTCCAGAAGCAATAAGACAAGTCAGTTCTTGTTTAGAAACATATTGTCCAAAAATAAAAAAAGACTTAGAGGATATTATGTATGTTGATTTTGGATCAATACTAATTGATAAAAATGACTCAAAGTCCGTTATTGAATCGGTTAAATCAGCAACAAATTATTTAATTAGTAAACGCCTTAGTCCTATTATGCTTGGAGGCGAACACTCTATTACAAGAGGTGCTATTGAAGCATTAGTAAAAAAATATCCAGATTTGATATTGGTTCAACTTGATGCTCATGCAGATTTAAGAGAATCATATATAGGAAATGAACATAGTCATGCTTGTACTATGAAAAGGTGCTTAGAAGTGCTACCTGAAAAGAAAATTTTGCAAGTAGGAATTAGAAGTGGGACTAAGGAAGAATTTGAAATTATGCATAACAACAACCAATTAGTTAACTTTTGTCCAGGCGGAAATGCACATGAGTTAAAACAAGCTCTTCTACCATACGCTAAGTCTCCAATCTATTTAACAATAGATTTAGATTGGTTTGATCCCAGTTTATTAGCAGGGACGGGCACTCCAGAACCGGGAGGATTTTTTTGGAATGATTTTGAAGAAATACTGAAAACTTTAAAAGACTTTAGAATTGTGGCTTCAGATATTGTGGAATTATCTCCAGAAATTGATAAAAGCGGAGTAAGTAGCATAGTTGCAGCCAAAGTACTTAGAAGCTTAATTTTGTCATTAGAAAATATGCAATAAAAAATTTCTAAACTACAGTGTAAAAATACTAAATACAAACTAAATATTTCATGGATTTGCTAAAAAGTCCTCTTTATTCAAAATATGTTGAATCCAATGCAAAATTAGTGGATTTTGCAGGTTGGGAAATGCCCATATCATTTTCAGGATTAATTAAAGAGCATGAATCAGTTAGATCTTCAGCAGGATTATTTGATATTTCTCACATGGGTGTGATTTCTATCAAGGGAATCAATCCAAAGGATTATATTCAAAAACTTTTTCCTACTAATTTATACTCCTTTTCTGAAGGTCAGGGGCTTTATACAGTAATGCTCAATGATAAAGGAGGAATAATAGATGACTTAATAATTTATGACCTTGGTATACAAGAAAATGACATATCAGAATTATTGTTAATAGTTAATGCAAGTAGATATGAAGAAGATTTTCAGTGGATAAAAAATAATTTAAATATGTCTGAAATTTCGATAACAAACTTTAAAAAAGACAAAGTACTTTTAGCACTACAGGGAAAAAACTCATTCGATTTATTTGAAGAATGGATTGAATCTTCGATCTCACATATCCCTAACTTTGGATGCGAATATAAAATTTTTGAACATATTTCGCCTAAAGAAAAAATTTTCTTTTCAAAGACAGGCTATACGGGGGAAAATGGTCTAGAAATACTTTTATCTAAAAAAGCAGCAATTAATTTATGGGATTTCTCAATTTCTAAAAATGTTGCACCTTGTGGTTTAGGAGCTAGAGATACTCTTAGACTTGAAGCAGGCATGCATCTTTATGGTCAAGACATAAATGAAGAAACTTCTCCATATGAAGCAGGGTTAGGCTGGCTAGTACATCTAGAAAATAATCACGAATTCTTTGGAAGAAGATTTCTTGAAGAGCAGTCAAGATTAGGTATTCAAAAAAAGTTAGTTGGTCTCTCTATAGAAGGTAAAGCAATAGGAAGAAAAGGTTGCCCAGTTCTTAAAGGTGAAAAAAATATTGGAACTATCACAAGCGGCAGTTGGTCTCCAACTAAACAACAAGCTATAGCTTTTGCATACATCAATACTTCGTATGCCTTAATAAATAATGAAGTTCAAATATTAATAAGAGGCAAAAAATTCAAAGGGGTAATAACAAAGAGAGCGTTTTATAAAAAAAATTATTAACTAAATTTACCCTTAAAGAATTATTATAAGTTATTGATAAATAAACCATACTTAGATGAGAAACAAAATTTGCAAAGAACTCAATAATACAGATATTGGTAAATTAGTTAATTTATGCGGATGGGTAGATAGAAGAAGAGATCATGGTGGTGTAATTTTTATTGATTTAAGAGACCATAGTGGATTCCTACAAATAACAATTAACCCCGATGATGGTGCAGATCTATTTAAACAGGCAGAAACTCTAAGAAATGAAACAGTAATAATGGTCAGCGGAATTATTAATGAAAGGCCCAAAGATTCCATAAATACAAATTTAAGTACTGGAGAGTTAGAGCTTAAGGTTAAAGATTTGCAAATTCTCAACCAAATTAAAAACAACTTACCTTTTCCAGTATCTATACATGATTATGAAAATACAAAAGAGGAACTCAGATTAAAATATAGATACCTTGATTTAAGAAGGGGAAAATTACTAGAAAATTTAAAAACAAGACATAAGATTATTAAAGTTGCTAGAGAATTTCTTGATAATTTTGGATTTACAGAAGTAGAGACTCCATTACTTACAAAATCAACTCCAGAAGGCGCTCGCGATTTTCTTGTTCCTGCACGTCTTTCAAATGGAGAATTTTTTGCTTTACCTCAATCCCCACAACTATTTAAACAACTTTTAATGGTTGGGGGCTTAGATAAGTATTATCAAATCGCAAAATGTTTCCGTGATGAAGACTTAAGGGCAGATAGACAGCCAGAGTTTACTCAATTAGATATTGAGATGAGCTTTATTAGTGAAGAAGAAATAATTTCTTTTAATGAAAGTCTCATAAAAAAAATATGGAAAGAAGTGTTAAATATTAATTTTAATAATGCTTTTCCAAGAATGTCATGGCAAGCAGCAATGGATAATTACGGCACTGATAGACCAGACACTAGATATCAAATGTTATTAAAAGATTTAGGAGAAGTATTAGGTGATATTGGCTTTAATATTTTCACCAAGGCAATTAAGTCTGGAGGTTCTATAAAATCCATAACAGTCAAAGGAGGTAATTTAAGTATTAGCAACGTAAGAATTAAACCAGGAGGTGACATCTTCCAAGTAGCTCAAGATGCAGGAGCTGGTGGTTTAGCCTTTATAAGGGTCAAAGGAGATGAGCTTGAGACTATTGGGGCAATTAAAAATAATTTAAGTGAAGAGCATATAGCTGATATTTTAAAAATCACAGAAGCAAAAGATGGAGACTTAATCCTCTTAGGAGCTGGAGATAAACAAATTGTCAATCAGTCATTAGATAGGGTTAGACAATATATCGCAAAAGACTTAAATCTCATTGATAAAAGTAAATGGAATTTCTTATGGGTAACTGACTTCCCGATGTTTGAGAGAAATGAAGAGGAAAATAGATATGAAGCTTTACATCATCCTTTTTGTTCTCCAAAAAATATAAAATCTAAAGATTCTGAAAACTTGAAAAAAGAAATTGAGAGCTCTACAGCAAATGCTTATGACTTAGTTCTTAATGGATTGGAGTTAGGAGGTGGCTCTTTACGTATTCATGAAGCGAACTTACAAAGAGAGGTTCTGAAAACGGTAGGACTTACTGATAAAGAGATTGATGAAAAATTTGGATTTTTAATAGAAGCCTTAGAAATGGGTGCTCCTCCTCATGGTGGAATAGCGTTTGGATTGGATCGTATTACCATGCTGATCATTGGTGCAGATTCAATCAGAGAAACCATTGCTTTTCCAAAAAATCAACAAGCAAAATGTCTTCTCACAAATGCACCTTCCAATGTCTCTGAATCACAATTAAAAGAATTAGATATTGAAATAACAATTGATGAATAAGAATATATATGGATGTTCTAAAAGTTTTTTGTTTAAATAAAATATAAGGAGGCTGTGCTTAATTAAAAATATTTAATGTCAAAATTTGTATTTGTCACCGGAGGAGTAGTTTCTAGCATTGGTAAAGGAATTGTAGCTGCAAGCTTAGGAAGATTATTAAAGTCTAGAGGATATAGTGTTTCAATATTAAAACTAGATCCATATCTAAATGTTGATCCAGGAACAATGAGCCCTTTCCAACATGGAGAAGTATTTGTAACCGAAGATGGGGCTGAAACCGATCTAGATTTAGGTCACTATGAAAGATTTACTGATACTGCAATGACTAGGTTAAATAGTGTGACTACGGGATCTATTTATCAAGCAGTTATTAATAAAGAAAGAAGAGGTAATTATAACGGTGGAACTGTGCAAGTAATACCTCACATAACGGGAGAAATAAGAGAAAGAATTCATAGAGTAGCCGCCAACAGTAATGCAGATATTATTATTACTGAAATTGGTGGAACAGTTGGTGATATTGAATCTCTACCTTTTTTAGAGGCAATAAGAGAATTCAAAAATGATGTCAATAGGAACGATGTTGCATACATACACGTAACATTACTTCCTTACATCAAAACCTCTGGCGAAATAAAAACTAAACCAACACAACATTCAGTGAAAGAATTAAGATCAATTGGAATTCAGCCAGATTTACTTGTATGCCGAAGTGATAAATCTATAAATGAAGCTCTTAAAAAGAAGCTTAGTGGTTTTTGCGGTGTCAGTATCAACTCTGTAATTGAAGCTTTAGACGCAGACAGTATTTATTCTGTACCTCTTTCTTTAAAAAAAGAAGGTTTATGCAAAGAAACCCTGAAGTATTTAGACCTTGAAGATAAAAAATGTGATTTGAAAAATTGGGAGCAACTAATACACAACCTAAGAAATCCTGGGGCTCCAATCAAAGTTGCTTTAGTAGGTAAATACATTGAACTTGGAGATGCATATTTATCCGTTGTTGAAGCTTTAAGACATGCATGCATTGAACAAAAGGCTTTATTAGATTTACATTGGGTAAGTGCTGAAATGATAGAAAAAAATTCAGCAGAAACTTACTTAAATGAAGTTGATGCAATTGTCGTACCCGGGGGATTTGGCAATAGAGGAGTAAATGGAAAAATTTCGGCTATAAAATTCGCAAGAGAAAATAAAATTCCCTTTTTAGGTTTGTGCCTTGGTATGCAATGTGCAGTTATAGAATGGGCCAGGAATGTAGCTAATCTTCCAGATGCATCTAGTTCAGAACTAGACCCAAACACTCCAAATCCAGTGATACATTTATTACCAGAACAGGAAGATGTAGTTGATTTAGGTGGGACAATGAGACTTGGAGTTTATCCATGTAGATTGACAAAAAATACAACTGGAAAAAACTTATATGATGAGGATGTTATTTATGAGAGACATCGACATAGATACGAATTTAATAATTACTACAAACAAAGTTTTTTAGATTCTGGATACAAAATTAGTGGTACATCACCAGATGGCAGATTAGTTGAGTTAATTGAGTTAGAAAATCATCCATACTTCTTAGCCTGTCAATATCATCCTGAGTTTTTATCAAGACCTGGCAAACCTCATCCTTTATTTAAAGGATTAATAAAAGCCTCTCAAGATAAGTTAACTCAATCAAATTAATATTCTTTATTTTTTTGAATGAAAATGACAAATTTTTTACCCTTAGTCGAACAATTTCATTCATTACAAGGTGAAGGTTATCACGCTGGAAAAAGTGCTTTTTTTGTAAGATTAGCCGGATGTAAAGTTGGATGTTCGTGGTGCGATACCAAGAATTCATGGGACGAGAAAAAACACCCTTCTATATCAATTGAAAAAATAATAGATCGCATAAAAATTGCCAGAAAAAAAGGAGCATCTTTTTGCGTTATTACAGGTGGAGAACCTTTACAACATAACTTGGATAATTTTTGCAAAGCCATAAAAAAAATGACGATGGGAGAAGAACAAAAGCCAATGAAGATTCATATTGAGACAAGTGGAGTTAATTCGATATCAGGAAGCTATGACTGGATTACTTTATCTCCTAAAAGACACTCACCTCCAAAAAATTATTTTTTAAAAAACTGTAATGAAATCAAAATAATCATAAATGAAATAAAAGATATTGAATTTGCTATTCAAATAAAAAACGAAACTTTAAAACAAGATCAACTTTCTCAAAGCGAAAATAGCTTAAAAAAGGAAGATAAAATTTTTTATTTACAGCCAGCATGGAACAATGCGAATGGTTTTTCTCTTGCTATTGATTTCGTAAAAAATAACCCCGATTGGAAATTGAGCCTTCAAACTCACAAATACTTAAAAATTAATTGAAATCATATGACTCTTAAAAATAAATCGATAGTAGTTTTATTATCTGGAGGTTTAGATTCTTCTACAGTTACTGGTATCGCAAAAAAATCCGAAGCTAAAATTTTTGGCCTTTCATTTGACTACGGTCAACGTCATAAAAAAGAATTAAATTCTGCATCAATAATTGCAAAACACTTTGATATCGAAGAATTTAAAATCATTAAGCTTGACTTATCTTTATGGGGAGGCTCGTCATTAACTGATACTCAAAAAAATATTCCAATAGAAGGAGTACAAACTAATAAAATTCCTAATACTTATGTTCCTGGGAGAAATACTATATTTATTTCCGTTGCACTAAGTTATGCCGAAGCAATAGATGCTGATTTTATAGGATTAGGAGTTAATGCACTAGATTATTCTGGTTATCCAGATTGCAGACCTGACTACATTAAAAAATTTCAAGAATTAGCAGATTTAGCCAATAAAAGAGGAAGAGAAAATAATCCAATAAAACTTTGGACACCACTATTAGATTTAAATAAAGAGGAAATTATTAAATTAGCTTTTGATAATCATGTCCCTTTAGATAAAACATGGAGTTGTTATTCGGGTAATTCAAAACCATGCGGTAAGTGTGATAGCTGCAGAATTAGAAATGCCGCTTATGAAAAATGGCTTAATAACAATAATAAAAAATGAAAATAAAAAAAATAATTCTAGAAAAATGGATAGATCCAGCACTGATTACGCATCATCTAACAAAAAAATTTGGAGATAAAGGATTAGCTTGGCTAGACAGCGATGGCAAAGAAAATGGGGAATGGTCAATAATAGGAATTAAACCTAAAAAAATAATCCAATCAAGAGATATCAATAACTTAGACAAAACTAATAATCCATTTAACAATTTAAAAAATATTGAAAAAGGATTTTGGATCGGATGGTTAAGTTATGAAGCTGGAGTTTACATAGAACCAAAAAACCCATGGAGAAAATCTAATATGGCAACTTTATGGATTGCATCATATGATCCAATCATTAAATGTAATCTAATAAAAAAAGAAATAATTATCGAAGGCACAAACTCATCTGAACTGATGAATTATAAAAACATAATCAACAATATAAAAAATATTGAAGAAGAAAATATTATTAAAACAAATTTGAATTTTGATTTTTCAAAAATAAATTTGGACGAAATGGCTGAAAAATTTCAGAAAAATATTTTAAAATTGAAAAAATTAATTTCCCTAGGGGATATATTTCAAGCAAACCTAACAACTAAATGCGAAATTGAATCTTCCAAAAACTATAATCCTCTAGATATTTATTTGAAAATAAGAAGGAAATTAAGAGCTCCCTTTGGAGGAATAATAATAAATAATGATAATTATAAAGAGGCTGTATTATCTACCTCGCCAGAAAGATTTATAAAAATAGATAATAAAAATTTTGTAGAATCAAGACCTATCAAAGGAACTAGATCCAGAGATAAAGATTTAAATCAAGACGCACTTAATGCTATCGATTTAATAACGAACGAAAAAGATAGAGCCGAAAATATTATGATTGTTGACCTAATAAGAAATGATTTAAGTAAAGTTTGCGAAACAGGAAGTATTATGGTGCCAGAAATATTAAAACTTGAAAGTTTCTTAAAAGTTCATCATCTAACTTCAGTAATCAGAGGCAAATTAAAAAAAGACACGAACTGGATTGATTTACTAAAAGCTTGTTGGCCTGGGGGCTCTATAACTGGAGCACCTAAATTAAGATCATGCCAGAGACTTTTTGAATTAGAAGAATGTGAACGCGGACCATACTGTGGCTCATTTTTGAAGCTTGACTGGAATGGAGAGTTTGACAGCAATATACTAATAAGATCATTTTTAATTAAAGACAAAAAAATCAATATATATGCTGGTTGCGGAATAGTTATTGACTCAAACCCTGAAGAGGAAACTAATGAACTAAAGTGGAAACTTTTACCATTAATTGATTCACTAAAATGATTGAAACATTAGGCTGGCACAAGGATCAATGGTTGGATATTGATAGAATATTTATTGCTGCTAATAATAGAGGATTAAAATTTGCTGATGGTATATTTGAAACCATTTTGATAAAAGAAAACAAACCTATTCTTTTTGATGAACATCTGAAAAGGTTAGAAAAAAGTAGCAAGATTTTAAATATTAATCTCAAAATAAATAAATTAACTTTGAGACAACTTATTCACGATGGAATTAGAAAGTTATCGCTTAAAAATGATCAATTTGCTTCAGTAAGAATAAACTATAGTCGAGGAACTAATGAAGGTCGAACACTAACAATTGATAGCACTTCAGAGACAAAAGATTTGGATAATTTATGGCTTGAGTTCTATAGAATCAAACCAAATTTTAATCCGATAAGCGTTTGCATTAGTCAAACGGAAAAAATAAATGAATTCAGTCTTATAAGTAAATGCAAAACATTTTCATATAATCAGGCAATACAAGTTTTGACAGAAGCTAATGAAAAATCATTTGATGATTCTATCCTTTTGAATACGTCAGGTGAACTTTGTTGTGGAAGTACATTTAATCTTCTAATTAAAAGAAATAATCAATGGATAACTCCTAGAAAAGAGAGCGGCTGTTTAGAGGGGATTATGGTTTCTCAAGCTTTAAAATTGAAAATTGTAAAAGAAGAATTAATTCCTCCAGAATTTCAAAATGATGACATAATAGTTGCAATTAATAGCTTATCTTGCAGACAAATTAATCAAGTTAATGATTTAAAGCTTAAACCTAAATTCGATCCAATTTACTTTTGGGATTTATTATATAGTTGAACTTTATTAATATCTGGTAAATAGACATCAGATACTTTAGTTATATTGTTATTAACCTTAAATTCAACAATTTTTCCAATAATGATAATTGATGGAGCTAAAAATTCTTTATCTTTGATTTTATCTGGAAGATTATCTAATTTCTCTATCAAACATTTTTGATTTTTTAAAGTAGCTTCTTGAATAACAGCGCATTTAGTACTCTTATCTAAACCACCTAGAATTAATTCTTCCACAATAAATTCAATATTTTTTATACCCATAAAAATTACTAAGCTATCTGATGATTTAGCTAAATCTCTCCAATTCACTGTCTTTTTTTCCTTATCTACACGCTCATGTCCAGTGACAAAAGTTACAGAACTCGCAGCATCTCTATGGGTTAGTGGAATACCAAAATATGTGGGGGCAGCTATCCCAGAAGTAATACCAGGAACGATTTCAACTGAAATTCCATTTTTTTCTAAAATCGATACCTCTTCACCACCTCTAGAAAAAACGAATGGATCTCCCCCTTTAAGCCTTACAACATTTTTGCCTTCTTTTGCCAATTTCAAAATAAGAGCATTAGTTTCATTCTGAGGTACAGAACACTTTCCAGCTCTTTTACCTACATGGAAAATTTCTGTATTTTTTCCTGCCTCTTTTGTTATTTCATCCGGGATTAAAGCATCATGAACTAATGCATCACAATTTTTTATTAGGCGTAAAGCTTTAAGAGTCAAAAGCTCAGGGTCACCAGGACCTGCTCCAACTAAATAAACAATGCCGGGCACAATAATCTCCATTAACAAGTATGGTAGTAAAAGTTAATCGCAATGAAGGTAAATATTGTGAAAGAAAGTTTATTAAAACCAAATAAAAAATTTACTCTCCTTAGTGCCTTTATCACTCTTCTAAATGATCGTTTAAGTGAAAGTATACTGTTACCCATATTACCCTCTTTTGTTTTACTTTTTGACTCTAAAGCAAGTACATATGGTTTATTATCATGCACTTACCAATTAGCTCAATTTACAGCTTCTCCTTTTATAGGACTTATGAGTGATAGATATGGAAGAAGACCTGTCACTCTTTTTTGTATTACTGGTTCAGTAATAGGAATATCAATATTATCTTTTACAGTTCTTTTTAATTGGTCAAATTCAATAGCCTCTATCCCGCTATTTTTATTATTTTTAGCGAGACTAATTGACGGTTTAAGTGGGGGGACTGCAGCTACTGCAACAACAATTCTTGCAGATATTTCAAGCCCTGAAAAAAGAGCAAAAACATTTGGACTTATTGGTGTAGCTTTTGGTTTAAGTTTTTTCTTAGGTAATATTTTTGTTGTAATTTTTGCAAGAAATACAAATAATAATTTTATTATTCCAGTTTTGATAGCCTCAATCATTCCAATAATAAATTTTCTCCTTGTATTTTTTTACTTACCAGAAACCAAGCCTAATAGTGAAATAAATAAATCAAAAACTGCTTTAAAAAACCCTTTAAAAGCTCTATTTACAGTTTTCAAAGAAGAAAAGATTAAAAAATTATCATTAGCTTTTTTTATTTACTTTATTGCTTTTACTGGATTGACCAATATCCTTATATTTTTCCTTCAAGAATCTTTAAACTGGACGACCAAAGCATCAAGTGGAACTCTTGTTGTAGTAGGAATCATTGCGATTATCGTTCAGGGAGGACTAATTGGGCCTCTGGTAAAGCAATTTGGCGAAATGCGATTAACACTTATCGGATCAGGCTTCATTCTTGTAGCATGTGCTCTTTTAATAACTGCTCCAAAAGAAAATGCGACAATTAATATTTATTCAGCTGTTTCATTTTTAGCCGTTGGGGCAGGATTAATTACGCCCACCTTAAGAGCACTAATATCAAAGAAATTAGACATTGATAAACAAGGATCAATTTTAAGTAATCTTCAAGGTCTACAGAGTCTTGGAGGAGTTTTAGGAATTGCAATGGCAGGAAGGGTTTATGATAGTTTTGGTCCTAAATCACCTTTTATAGCTGGTTCCGTTATCTTACTTTTCATGATATACCTTATTGCAGAGGGTAAAAATAATAATTCTTTTAGCAATCAAAATTCAAAAGTTTCTTAATGAAAAGCCAGGCTGATATTTTTATTAATAGAGAATTAAGTTGGATTGAATTCAATAAAAGAGTACTCCTAACTGGTATGGAAAAAGAGTATAAAATCTTAGATAAAGTCAAATTTTGCTCAATTTTTAGCAATAATCTCGATGAATTTTTTATGGTCAGAGTAGCTTCATTAAAGGCTCAAGTTGAAGCAGGTATTACAAAAAAAAGTATTGATGGACTTACCCCTAAACAGCAATTAACAAAAATTAATGAGGAAGTAAAAAATTTAACCACTCTTCAAGAAACCTACGTAAATAATGAATTAAATAATGAGCTTAAAAAACAAGGTATATTTTTAAAAAAATATAAGGATCTAAGTGAAAATCAAAGAAATTGGTGCAATAAC
>OBOJ01000020.1_pt1 | contig 11470 bp, 8 predicted proteins | sample 1535101 | NCBI WGS metagenome assembly OBOJ01 (sample SAMEA3275611, study PRJEB22092) | marine metagenome | biome: ENVO:00000447; feature: ENVO:00002042; material: seawater | collected 2014-06-20T11:55:00+00 | depth 0 m
CTTAAATTCAATAAAAGCACCTTTGCAAACATTAGGCCTTGAAAATTCTTATGATGTTATTGTCAATGTTTTTGGTGGTGGATTGACAGGTCAAGCAGATGCTATAAAGCAAGGAGCAGCTCGGGCACTTTGCGAATTATCTCCTGACAATAGGAAACCTCTAAAAACTGAAGGTCATCTCAGTAGAGATCCTAGAGCTAAGGAAAGAAGAAAATATGGTCTTAAAAAAGCAAGAAAAGCTCCTCAATTCTCTAAACGTTAAAGGAATTTAAATTATGCCAAAATCAGAAATACACCCAAAATGGTATCCAGATGCAAAAGTTATTTGTAATGGAGAAGTTGTAATGACTACTGGCTCCACCCAGCCTGAATTACATGTTGATGTTTGGAGTGGAAATCATCCCTTCTTTACCGGAACTCAAAAGATTCTTGATACAGAAGGTAGGGTTGATAGGTTTATGAAAAAATATGGAATGGGTTCAGCTAATTCAGCCACATCAAAAGATCAAAAAGAAGAAAAAGATTCTAAAAAATAGAATTTTCAAAATTAAGCACAATTTCAATTGGAATACTCAACATTAATTGCAAGGTTGAAAACTGCTTCAGAAAGTTTTGAAAATTTGGAAGTGCAGCTTGCAGATCCTGATATAGCTAATGATCCAAAAAAATTAGAATCAATAGCAAGAGAAAGGTCAAAATTGGAACCTTTGGTGATTGATTTTAATAAGTTGCTTGATACTGATAAAGAAATCGAAGATTCAAAAAATCTACTAAAAGAGAATAGAAATGATAAAGAAATGGAATCTTTGATAAATGAGGAGTTAATAACTCTAGAGGAATCTAAGAGTGAACTGATTCAAAAAACCACAATCGCCTTATTGCCAAAAGACCCAAGAGATGAAAGAAGTGTAATGTTAGAAATCAGAGCCGGTGCTGGAGGTAACGAGGCTTGTATCTGGGCGGGTGATTTAGCAAGAATGTATGAAAGATATGGACAAAAAATTGGATGGTCTGTAAAACCTGTTAGTGCTTCCGAGTCAGATATGGGTGGATTTAAGGAGTTAGTTATCTCCGTTAAGGGAGATTCTGTATATAGTCAACTTAAATTTGAGGCTGGTGTACATAGAGTCCAAAGAGTTCCAGCTACTGAATCTCAAGGTAGAGTTCACACCTCTACTGCTACAGTTGCCGTTATGCCTGAGGCTGATCCTGTTGAGGTTAAAATTGATCCAACAGATCTAGAGGTTGGAACAGCAAGATCAGGAGGTGCAGGGGGACAAAATGTTAATAAGGTAGAGACAGCTATTGATCTTCTCCACAAGCCTACAGGAATAAGAGTTTTTTGTACTCAAGAGAGATCACAATTGCAAAATCGCGAACGAGCAATGGAAATTTTAAGAGCTAAATTATATGAAATTCAATTAAAAGAAGCTAATGCAAAAGAGAGATCACAAAGGCTTTCCCAGGTTGGAACAGGCGATAGAAGTGAAAAAATTAGAACTTATAATTTTAAAGATAACAGGACAACTGATCATAGATTAGGTTCCAATTTTTCTCTTGAGCCAATTCTTGCTGGTCAATTAGAAGAAGTGATTAATGCATGCATAGCGCAAGAACAAAAAAGAATGATGGAAGATTTTAATAAAGAAGTAAATTAAGATTTTTTTATTAGATTGCAACCCCTATTACGTATTTACTCCATTCTTTATGCTTGCCAGAGTCAATTTGTCTTGTAGCTTCAAAATTTAGATTACTTAATGGACGATAAGGCCTACGTTTTAAGGGCATATTCGCCTCTTCGGGGGTTCGATTACCTTTTTGTACATTACATCTAAGACATGCTGTAGTAACATTTTCCCAGTTATCTGTTCCACCTCTGCTTCTCGGTAAAACATGATCTATTGATAGGTCACTACCCCTATAGTTACAGTATTGGCAAGAATTATTATCTCTCAGAAGAATATTTTTTCTTGTTAAAGAAACCTCTCTAAAAGGTACCTTTACGTAGTAACGAAGTCTTATAACTGTAGGTAATTTTCTACCACAATGTATCGAATATGATTTATCTTCCTCTAAGCTTTCTGCTTTACCTTTGATCATCAAAATGACAGCTCTTCGCCAAGAAGTGATGTTTAAAGGTTCATAAGATGCATTTAAAACTAGAGTCTGGCCCATGCCAAAATACAATTTACATGTCATGCTAACTGTATATTTCAATAAGCGCATATATTTGTGCAAAGTTAATGCAAAATAGTCAAACAAATCAGGTATTTAATTTTGACAAATTTCCAAATTTTGAAAAAGATATAGATCTAAAACAAAGAGCATGGATTGAAGTTAAAGGTAAAGCAATAGAAACAAACGTTAGACAGTTAAGATCAAAATTAAGTAAAAATTGTCAATTTATGGCAGTCGTTAAAGCTGATGGATATGGACATGATGCGGAATTAGTATCACAGTATGCTATCAAAGGTGGAGCATCTCAATTAGGTGTTGCCACATTAAATGAAGGCATTAAGCTTCGTAATTCTGGAGTTAAAAAACCAATACTTATCCTTGGAAATCTTTATACGAAAAGGGATCTTATTTTATGTTTTAAAAATGATCTTATGCCAACTATCAGTAGTATAAGAGAATGTTTAATTTGCAATAACATTGGTAAGCAATTTGGATTGAAATTTCTCTTACATCTTAAAGTTGATACGGGAATGTCAAGATTAGGATTTGAATACAATAAATTTGTTCAGCAATTTGAAAACATTAAATCTTTAGACAACATTTCTATTGAGGGAATATATAGTCATTTATCATCTGCAGATGAACTCAACTCATTAGATCCAAAAAGTATTACACAATTACAAAGGCAGAAGTTTCAGGAATTATTAAAGCAAATTAATGTTGAAAGATATAAAAATATCAAAATTCATTTGGCTAATTCAGCGGGAATGCTTCTTGATAAAAATTTCCATTTTCATATGGTACGTGTTGGATTATCTATGTATGGATATAAACCTATGTCAAAATTAAATAAAAATTTATTACTTAAACCAGCTTTATCTTTGAAGGTCAAAGTAGCTTTTATAAGAACTATTGATAAAGGTGTAAGTGTAAGTTATGGAGGCAAATTTGTAAGTCATAGAAAAACTAAGTTAGCTGTATTAAGTATTGGTTATGCAGATGGTGTACCAAGAAATCTTTCAGGCAAGATTGACGTTATCCATAATAATAAATTTTATCCTCAAGTTGGATCTATAACTATGGACCAAATGATGGTAGACATAACAGATTCTAATGAAATTAAAGTTGGTAGTACCATGGTATTACTAGGATCTGATGGAGATAAAACAATTTCTCCTCTTGAATGGGCAAGAAAATCTAATACTATACCGTGGGAAATTCTTTGTTCTTTTAAAAATAGATTACCGAGAGTTCAAGTTGATTAGACATTTCGATTAAATAAAAAATTTTGAATGTTTGCAAAAAAATTGATAATGTATAAGAACTGGAGAGGTGGCTGAGTGGTTGAAAGCGGCTCCCTGCTAAGGAGTTACAGGAGGTAACTTTTGTCGAGGGTTCGAATCCCTCCCTCTCCGTGATTTATTTAGAAAATTTTTAAAATATTTGTTTTAAAACAAGTCAAGATTAATATCTTTAAGGTCATAAATAGAATTTAAAATCAAGTCAGCGCCTGCATTTCTAAGATTTGTTTCGTAAGAATTACGTTCTTTTAATCGAGAATTTAAATGTAAATGAGGGGGAGCTATTCCGATACTTATGAATTTCTGAGATGGTATTTCCTTTCTAGCGTTTATAACTGTATTTATATCTGCAATAGTATCTCCTACATATGCAATGGGAATATTTGATTCACCAAATTTATCTCCAATAAGCTTTTTTGATAAGTTAATAAAACCTTTAGGATCAGGCTTATCAGGGGCATCTCCCATAGATATTAATGGTGGTGATTTTAGTCCAAGTCTTTTTTCTAAAACAAATTTTGCAGAAGCAGACTCTGCACCACTAACAAAACCCCAGATTATTCCATTATCTTGAATTAAATCAAAAAACTTTTTATCAACTAATAACTCCTCATTTGTTATGTAGCCAGACCAGTATTTACTATCTTTATTTGGATCTCCACCAAAGTAAAACTCTTCAAAACATTTTACTATTTCCTCTCTTGGAGGAATTTTAAGGTTTAAGTTCTCTTTTTTTATACATCTTTTTATAAGTTCTAAACTTAAATCCCAGTCATTATTCCAGATCCCTTCATTTTTTGCATTATCAATATCTATATAACTTGGCTCCCATCCGGAAAATTTGTAAACTGTTTTTTTCAAAGAAAGTCTATAACTATTTTCTACGCTGCGGATTACCCCATCAATGTCAAACAAAATTAAACCAATATTTTTCAATTAATTTTCTTACATTATTATTATAAAAGATTAGTATTCTTATAAAAAAAAAGCAAAGAAAAACATTCTATTTATAAAAATTATGAATTAGCGGAACTTAATTTTGTAAATATCCTCTGGGAGTGAGAAATATTTCGTCAACTAAGGTTGTTTGAGAATTGCCAATAATAATGATTGATAACATATCAATCTCTTTAAAAGGAATGGTATTTAAAGTAAAAAATTTTTTGGTTTGATTTTCTCTCCCTACTTGTCTAGCTATTAAAACTGGAGTATCACCATGCCTAGATTGTAAACATATATTTACTACACTTTTTAGCTGCCAATTTCTTTCAATGGATTGAGGATTAAATAAAGCTATTACAAAGTCACCCACAAGAGCTCCTTCAATTCTTTTTTCTATTAAAGACCATGGAGTTAATTTATCGCTTAAGCTTACTGAACAAAAGTCATTCATTAGTGGTGCTCCACTAATCGCAGCCGCTAATTGAACACTACTTATACCTGGATGTACTTCAAAGTAAGGTCTATATTCTTTTTTGATTTTTTGAAGTAACTCTAAAAGTAAACCTGCCATTCCATAAAATCCAGATTCACCTGAAGAAATTAAAGCCACTTTTATTCCTTCCTCAGCTAGTTTAATTGCTTTACTGCATCTCTCTTTTTCTTCAGTAAGTTTACTTTCAATTAAAACTTGGTCACTCCTTTTTAAGGAATGAATTAAATCTAAATACATTTTGTATCCGATCCAAACAGTACATCTTGAAAGTGCTTTTTTTGCATTACTGGTTAGGAAGGAGATATCACCAGGCCCACTTCCAATAATATGTATTTCGCCATGGGTTGGATTATATTGATTTTTTGATTCTGCTACAGCGATAGTTACTGCCCCAGATTCATTTTTAAAAACTCTTTTTTCTTCTAATAATTTTGATTCTTCTCCTGCTGCGAGTAAGCAAGAGGCTTCTGCTACGGAAGGGGTTCCAATTTCATTTTGCACAACATTTGATGGATTTGGAACAATTATTTTTGAAAGATCTTCTTTACTAAAAAACTTTATAGGCAAGTTTTTTTCTTTAGCAAGTTCTAAAATTCCTTTCTCATCTTTTTTAATATCAACCGTTGCAAGTCCTGCAATTGAATACTTGGATAAATTTCTCGACTTCAATAAATTATTGAAAGAATTTGCTATTAATTCTTTGCTTGTATTTCTTTCACATCCAATGCCAATCCATAATACTGGCGGGTGCCAAGTTGTTCCATGATTTTCGAATATACTCACATGAAATGTTGAATCTGGTTTTTCAGTTTCTTTTTTATCAATTTGATTAATAATCTCAGCTGATTCTGAAGTTTTCCATAAGCTATTACCAGATAATTGTTTGCAAAATATTTCTTCGTTCTTAGCTTGTTTAATTACTAGTTTTGACCAATCGTTTATTTTGCCAGATCTTTTCCACCCCCATTGATTTCCAAATGCATCAAGATTTAAGAGGCTTTGATCATTGGAATTATTAGTTTCTATAATTTCGCCACCAAGTAAATTAGCAATTTGACATGAAATATTTTGCGTATTTGACTGATGTAAGCCAATTAAAGGAACTATCTTGGAACATTTGTTATCTATAACTATTACTCCTGGATCTTGATCTTTAGAGGTTAAAAATGAATTTATTATGCGTATTGATGCAGCAATTGAGCCTATAAAAATTATTAAATCTACTTTGGACCATTTTTTTAGTAAGAGTTCTCTGGGTTTATGTACTTGAATAAGTTCATTTTCCTTTCCATCCTCTTTTGAAGAACCTGCAATATATATATCTTTGACAAATTCGGTTTTTTTAAGCCTTTTTAAAATTTCTTTTGAATTATTAGATAGACCTATCGCAATGCCTTTCAAATTAGAAACTATTGATAGTAACTTTGAAATTATATCCTGTCGCTGGATTTAAAAAATTTTCTTTGAAATATAAAAAAAAATTTAAGAAATTTATATAAATTTTAAGTAAAAATACTCACAATTTAGTCATAGACTAGAATTTAACAAAATATTCATATAGTAACAATCATTAGAACATTTGTTACGTTAATGCATAACGAAAGAATCTTTGCCTTATTATTTTTGAAACGAATATCTAAAGTTCCGAAGGATTCGTTTTCTTGAACATTATCATTAAATATAGGTTCAAGATCTGATCAATCGGCTTTAATGTCAATTATTTTCGAGGTGCTAGATGACCATCAGCCCACCAGAAAGTGGAGAAAAAAACAAAAAAGTTTTGGAAGATCCTGTCAAGGCCGATCCAAGACCTATTGATTTTGCCAAATTAGATAAGCCAGGTTTCTGGTCAAGTAAATTATCTAAAGGTCCAAAAACTACAACTTGGATCTGGAATTTGCATGCTGATGCACATGATTTCGATGTGCATACAGGCGATGCTGAAGAAGCAACAAGAAAAATCTTTTCAGCTCATTTTGGACATCTTGCAGTCATTTTTATATGGATGAGTGCTGCATTTTTCCATGGAGCAAGATTTTCTAATTATTCAGGTTGGTTAGCTGATCCAACTCATGTCAAACCAGGAGCTCAGCAAGTATGGGCAATTGTTGGTCAAGAAATGCTTAATGCTGACCTTGGTGCTAACTACAACGGTATTCAAATTAGTTCAGGAATATTCCACATGTGGCGAGCATGGGGAATCACTAATGAGAGTGAACTTATGGCTTTAGCAATAGGTGCTGTAGTAATGGCTGCACTTATGCTTCATGCTGGAATTTTTCATTATCACAAAGCAGCTCCAAAAATGGAGTGGTTTCAAGATATTGAGTCTATGCTTAACCACCATATAGCTGGTTTAGTAGGATTAGGATCTTTAGCATGGGCTGGCCATTGTATTCATATCGGAGCTCCTACTGCAGCTCTCTTAGATGCAATTGATGCAGGCTCTCCTTTAGTTATTAATGGAAAAGAAATAGCAACTATTGCAGATATGCCTATGCCGCATCAACTCTGCGATCCACAAATTATCGGTCAGATATTTCCAGGATTAGCAAGTGGTACAGGTAATTTCTTTAGTTTAAATTGGTTAGCTTTCTCAGACTTCCTTACTTTCAAAGGTGGACTTAACCCTGTGACAGGAAGCTTGTGGATGACTGATGTTTCACATCATCATTTAGCTTTTGGTGTAATAGCGATAATAGGTGGTCATATGTACAGAACCAACTACGGTATTGGTCATAGTATGAAAGAAATATTAGATTCACAACAAGGAGACCCAATATTATTCCCTGCTCCTAAAGGTCATCAAGGTCTTTTTGAGTTCATGGCAGAAAGTAGACATGCCCAGCTTGCAGTAAACCTAGCAATGCTTGGATCAATAAGCATACTTGTATCTCATCACATGTATGCGATGCCTCCATATCCATATATAGCTACTGACTACATGACAGTTCTTGGATTATTTACCCATCACATGTGGATAGGTGGATTATTCATAGTAGGAGCAGGAGCGCATGCTGGAATTGCAATGGTTAGAGATTACGATCCAGCAAAACATATTGATAATGTATTAGACAGAATTCTTAAGGCAAGAGATGCTTTAATCAGTCACTTGAACTGGGTATGTATGTGGTTAGGATTCCATAGTTTTGGACTCTATATTCACAACGATACTATGAGAGCTTTGGGTAGACCCCAAGATATGTTTAGTGATTCTGCAATCCAACTTCAGCCAATCTTTGCTCAATGGGTACAGAGTATTCAAGCATCTGCTGTTGGAACTTCTCTTTTAGCAGGTACTGCAGAAGCTTTACCTCACAAAGCTTTAAGTGAAGTTTTTAATGGAAGTTTAGTAGAAGTTGGTGGAAAGGTAGCTATAGCGCCAATTCCATTAGGTACAGCTGATTTAATGATTCATCATATTCATGCTTTCCAAATCCATGTAACTGTTTTGATACTTCTCAAAGGAGTACTTTATGCAAGAAGTTCAAGGTTGATCCCTGACAAAGCTTCTTTAGGATTTAGATTCCCTTGTGATGGTCCAGGAAGAGGTGGTACATGTCAAGTTTCTTCATGGGATCACGTGTTCTTGGCCCTGTTCTGGATGTATAACTGTTTATCAATAGTTATTTTCCACTTCTCTTGGAAAATGCAGAGTGATGTTTGGGGACTTACTGGTGGTAATTTCGCACAAAGTTCAATTACTATCAATGGTTGGTTAAGAGATTTCCTCTGGGCTCAAGCTTCTCAAGTATTAACAAGTTATGGTCAATCAATAAGCATGTACGGTTTGATGTTCTTAGGAGCTCACTTCATATGGGCATTTAGTTTAATGTTCCTCTTTAGTGGAAGGGGATATTGGCAAGAATTATTCGAATCAATTGTTTGGGCACATAACAAACTTAAAGTTGCTCCAACCATTCAACCAAGAGCTTTATCTATCACCCAGGGTAGAGCAGTAGGTGTAACACACTTCCTTGTCGGTGGTATTGCTACCACATGGGCTTTCTTCCATGCTCGCCTTTTCGGCCTGGGCTAATTACCTGAACTTCACCTTTTTAATTCAATGGCAACAAAATTTCCATCATTTAACCAGGGTCTAGCTCAGGACCCTACAACCCGACGAATATGGTACGGAATAGCTACCGCTCACGACTTTGAAAGTCATGACGGTATGACCGAAGAAAAACTTTATCAGAAGCTATTCTCTACACATTTTGGACATCTAGCAATAATTGCTCTCTGGGTAGCCGGTAACTTATTTCATATTGCTTGGCAAGGTAATTTTGAGCAATTTGTACTAGATCCAACTCATGTCCGCCCTATAGCTCATGCTATTTGGGACCCTCATTTTGGATCTGGCATAACAGAAGCAATGACACAAGCTGGAGCAAGCGGTCCAGTAAACATAGCTTATTCAGGTCTCTACCATTGGTGGTACACAATTGGAATGAGAACTAACGAGCAACTCTTCCAAGCTTCAATATTTATGAGTATTTTGGCATGTTGGACTCTATTTGCTGGTTGGTTACACTTACAGCCAAAATTCAGACCTTCTTTAGCTTGGTTTAAAAATGCAGAGTCAAGATTAAATCATCATTTAGCTGTCTTATTTGGTTTTAGTAGTATCGCTTGGACAGGCCATTTGGTTCATGTTGCTATACCTGAATCAAGAGGTCAGCATGTAGGTTGGGATAACTGGTTAACAGTGCTTCCTCACCCTGCAGGATTAGCTCCTTTCTTTACTTTAAACTGGGGAGCTTATGCCCAAAATCCTGATTCTTTAGATCAAGTATTTGGAACAGCTGAAGGAGCTGGAACAGCAATCTTTACTTTCTTAGGTGGTCTTCATCCTCAAAGTGAAGCATTATGGCTTACCGATATTGCTCATCACCATATTGCGATTGGAACAGTTTTTGTAATTGCTGGTCATATGTATAGAAATACTTTTGGTATTGGTCATAGCCTCAAAGAAATTACAGAAGCCCATAATACAAGACACCCTAATGATCCTCATAAAGGTAGTTTTGGAATTAACCACGATGGAATATATGAAACTGTAAATAATTCATTACATTTCCAACTTGGATTAGCATTAGCATCACTTGGTGTAGCAACTTCTCTTGTAGCTCAACATATGGGTGCACTTCCCTCTTACGCTTTTATTGCCAGGGACTACACTACACAATCTGCTTTATATAGTCATCATCAGTACATAGCAATGTTCTTGATGGTTGGTGCATTTGCACACGGAGCTATTTTCTTTGTAAGAGATTATGATCCAGAATTAAATAAAGATAATGTATTGGCAAGAGTTCTTGGAACAAAGGAAGCTTTGATAAGCCACCTTAGTTGGGTAACAATGTTGCTTGGATTCCATACTCTAGGAATTTATGTTCATAACGATGTTGTTGTAGCTTTTGGTAATCCTGAAAAGCAAATTCTAATTGAGCCAGTATTTGCTCAATTTGTTCAAGCTGCTCAAGGTAAGATGATGTACGGCTTTAATGCTCTACTATCTGATCCTACAAGTTCAGCAAGTCTCGCTGCTAATTCATTACCAGGTAATCATTACTGGATGGATCTTATCAATAGACAAGATGCATTAAGTGCTTTCTTACCTATCGGTCCTGCAGATTTCTTAGTTCACCATGCTATCGCTTTAGGTCTTCATACAACTGCTTTAATCCTTATCAAAGGTGCACTTGATGCTAGAGGAACAAAATTAATTCCTGATAAGAAAGATTTAGGTTATGCATTCCCTTGCGATGGACCTGGACGTGGAGGTACTTGTGATAGTTCATCTTGGGACGCTATGTACTTAGCTATGTTCTGGGCATTAAATTTACTAGCATGGGTAACTTTCTACTGGCATTGGAAACACCTAGCAATATGGCAGGGTAATGTAGCACAATTTAATGAATCAGGAACTTATCTAATGGGTTGGTTCAGAGATTATCTCTGGTTAAACTCTGCTCAACTTATTAACGGATATAATCCATTTGGAGTAAATTCTTTATCTCCTTGGGCTTGGATGTTCCTATTCGGTCACTTAGTTTGGGCTACTGGTTTCATGTTCCTAATATCATGGCGTGGTTACTGGCAAGAATTAATTGAAACATTAGTTTGGGCACATCAGCGTACTCCAATTGCTAACCTTGTTGGCTGGAGAGATAAGCCAGTTGCACTTTCAATTGTTCAAGCTAGATTAGTTGGACTAGCACATTTCACGATTGGAAACATACTTACATTTGGGGCATTTGTTATCGCATCCACTTCAGGTAAGTTTGGTTAAATTTCCCTTAAATAATTTAAATCACCACGTTTGTGGTGATTTTTTTTGTTTAATTTTAATGTCCTAAATTAAGCTAAAATTGTGTAATTATTATTAAATATAAATGTCAGATATAAAACAATTAATTTCTATTATCGTCCCTGTTTTCAATGAAAGCGAGAGTATTGGTATTTTGTTGGATGAAGTTATCAATGTAATGTCTTCTAATAAATTTAATTTTGAATTGATTGTTGTAAATGATGGTTCTAAAGATAATACTCA
>OBOJ01000027.1_pt1 | contig 10874 bp, 10 predicted proteins | sample 1535101 | NCBI WGS metagenome assembly OBOJ01 (sample SAMEA3275611, study PRJEB22092) | marine metagenome | biome: ENVO:00000447; feature: ENVO:00002042; material: seawater | collected 2014-06-20T11:55:00+00 | depth 0 m
CACATAATTTAGAAATGATTGCAGCTGAAGATGTAAAAAAAAGAAAATGGATGAAGCTTTTTGCCCTAACAGCAATTGGTCCTCTTTCAGCTATCTTTGATCTACATCACACCGATCTTTACGTAAATAATAAGGCTAATGATGTTTCAAGAGGACTTGGTAAAGAAATCATTTTAGAGACAAGAGAAGTAGCGCTTGCTGATGGAGTTAATGTTTCTGAAGATGAGTGTCTATTTATGTTCAATAAAATTGTAGATTCGATGCAAACTAATAAATCTTCAATGGCTTTTGATGTTCAATACAAAAGAAAAACAGAAATTGATTTTATAAGTGGTGCTGTTTCTAAAATTGGAAAAAAACATGGAGTAAAAACGCCTTTAAATGACCTGATGTATAAAATGATTAAGGTTAAAGAAGGTATGTATAGTTAATGCTTAAAATAAATCGATTAAAAAAAATTAAAAGTAATTTTCCTGTACTAGTTGGAGATAAAGTCGTTGAGAAAAATACTTGCAATTTATTAATTGATGAGATTAGTAAATCTAAAGCTTTTGATGACATGATAATGGGTGGTCGAAGCAGAATTAATAAAGGCTCAAAAAATTTTAATAACTATATTAAATCTTCAAATAATTCTGCAAAACTCTTCAAACTTTTTAATAGCAAGGCATTTTATAAAAAAATTGAAACTCTTTTTTCTAAAAATTTTAAAGATGGATCTTGGACAAACACTCACAAACCAAAAATATTTAATCAAAAGAAATTTACTATTAAAAAGAAATTAAATTCGAGTGAGTTAAAAAAACTATTAGGAAATAATTATACTAACCCAAAAGTTAATTTAGATATTGATTTTTCGGTTTCTAAAGGAGGATACAGATTGCGTCCCCATAGAGATGATATTACCAGATTGTATAATTTCTTAATTTATCTAACAGATATCCCAAAAAAAAATGGAGGATCGCTTACAATCTATAGAAAAAAATCTAAGAAAAATTTGAGAAAAAGTTTCAGAAGATTTCCAAAAATGAGTGAATTAGAAGTGGTCAAAGCTTTCACACCAAAGAAAGGAACTGTGGTATTTTTTCAATCTACACCAAATTCTTATCATGGAGTTAAACGTTTTATAGAAAAAAACTGTCCAAAAAGATTTTTTATTTATGGAAGTTACGCACTCAATAAGCCAGTTATTTGGAATTATAAAGGAACAGCTTACTATCCACACATCATCAGTACGAAGAAAAAAATGTTAACTTCTTTTCATGATGCAAATTATTTAACAACTGCTCCTAAGAATTGATATTGTTAAAAATTTCTACTAGGTTCTATTAATGCCAAATAATCTACAAAAGAAATTATTTGAACAAGGATATTTAAAAGTAAAAAATGTTCTTAACTATCAAAGAGATTTAAAGCCAATCCTTAATGATATGGAATTTGTAATGGATTGCTTAATCCAAAAATTTGCGAAAAAAAAGGATGTAAAAAAAGTTCTTAATTTAGATTTTAAAAAAAAATATTCTTATATATCGAAATTAAAAATTGATGATTTAGATCAATATTTTAATACTAGATTGCCAAGAGATCACGTTAAGAAAGATAGTGATTACTTTGCTACTCAATCTTTATGGAATTTAATTACTAATAAAAATATTTTAGATGTTGTTGAAAAAATTTTGGGAAAAGAAATCATGTCTAATCCAGTACAAAATACTAGAATTAAACAACCTGAAAAAAAATTACCAAAAGGTTCAATTTTAGACGGTTTAAGTGGAAGAACACCTTGGCATCAGGATGCTGCAGTTCTCAGTCCTAAAGGGCAAAAATTGACTGACATGGTTACTGTATGGATACCTTTTACAAAAACTACAAAAAAAAATGGGTGCATGATTACTGTTAAGAAAATTAATAAAATGGGATTATTAAATCATATTGCTGGTTATAGGGGCCAAGTAGAAATTAAAGACAGTAAATTACTAGATAAAATGGAACATATTCATTTAGAGGCAGATGTTGGGGATGTAATTCTTTTACACAAACATTCAATTCATTGTTCTCTGCCTAACAGATCAAATGATTTTAGAATAAGTGCAGACCTTAGATATAACGTAGCTGGCCAACCTTCTGGAAGAGATCCACTTCCAAATTTCTATGTAAGAAGTAAAAATAAAAAAAACCTCAAAATTCAGAATTTTAAACAATGGTTGGCTCTTTGGGAAAAAGCAAAAGAAAAGTGTATCCCGCGTAAATACGCTTTTAAATATCCTCTTCCTACTTTTAAAACAAATAAAAGAGATCTTTCAAAATTGTTATAAAAAAATTAATTATGAAAATTTTAATAACTGAATTTATTAATCAAAACAGTTTAGACGAGTTAAATAATACTTTTGAAATCAAATTTGATGAAAATCTTTGGGAAAAAAAAGAAGAACTTAAAGAAATTATTAAAGATTATGATGGTTTAATTGTCAGAAATAAAACTCAAGTAAATAAAGATATTTTATCTAACGCTAATAATTTAAAATTTATAGGAAGATTGGGTGTTGGTTTAGACAACATTGATACTGAATTTTGTAAAACCAAAAATATCTATGTCCAACCTGCAACTGGTATGAATGCAGACTCTGTCGCTGAATATGTGATTTCATCTTCTATGTCTTTAATAAAAAAAATTCCTATGTTTCATCATGGAACGATCAAAGGTGATTGGCCTAGAACAACTATTAAATCTGCTGAAATAAATGGAAAGTGTATTGGAATAATAGGTTTTGGTACCATCGGCAGAAAGGTTGCAGACTATAGTTTGAAAAATGGTCTAAATGTTTTGGCTTATGATCCTTACATTAAAAAATTAGATGATAATGAAAAAAATTATAAATTATCTTCATTAGAAGCTGTATTTAAAAATGCAGATATTATTTCTTTGCACTTACCATTAACAGAAGAGACTAAAAATTTAATCAACAAGTCTTCATTCTCTAAAATGCAAAAACAGCCAATAATAATTAATACTTCTAGAGGTAGTGTTGTAAATGAGAATGATCTTATAGATGCTTATGATCAAAATCTAATTTCAGGATTTGCATTAGATGTGTTTGAAAATGAACCTATTAAAAAAGATTTATACGAAAGAATTACATCTGAAATGAATTGTATTTTAACTCCTCATATTTCAGGTGTTACTACAGAGTCAAATATTAGAGTTAGTAATTTTATAGTTAAAAAGGTGATAGATTTTTTTAAGTAATTATCTCGTTTAGCTTTACTACTCTTCCAAGTTTAATTGATGTCTCAGCAGCTTCTCCAACAGCAACTGCAATTAATCCATCATTCAAAGATACCTCTGGCTTTAATTTATTTTTTACTGCATTTATAAAGGCTAAATGTTCATAATAAGTTGAACCATGATGATGTCCTGCTTCAAGTATTTTTGGATCTACACTAATACTTTCTTGTTTAATTTTTCCATCTCTCATACCAATTCTTACATCAGAAGTAGTTTTTCCAGACTCGTTTGAAGGAACTGAAGTTTCAATTTTACCGATATTTCCTGTTGCGGTTAACTCTTCTTGCATTTCAGAATTTTCAGCAAACATACAAAGCTCAAGCATACTTCTTGAGCCATTCTCAAAATTAACAATTACGTAAGCATTATCAATAATATCTGGTTTTTTCCCATCATACTCTTCATCTAAATGATTTACATCTTGTCCCCCACTCGCATAAACACTTATGGGCTCACTCTTAACAATAAAACGCATCAAATCAAAAAAATGACAACACTTTTCAACTAAAGTTCCTCCGGTATTTTTTTCAAATCTGTTCCAATCATTTACTTTTTTTAAGAAAGGAAATCTGTGTTCTCTTATTGTTAATGTTTTTAGGTCACCAATTGTTTTGTTGTGAATTTCTTTGATAAATTTTGAAACAGGAGGCATGTACCTATATTCCATTGCAGTCCAAAATACTGATGGGTAATCTTTAGTAAGTTTTTCTATTTCTAAACAATCTTTTGTCTTAGTACACAAAGGTTTTTCAACCAATATGTGTTTCTTAGTTTGAATTACATCTTTTAAAATTTGAATATGAGTAAAATTAGGAGATGAGATTATATATACATCGACTAAATTTTCTTTAATCAAATCTTGATGATTTTTAAAGCAAACAACTTCTGATTTAAGTAATTCTTGGCACTGTTTCAAAGACTCTTCGTGAGGATCTGAAAGAGCAACTACTTCAGCTTCGTCTATCAAAGATAAATTTAAAATATGTTCTCGAGCCATCGTGCCAGCTCCAATTATTCCATATTTAATTTTTTCCATATTTATTATCTATCAGTTTAATTAAATAAATTTAATCAATTGTTAATCCACTTGGTACTTTTTCTGGTTTACCGAGCGGTCTTTGATTTCCACTTTTTCCAGTTAGAGATTGTAAAAAAGAGACTAATTGATCAATTTCTTTTTCACTTAAATCTATTGGCTTGATGTCTATACTTGAAATAATTCTATCCTGTTCTCTTTTGTCAGAAAAAGTCACAAAATCTATTTGTTCTAACCATGGAGCCTTTGGTAAATTTGCATATTGAGGTTTCCAATTTTTATTCATAGTTACTGGATTTAAATGATGTTTAATTATGCCCTTAAGTGTTGGATAAGCACCATTATGACCATAAGGTGCCGTTAAAGAAACATTTCTTAGCGCAGGTGTTTTAAATTTATACATGTCATCCACATCATCTGTTTCAACCATTCTTCCAACATCACGTGCATAAGGATCGAAAGGTCTGGTTCTGCCCGGTCCAAATTGTGGAATACCTATTGAATGAAATTTTTGATCAGACAATAAAGACCCTGAATGACATGAGCTACAATTAGCTTTGCCATAGAATAAATTCATACCTGCAATCTGATTTGAATTTAAAGCTGATTTATTTCCGTTTAAATATTCATCAAATGGAGAGTCAAAAGATGTCCATTCATGAATTTCAAAAGCTGCAATTGAGTTTACTATATGTGTAATATTTATGTCTAAAGCATTATCCACATCATCAAAAGCATGTTTAAACATCTCAACATATTCAGGAACTCCTCTTATTCTATGAGTAATCACAGGCCAAACTCTATCAATTCTCATGCTGTCTTTACCAACTTTTGAAACCAGTCCTATAATTTCATTTTCACCTGGATTTCCAGCCATTTCGAATTGTCTTGTCATTGGAAATAAAGCTTGTACCGCTACTATATTATCAAGACCTTTTGGAAGCAGTTCTTGTGCTGGGGTATTAAAACCATTTCCAAATATATCAGATTTAGTCACTCTTCCATCATGAAGTAATGTGGTAATATCTTTAAATCCTAAATTCCATAATGCTAAAGCGTTTCTTGGAATACGTTTTTTGATTTTATCATCCCCTGATCCAGCTGTTCTTTCTAATCCAATACCGTGTCCACCTTCACCAATTCCTAATGAAAGTCCATCAGACCCTCCTAGATCATGGCTATGACAAGTTGCACAAGCAATATTACGATTGGCAGATAAAATTTTATCATGAAATAAAAGTCTTCCTATTTTAACCTTTTCCATATCAACTTTATGAAAATCATTACTTGTTAAAGGTTTTGGTAATTCAATTGAATATGTTTTGTTTGCTGAAATTAAAAATGGAATTATAAATATTAATATTTTTATATGTTGAGATACTTTTTTATAATTTTTTTTATTCCATCTATAGTTTTTGCAGAAATTGAAAATGCTAGAGACTTGATGGAAGCTGGAAAATTTCAAGAAGCTATGGAAGAACTGATGCCAGCTGCCAGATCTGGGAACGCTGATGCTGAAGAGCTTATTGGAATAATGTATGCAATGGGTCTTGGAGTTGAGCAAGACGATGTTAGAGCTTTTGAATGGTATCTTAGATCTTCGATGAAAGGTCATCCTGGTGCTCAATCGGGTGTTGGGTGGTATTATGAAATCGGTAGAGGACTTCCTGCCCCTGATCTTGTTAGAGCTTACATGTGGTATGGTTTGTCTGCTATTGGAGGCGATCCTGATGCTGCGATTTCTCAAGAAGAAGTTGTTAAAAAAATGACTCCTGAACAAATTGAAAAAGCGCATATACTTATTAAAGATTACAAAGCTTGGATTTATCCGTTTAGGTAATGAGGCGAATAATTAAATCCGCCCCATCATTAAATTAAGATTATAAGTCTTTGTCGTATGCACTTGATGCTTTTTTCTCAGCATCAGCAACTGCACTTGTTAAAGCGTCAAAGATTTGTCCTCCACCTTTAACATTTGACTTAAACCAATCATAAACTGGACTAGCAGCTTTTTTGAAGCTAGCTTTTTGTGCTGGAGTTGGAACATATAAATCTCCACCGCCTGCTACAAAGTCTTCATATGCTTTGATTGATTTTCTTTTTGGAGATGCAAATGTTGCTTGTTGCAATGCATAAAATCCATCCGTAATAACTTTCTTAAGTTCTTTTGGCATAGATTGATATTTTGCATTGTTCATCCACCAAAGTGCTCCCATGTATGCATGACCGTCTAAAGTAACATATTTTAGACCTGCATCTGGAAACTTCATGTTCATAATGTCAGTTATTCCATTTTTAGAACCTTCAACTACACCTGTTTGAAAAGATGTAAATAATTCTGGCCATGGAATAGGAGTTGGTGATGCACCTAAAGCTCTTACAAGCTCTTGAGGTAAGTCAGCTACAACAGTTCTGATTTTTAGACCTTTCATGTCTGATGGTTCTGCAACTCTTCTTTTAGTGTTAGCAAAATTTCTCCATCCACCAGTGTTTCCAATAGTCATTAATCTTATTGTATCGCCTGAATCTTTAAGAGCCATTTGTCTCATAGTTCTTACAAAATCACCTTGCATAACATCTTCAGCAATTCTGTCGTCTGCCATTAGATATGGTAAATCTAAAACTTGAACATATGGGAATACACCAGCTGCTCCTCCAGAAGTAGAAATGTAAACGTCGATGCTTCCATCAGAAACACCTTGTAAACATTCTGCTCCTTTAGAACATAACTGAGTACCTACAAAAAGTTCTACAGATATTTTTCCATTTGATGCTGCTTCAACATAGTTTTTAAATACTACTGCACCATCATAGTCTTCATCTTGATCATTGGAGTTCATTGTCATTCTTAAATTGTAATCAGCTGCTGAAACAGAAGCTGTAAAACTAATTAAGAATAATAATGAAAAAAATGATTTTATTAATTTACTCATAATTATTTCCCTCTCTTTAAATATATATTTAAGTATAGAAACTATACCTAATTTGTACCTCTGTGTCTATTATCTAAAAAATTTAAAACTATTTTGCAAAACCTGTAAGCAAAGGAATGGTCATTGAGATTGATGGAAAGTATGTAATTAAAATTATCACAATAGCTTCAACTGCTAAAAACGGCAATATTGCTTTTGATATAGTTTCAACTCTTTCTCCAGAAACTGAAGATGCTACAAATAACACTAAACCCATTGGTGGTGTTGCTAAACCAACAGTTAAGTTAACTGACATAATAATTGCAAAATGAACTGGGTGTACACCTAGTTCTACAAACACAGGTCCAAGTATTGGTCCTAAAATAATTATTGCAGGACCTGCATCTAAAAACATTCCAACAACAAATAGTAAAATATTAATTAGAAATAATAAAATGTAAGGATTATCAGTTAATCCCAAAACAAATTCAGCAAGATATTCTGGTGCATGAGATAAGCTAACAACTGTTTTAAAAGCCATTGCAGCACCAACCAAAAGTAATACTACAGATGAAACCATTGCAGCTTTTGTCATAACCTTTGGTACGTCTTTCCACTCTAAAGATTTTAAAACAAACAAACCAATAAACATTGCATAAGCAGCTGCAACTGCAGATGCTTCAGTTGGAGTAAAAATTCCTCCAAGTATACCTCCTAGAATTATAACAGGAGTCATTAATGGGAAAAAAGCTTTCAAGGAAGCTTTTCCTCTTTGTCTCCATGTTGTCTTTTTTGTTACAGCAGGAAAATTATATCTTTTAGCCATAAACTTGATTGTAACCATCAAACTAACACCAACTAAAATTCCAGGAATAATACCTGCTAGGAATAAGGCAGCTACACTCTCTCCCATAACGTATGCATAAATAATCATTATTCCTGAAGGTGGAATAATTGGACCAATTACTGAACTCGCTGCGGTAATTGCTGCTGAAAATTTTTTAGTATACCCTTGCTTCTCCATTGCAGGAATTAACATTGAACCAATTGCAGAAGTATCTGCAACTGCAGATCCAGATAGGCCAGCAAAAAGCATTGAAGTTAAGACGTTAACATGTGCCAAACCACCTTTTAAATGCCCCATCATCGCCTGGCTAAATTCTACTAATCTTTGAGTAATTCCTCCCCTATTCATTAGCTCACCAGCTAACATAAAAAAAGGAATTGCCATTAAAGGAAAGCTATCAATACCATTGTAAATATTTCTATAAAGCATTGCTCCATCTCTAGATTGATCATTCAGCCAAAGTAAAATTCCAGGAGCAGCCAACAATCCAAAAAATACTGGTAATCCAATTAACAAAAATAATAAAAATAAAGGGAGAAACCAAATTAACATTATTGTGTCTCCAATTTTTGTTTATCTAAATCTTCAGGTAACTCTAATTTTGTAAAATTACTTAAAAAGTTTCTTAAAATTAACTCTATGTTTACTGAAATTAAAAAAATAATTCCAACAGGTAACGACATATACATCCAGGCTAATTTTATTGGCTCTGCTTTGCCGCCAATTAAATTAAATGGAATTTTGATTGAAGCTGAATTAAATATCCATCCAGCATTAATGTGTTTCAAACCTAATTCAAGTCCAATGATCAAAACAAATAAAGATATGATCAATAAAAATAAAGTTAAAAAAGTTGATATAATTTTAGGTAAAAATCTTTCCAGCATATCAATTGAGACAAAACCACCCCATCTATAAGCTGAAGGAGCAATTAACCCTGTCATCCATAGCATTAAAAATCTCGCAACTTCATCAGGCCAAGGTAATGCGTTGTTGAGAACATATCTAAAAAAAACCTGGATCATAATTACGACAACCATTAAAAAAATTGCGATCCATGCAAATTGTCTTCCAATTCTTAGAAAAAAAGTATTTACCTTTTCAAGAAAGTTAAAAATATAAAGTAGAGTTTTTATAGTTAAATTCACAACTAAATTTATTTTAATAAGAAAATAATTACAACTTTTTAAAAAACTATTTTACATTGTTAGATATTTTTCGTATTAGAAAAGTCTTCAACAAAAAAGCTTAAATAAAATTATGAGTAATAAAAAAAAGATTCTAGTTATCCAAAAAGTTCATGATAAAGGCATGGAATTAATCAATAACCATCCTAATTTTGATGTAGAGGTAACTGACGATGTTTCAGTAGAAAACTTAAAGGCTAAAATAAAAGATTGTGATGGTGCTTCAATTAGAATAGCAAAACTACCAGGTGAGGTAATTAATGAAGCAAAAAATCTTAAAATAATATCTAGACATGGAGTTGGCTACGATAATATTGATTTAAAAACAGCTAAAGAAAGAGATATCAAAATTGCTATTACAGCTAATGCAAATGCAGTTACAGTTGCAGAGCATGTTATGTTTGTCTTGCTAAATATTGCAAAAAGAAGAGAGCTTTATCATACGACGGTTAAAGAAGGTAATTTTAAGGATAGAAATAAATTACCCAAAACTATTGAAGTATGGAAAAAAAATTTCCTAATTATGGGATTTGGTAGAATAGGTAAAGCACTTATTAAAAGATGTTTGGGATTTGAAATGAATGTTTTTGTCTACGATCCATTTGTAGATAAAGACACAATAGAGAAGCTTGGTGGAAAAAAAGTTGATAATCTTGAAGAGGCAGTAAAAACAATGGATGTAATATCTTTACATATGCCTTTAACAGAAAAAACAGAAAATCTTATTAATTATGATTTACTTAAAACGATGAAGAAAAACTGCATCATCATTAATGCCGCTAGAGGTGGAATTATTCATGAGGAAGATCTTGATAAGGCTTTAAATGAAGATTTAATATTTGGAGCAGGAATTGATGTATTTAAACAAGAGCCACCAGAAAATGATAATCCTCTTTTAAAGAATGAAAAAGTTTATTTAAGTCCACATACAGCAGCATTTACTGATGAATGTATGACAAGAATGGGTGTAGAAACAATTCAAAATATAATTGATTATTTCGATGATACATTGGAAAAATCAAAAATTGTAAGACTGTAGTAAGAAATTAATCTTAAAGTTTAGGTTTATTTTTATTGAAAGTTAACTTTTATAAATCTCAATACCACTAAGATTTAAAGTTTCAGTTAAATACTTGTAACCTATTTTTGCATATTCAAATGGATTTGCTTTTGCAGGATCTTGTTCTGCCTCTACTACTAACCATCCAGAATAATTTTTTTCTTTCAACACATCAAATAAAGGCTTGTAATCAATACATCCATCACCTGGAACTGTAAATGCACCTTCTAAAAATGCTCCTCTAAAACTTAAGTCTTCTTTTAAAGATTTTTCTAAAACATTTTTTCTAATGTCCTTACAATGCATATGAATTAATCTTTCGCTAAAGTCGTTTAATATTTTTAACGAGTCTCCCTGAGCAAATAACATATGACCAGTATCTAATGTTAGTTTTACACTATCATGAGTGTTTTCAAGTAATCTTACTGTATCTTCTTCTGTCTCTATTACGGTTCCCATATGATGATGATAAGCAAGTGGCATACCTTCGTCTTCAAGATATTTTCCCATTTCTGAAATTTTTTCATAATATTTTTTAGACTCTTC
>OBOJ01000028.1_pt1 | contig 10675 bp, 7 predicted proteins | sample 1535101 | NCBI WGS metagenome assembly OBOJ01 (sample SAMEA3275611, study PRJEB22092) | marine metagenome | biome: ENVO:00000447; feature: ENVO:00002042; material: seawater | collected 2014-06-20T11:55:00+00 | depth 0 m
ATTCTGTTGAAAAATCTGGTTCTAGTGTCAAATTAAAATGTCCTATTTTGGATAAACAGTTTTCTCCTGAAGAGGTGAGTTCTCAAGTTTTAAGAAAGTTAGCAGATGATGCAGGTAAATATCTTGGTGACAAAGTTACACAGGCTGTAATTACAGTTCCAGCTTATTTTAATGATTCACAAAGACAGGCTACTAAAGATGCTGGAAAGATTGCAGGTTTAGAAGTTCTCAGAATCGTTAATGAGCCAACTGCTGCGGCTTTAGCATATGGTTTGGATAAAGAAAATGAAAAAATTCTTGTTTTTGATTTAGGGGGAGGAACATTTGATGTCTCAGTTATTGAAGCAGGTGATGGAGTAACTGAAGTTCTATCTACATCTGGAGATACACATTTAGGTGGTGATGATTTTGATAGATGCATCGTAGATCACTTAGCTAATACTTTTAAATCAAATGAGGGAATTGATCTCAGACAAGATAAGCAAGCTTTGCAAAGATTGACTGAAGCTGCAGAAAAAGCAAAAATAGAGCTCTCAAATGCTACGCAAAGTGAAATAAATTTACCTTTTATTACAGCGACGCCTGAAGGACCAAAACATTTGGATTTGAACCTTACAAGAGCAAAGTTCGAGGAATTAGCAGCTTCTTTAATTGATAGGTGTAAGACCCCAGTTGAGAGAGCTATAAGTGATGCAAAAATTTCTACTAGTGAAATTGATGAAGTTGTTATGGTGGGAGGCTCATCTAGAATTCCTGCTGTTTTAGATTTAGTTAAAAAAATAATTGGTAAAGAACCAAATCAAACTGTTAATCCTGATGAAGTAGTAGCTGTTGGAGCTGCAATTCAGGGAGGAGTTTTAGCAGGAGAAGTTAAAGATATTTTGTTGCTCGACGTTACTCCACTTTCTCTAGGTGTAGAGACTTTAGGGGGAGTAATGACAAAAATGATAAATCGAAATACTACAGTACCCACGAAGAAATCTGAAACATATTCAACTGCTGTAGATGGTCAAACAAATGTTGAAATACACGTTTTACAAGGTGAAAGAGAAATGGCTTCTGATAATAAAAGCTTAGGAACTTTTAGATTGGATGGTATACCTTCAGCACCAAGAGGCGTTCCGCAAATTGAAGTTACATTTGATATCGATGCAAATGGAATTCTTAGTGTTACTGCTAAAGATAAAGGAAGTGGTAAAGAGCAAAGTATTTCTATTACTGGTGCTTCAACTCTATCTGATAATGAAGTAGAAAAAATGGTAAAAGATGCTGAATCAAATGCATCTGCAGATAAAGAAAAAAGAGAAAAAATTGATTTAAAAAATCAAGCTGAAACACTTGTCTACCAGACAGAAAAGCAACTTGGTGAGTTAGGAGACAAAATTGATGCTGCAGCAAAGTCTAAAGTTGAAGAAAAAAGTAATGCTTTAAAAGAAGCAACTTCAAAAGAAGATTATGAATCAATGAAAAAACTTCTTGAAGAACTTCAGCAAGAACTTTATGCAGTTGGTTCATCTGTTTATCAGCAACCAGGCAATCAGCCACCATAACCTGGTGCAGCAGGCGGTCCTGATCAGAGTGATTCAAATGAAAAAGGTGGAGATGATGTAATTGATGCAGACTTTACTGAAACAAAAGATTAGTAAAGGTAATTTTTAATTTCATTAGCAACCCATTTAGAACAAGCGGGAGCCAGTAAAATCCCATTTTTATAAAAACCTGTACATATAATTAGTCCATCTTCAAGATTTTTCATTATTGGTGAAGGCTCACCATCTGGTCTTGACCTAATTCCGTACCACTTTTTAGAAATTTTTCCTTTCTCCAGCCAATTTGGTTTTTTATCGAGAAAATTTGTAAGTTTTTCGAATGTATTTTCTTCTGGCTTAGTACTATATTCGTCAGTTGATCCAATAATTAGCTTATTTTTTGATTTTGGAATTATATTTTTACCATTTATATTGAATTGTTTTGGCAGCGATAATAAATCAACTTCTGCATCATTTATCTCAATTTCTATAGCTTGACCTAAAACAGGTTTTAATTTGATGTTGTGAGATTGGCTATCTATTAAATCAATCGCTTTTAGTGAATTACACAAAATAACCATGTCAGATTTGATGTTTTCATTATTCCTTGTTGTAGAAATCCATTGATTGTTTGATTTTCTTATTTTTATTATTTCTCCTTGTAAATAATTTACTTTTTTATGTTTTAGATATTTATCTAATGTTTGAAGTAACGATAAAGCATTTATTCTTCCATCTTTGAAGGAGATGATTCCTTTTATATTTGTTGCTTGGAAGGCTTTATTAATATTCTTGATAAATATTGAGTCTCTTTCTAAAATTCGCAAGTTTTGATCATTATTTTCATAAACAAATTTCTCTAATTTTTTAAACTTTTCTTCATCTGTAGTTAGTTGTATTAATGGTTTTTCGATATTTAATTCATAATTAAATTTTTGCAGGAATGTAATCCATTGTGGCCATAATTCAATGCTTTGTTTCCTGAGATCCCAGCTTCTACCTCTTCTTTTTTGATACATATTACCCATTAGTAAGCCTAAAGCTGCATTGCTACTATTTTGGAGTTGAGTTGGATCTATTATCGTTACCTGGAAACCTAATTCTGATAATTCTAAGGCGTTAAATTTTCCAATAATCCCTGATCCAATAATAACTATGTGTGCTTTTTGAAAATTTTCTTTTAAGCTTTTCATTGATATATTAGATATACTTGCTTATTTGACTTAATAGTTAAAGATTTTTTGGAACATCCTTCAATTATATTCAAAATTGTTTGTCCCGATCGTCCTGGCCTTGTAAGTTTACTTACAAGTTGGATTTCAAATTACGGTGGCAACATAAAACATTCTGATCATCATACAGATCAAGATGCAGGATTATTTCTTAGTCGAATTGAATGGAATAGTAACAATGAATCTTTTAATAGAGATGAAATTTATAAAGAATTTGAAAAAATTGCAGATGAAGTAAATGGAAAATTTAACGTAAATTATTCTGATGAAATTCCAAATGTTGCTATTTTCGTGAGTAAACAAAATCATTGTTTGATTGATTTACTTTGGCGAGTAAGAAATGGAGAACTCAAAATGAAAGTTCCTTTAATAATTTCAAATCATTCTGATCTTGAAAATATTGCAAATGACTTTAATGCAAAATTTGTCCATATTGATACCTTTAAAACTGATAAAACTATTGTTGAAGATCAATTTTTAAATTTACTAAAAGAATATGAAATTGATCTTGTTGTATTAGCCAAATATATGCAAATTTTGAGTGACTCTTTTTTAAAAAAGTTTTCTTCAATAATAAATATTCATCATTCTTTCTTACCTGCATTTAAGGGCGGGCAACCATATCATCGAGCATGGAAGAGAGGTGTTAAATTAATCGGTGCTACTGCTCACTATGTTACTGAAGATCTTGATGAAGGCCCGATAATAGAGCAATGTACAGTTAATGTAAGTCATAGGGATGAAGTTGATGATTTGATTAGAAAAGGAAGAGATATTGAAAGAATAGCTTTAGCAAGAGCAGTTAGATTACATCTAAATCATCAAGTATTTGTCTATAACAGCAAAACTGCTGTTTTTGATTGAAGATAGTTTTTTAGTCTTCTAATTCTATTTGTATTTGTCTTTCATAAATTGATTCTTCATTAAAAGCTCTTGCTATCAAGAAACTGGCAATGCAGCTGATTAACACAGGTTTCATTATTAATAAATTTTTTGTTAAAGCAAAAGCTAAAAACATTGCTGTTATTGGCGTTCGCGAACATCCTGCTACGAAAGCTCCCATTCCCGCAAAAATGTATGTACTTGGTGCATGTCCTGTCACAATTTCCACCCAGCTTCCCATTATTAGTCCGATTGATCCTCCTAAAGTAAGCATTGGATAGAACAATCCTCCAGGAGCTCCAGAAGCTGCAGCTAAACCTGTCGTGATAAATAATACTAAAACTGCTAATAAAGCAATTCCAATACTTGTATTTTGTTCAGCTATTATTTTCTGTAATTCATCTAAATTATGAAATGTACTGGGTAAACAAGAGTAGATGCTTCCTAAAATAAGTCCACAAATACTCATTTTTAAAACAAATTTATTTTTATACCACTTTTTCCCAAGATTTTGCATTAACAAAACATATCTGCTGTACAATTCTGCAAATATCCCAATAATTATTCCTAGTAAAACTAAGTAAATAAAATCTACAGGTAAGAAAAAAACTGATGGGTCATATTCTTTTTGAATCAAAAATCCGAGGTTAAAATCAAAGCCTCCTGCTTTAGGATCTAAACCCAAGGCTTGAATAATATCAGCAGATGAATCTGCAATGAAAGTTGTGATTACTACTAGTAGCAAAATTACTGGTCTAGCAGAGTTTAATAACTCTTCTATTGCATAGACAAACCCTCCTAATGGAGCGCTAAATACTGCAGCTATTCCAGCACCACCACCTGCTGCTACTATTACTCTTCTGAAAGCTGTAGGAGCTTTGAGCCACTTGGCCATTTGCCAAGCTACTGATCCTCCCATTTGAACTGATGGACCTTCTGGACCCAAAGGGAATCCACTACCAATCGCAATAATTCCTGATATGAGCTTTACTAATCCTACTTTTAAATTCATTGGAACTTTTTTATGTCTTAAGAAACCCATGATTTGACTCACACCTGAACCTTTTGCAGCAGGTGCTATATTTTTGATCAAATATCCTGCAATAGCTCCTCCTAGAGCTCCAAAAATAGGTAAGACCGCAATAGATGGGAATTGGTCTAATAATGCTAATCTCCAATTATTAATAAAATAGATTCCAGTTTTAAAAGATATGCTTGTAATTGAGGCTCCTAAACCTGTTAATAAGAGCGAAAATGCAACGACTAGAGATCTTTGTTTTAATAATTTTTTGATGCTACGAGAAGAATTATTACTTGTTTTTTGAATATTATCTTTTATAAAGTTTGGCATAGTCCATGATTACTTTGTCAAGCTGAAATCGTGTATTTCATCAAATTGAAGATAGCGATAAAGTTCATCTGAATATGGATTAATTTTATTTTTAGTAATATCCTGATATTCTTCAACTTCAGGTATTTTGCCAAGCAGTGCGCAAACTGCTGCTAATTCAGCGCTGCCTAAAAAGACTTGTGCATTCTTGCCAAGTCTATTGTCAAAATTTCTTGTACTAGTAGAAAATACTACGGAACCTTCATCTACTCTGGCTTGATTTCCCATACATAAAGAACAGCCTGGCAACTCTAATCTTGCACCACAATCTTCAAATATTTTATAGTAGCCTTCAGCTTTTAGAGTTTCTTCATCCATCTTTGTTGGTGGACAAATCCATAATTTAGCTTTTAAATTTTGTACTCCTTCAAGAACTTTTGCAGCTGCCCTGTAATGACCAATATTTGTCATGCAAGAACCTATAAAAACCTCGTCAATATTTGTATTTGCAACATCAGTGATTTCTTTTACATTATCTGGATCATTAGGGCAAGCAACTATAGGTTGTGTTACTTTTGCTAAATCAATTTCAATGATTTCTTCATACTGAGCGTTTGAATCTGGTTGAATTAATGATGGTTTTTTTAACCAATTTTTCATATCATTTATTCTTCTTGAAATCGATTTTGAATCTTCATAATTACTCTCGATCATTTTTTCTAGCAGGCAAATATTGCTTTTTAAATATTCTTGAACAGTTTCTTGGGATAAAAGTATTGTGCTACCAGCGCATGAGCGTTCTGCAGTAGCATCAGTAAGTTCAAAAGCTTGTTCAAGTTTTAGGTTTGGTAATCCTTCAATTTCCATAATTTTCCCGTTGAATATATTTTTCTTATTTGCTTTCTCAACAGTTAAGAGTCCTTTTTTAATTGCGAAGAGAGGGATTGCATTTACTAAATCTCTAAGAGTGATTCCTGGTAATAATTCTCCCTTAAATTTAACCAGCACAGATTCTGGCATATTTAATGGCATTGATCCTATTGCAGCGGCAAAGGCAACAATGCCCGAGCCTCCAGGAAATGAAATGCCAAGAGGAAATCTTGTATGACTATCTCCACCTGTGCCAACAGTATCAGGGAGAAGCATTCTGTTAAGCCAGCTATGAATGATGCCGTCTCCAGGCTTAAGAGCTACTCCACCTCTTTGAGATATAAAATCAGGTAATTCTTTATGGGTAACTAGATCTACTGGTTTAGGATATGCAGCTGTATGACAAAAACTTTGCATCACTAAATCTGCAGTAAATCCTAAACAAGCTAGTTCTTTTAGTTCATCTCTAGTCATTGGCCCAGTAGTATCTTGACTACCAACTGTGGTCATAATTGGCTCACAGGTCATTCCTGGCCTAACTCCATCTAAACCGCATGCTTTGCCTACTATTTTTTGAGCTTGAGTAAATCCGGCACTACTTTCGGTTGGATTTTGTGGTCTAGTAAATATTTCACTTGGTTGATAATCTAATTTGTTTCTAATTTTGTCCGTAAGAGATCTTCCAATCATAAGATTAATTCTTCCGCCAGCTTGAATTTCATCAGTAAGAGTTGATGGATACAACTCGAATTTGCTTATTAATTCTTCAGTATTTGAATCTTTTTCAATTTTTTTAATAATGCCTTTATAAGGATATATTTTAATAATATCTCCTGTTTTCATTTGAGATACGTCAGCTTCTATAGGTAAAGCTCCTGAATCTTGTGCAGTATTGAAGAAAATTGGGGCTATTTTGCTGCCAATTATTATTCCACCTGTTTTTTTGTTGGGAACAAAAGCGATATCTTCTCCTATATGCCAAATGAGTGAATTAATAGCAGATTTTCTAGAACTCCCTGTTCCAACAACATCTCCAACATAAGCTATTGGTAAATTTTGTTTTTTTAAATTATCAAGAATCTTTAGTCCATCAGGTTTTTTAAATTCCAACATAGCTAATGCATGCATTGGAATATCCGGGCGTGTTGTTGCATGTACAGCTGGAGATAAGTCGTCTGTGTTTGTCTCACCGTCAACTTTAAATACTAAACAAGTAATCTCTTTCTCCAGAACTTTTTTATTTATGAACCATTCTGCATTTGCCCAACTATTTACAACTTCTTTTGCATAAATATTATTTTGAGATAATTCATAAATTTCATTAGCCGAGTCGTAAACAAGAATAATATTTTTTAAAACTTCTGCCGCTTTTTTTGCAAGTAAACTATTTTCTCCTTTAAGGATTTCAACCAAAGAATTTACATTGTATCCGCCTATCATTGTTCCTAGTATTTCAATTGCTTTTTCGGGATTAATTGATTTGCAATATTTTTCGGAATTAACAATAGCCGTAAGCCAGCTTGCTTTTACGTAAGCAGCCTCATCAACTCCTGGGGGTACTCTATTTATTAGTAAATCAAGTAAATAAGATGAATCGTAAGTACTATCTTGTTCTAATAATTTTGTAATACAATTTGTTTGTTCAGCATTTAAAGGTAAAGGAGGTATACCTTTGGTAGCTCTTTCAGCTACGTGATCTGCATAATCTTTTAGCAATGTTTCCAAATTCTTCATTAGTAAGGTTTAATGCCTAATCTATTGTTATTTTTAATATTGAAAAGGAGAGTATTCATAAATGCTTTTTTAAATATTCAAACTTCTTAATTAATCAATGACGACATCATCAAATAATTCAGCTTTAGAAAAGACATCAGATTTACATGTTGTTGAAACACGTCCATTAATACCTCCAAGCAGATTACATAATGATATACCTTTAGATCACGCCTCTGCTAATACAGTATCTAAAACAAGAAGATCGATACAAAATATTTTGCATCATAATGATCAGAAGCTTTTAGTCATTGTGGGTCCATGTTCAATTCATGATCTAGATGCGGCAAAGGAATATTCAAAATATATTCAAAATTTCCGAGAAATTTATAAAGATAAATTAGAAATAATCATGAGAGTATATTTTGAAAAACCAAGAACAACTATTGGCTGGAAGGGATTGATAAATGATCCTCATCTAGATGATTCTTATGATATTAATACTGGTTTAAGAAGGGCAAGAAGTTTGCTTTCATATTTAGCAACTCGTGGCATACCTTCTGCTACAGAATTACTAGATCCAATTGTTCCTCAATACATTGCCGATTTAATAAGTTGGACAGCCATAGGTGCGCGGACTACAGAAAGTCAAACTCATAGAGAAATGGCATCAGGATTATCAATGCCTATAGGTTTTAAAAATGGTACAGATGGTTCTTTTACTACTGCAATAAATGCAATGCAGTCAGCTTCAAAATCGCATCATTTCTTAGGTGTAAATGAAAACGGAATGGCTTCTATAGTTAATACTACGGGAAATCCAGATGGACATATAGTTTTAAGGGGCGGTTCAAAAGGCCCAAATTTTGAAAGTGAACATGTTAAAAGCATTTCTTCTGAATTGAAGCAATCTAATCTTCCTCATAAAGTAATGATTGATTGTAGTCATGGTAATTCCAATAAAGATTTCCGAAAACAGTCGGAAGTGCTAAAAAATGTAGCTTCTCAAATTAGTAATGGTGAAAAAAATATTTTAGGAGTTATGCTTGAAAGTCATTTGAAGGAAGGAAATCAAAAACTTTTAAAAAAAGAAGATCTCCAGTTTGGCAGAAGCATTACAGATGCATGTATAGATATAGAAACAACAAAAGAATTAATCGCTATTTTATACGATTCACTTAGCTAGTTATTAAAAAATTAAAAAATAATGCTGAAGAGATTGGAACAATGAAATTATCTATTCCTAGAATACTAAATTGTTCGAGCAAAGTCGCAATAAAAGCTATTGTAAAATAATTTAAATTTAGACTATTTTGTTGAGAGTATCCTATTGAGCAAACTACTATCAAACTTGTTAAAAACATTGTTATGGTTCCATATAAAGATTTTTTTTGTTTAAAAAAAATCCAACTCTTTGAGTTAAAGCTTTTTCCTATTAATCCAGCTAATCCATCACCAAAAGTCATTATGAAAAATCCACTAATTAGTGCATATGGATCTTTATCCCAGAAAAGATAAATCAAAATAAATAAACTTAGACAATAAAATAATGTTCCATAACTCTTTCTTTCAACATCTTCAATTGTTGGAAACAATTTATAGGTGTAGTTGATAAAAACCATTAACGAAACAATTCCTGTAAATATTAGAGCAGAGTTTTGATTAATTTTTAAAAATTGAGCAATTGGTATTAAAGGACCTATTCCAATATGTATTATTTTTCTGACTATTTCTTTGTTATCTTCATTATATTTTTTAAAAACTATTGATATTAAAAAAATTGAAAATAAATATAATAAAATTACAGTAAATTTTATCAATTTGGTTAAGCTGCTTTTTGATGAGTTGTCATTACTCGAAGCTTTAATATTGCTTTAGCTTCTAGTTGCCTTACTCTTTCTCGTGAAACATTAATTTGTCTTCCTATTTCTGCGAGTGTTAATGGTTCTTCACCATCTAGCCCAAATCTGAGCTTCATGATTTTTTGTTCTCTTTCATTTAATTGAGAAAGCCAAGTTCCTAAATGCTCTTTTTGAATAGTTCTATCCATACCTTCCATAGGCTCTTCACAGTTTGGATCAGGTATGAGTTCACCAAGAGTACTTCTGTCTTCTTCCCCTCTTGCATGTGCATCTAGGGAGGCGCAAGGAGCACTTTGAGAAATTAAATCTTCTAAATCTTTTTGATCAATTCCCATCTCAGTTGCCATTTCCAATCTGGTAGGTTGTCTACCAAATTTATGTGATAATTCTCTAGAGACTCTTCTCATTTTGGATAGTTTTTCACTTATGTGAATAGGCAAACGGATGGTTCTAGCACTGTTATCAATTGCCCTCGTCATTCCTTGTCTAATCCACCAGTAAGCATAAGTTGAGAATTTATATCCCATAGCAGGATCAAATTTATCTACGGCTCTTTCAAGTCCAATAGCTCCTTCCTGGACAAGATCTAATAATTCAAGCCCTTGGTTTTGGTATTTTTTTGCAACCGAGACAACGAGCCTTAGATTAGCTGCCATCATTCTATCTCTTGCTCTTTTGCCAATCTTAATTTGATAAAGATTTCGTTGGGTTCTATCAGTTTCAGGAATTTGTAGCAACTTTTTCATGTTCTGAACATGATGAGCTAACTCTATTTCCTCTGCTGGAGTCAAAAGAGGTACTCTTCCAATGCTACTTAAGTAATAGCCAATAGAATCTGAAGCGAGTCTGCCAGATTTTTTTTGGCTTTGTTTTGCTGTAAGACTGGATTTCGATTTGCGAGATTTGCCCGCAGTGTTTGGTAATCTTGGCTCATCAAAATTATTATCTGAAGAGCTTTTCGCAGATTCCAGAGGGATCCCCATCACCCTGGCCTCCTAAATAATGGATTTTTTAAAAAGCTAGCACTGAAATTGAAATAAAAACTACTTTTACGTTGAAATTTTAAAGACAAAAAAATCTGTTTTTGTCTTGATTTCTTTAAATCAATTGATATGAAAGGCTTTTATAAAAATAAAAAAAATTTTAAAATATTAAGTTTTTTTTAAATGTTATAAAAATCAATATTGTTTTTATTGTTTTATGAGATCAATTTGTGAACGATTTTTTGCCGAATCTAGTGCATATTTTGTATAAGAA
>OBOJ01000031.1_pt1 | contig 10003 bp, 9 predicted proteins | sample 1535101 | NCBI WGS metagenome assembly OBOJ01 (sample SAMEA3275611, study PRJEB22092) | marine metagenome | biome: ENVO:00000447; feature: ENVO:00002042; material: seawater | collected 2014-06-20T11:55:00+00 | depth 0 m
CAAAAGTCTCTAAATTTTCAACTTCTATGTCTTTACCTTTAAAATTAATTTTTGAACCAGCACTTCTTGCAGATGCAACTAAAAAAATTTCTGAAATAGGCAAATTTTTCCTCTCAAGTACTTCTAGTACTTTTCTTCCAACATTGCCTGTGGCTCCGACTATAGCTATATTCATGATGGGGTTGTTATACTAAATGAAAGGTAAATCGCAAACTTTTCCAGCGCAATTATGTCCATTTACAACAACTTTTACATTTTGCTCAGGATTCCAGTATCCTTTTTGCATCATAGCTATACCAATTACTTTTTTGAAGTGAGGTGAATAGCAAGCAGATCTTAATTCTCCAATTAGGTTATTGTTTTCATCTGTCAAATCTAGAGAACCTGTTACACTGATTTCATTAATATCAATTTTTATACCCATCAATTTTTTGGTAATTCCTTCTTCTTTTATTTTTATTAATTTTTCCTTACCCAAAAACTTTGCATCACTATCTAAGTTAATATACTTATCAAAACCACACTCAAACGGGTTATCATTGTTATCCATATCGTTTCCAAATGATAGAAGAGCACTTTCAATTCTCTCTATTAAATTAGGGCATCCAGGCTTAACATTAAATTCTTTACCAGCTTCAAATAAATGATCATATAACTTTTGACCAGACTCAGTATTTTGAACATAAATTTCATAGCCACCTTGCTTAGACCAACCTGATTGTGCAATTAAATGGTCAACTCCTTCAAAATTAAAATAATCAAATCCAAAAAATTTCAATTTAGTTATTTTTTCACCAAATACTTTTTCCATTAACTTAAATGATTTTGGGCCTTGAACAGCCATAATGTCTACATTTGGTTCAAAGATTTTAACATCAAATTTATTTCCAATTGCTAATCCTTTTGCAAATAAAATTACATCAGAGTCTGCAATAGATATCCACCATTTCTCCTGACTTAATCTCAGCACAACAGGATCATTAATTAATCCACCCTGGTCATCTATAATAGGACAATAATAACATCTACCATCTTTAGATTTAGATAAATCTCTACAAGTCATTAATTGAACTAATTTAGCTGAGTCTTTTCCTGAAATTTCAACTTGCCTTTCTGCTGCAACATCCCAAATTTGAACATGTTCTTTTAAGTGATGATAAGAATCTTCTACAGATCCAAACGCTGCTGGAAGCAACATATGATTATAGATTGTATAAGCTGTTACACCTTGTTTTTCTATTCTTGAAGTATAAGGTGTACTTCTAAGTCTTCTAGATTTTGCTATTGAATAATTTTTCATTTATTTAAAAATTCTAAAACCTTGTCCCGCATTTCAAATGCTTTTTCAATCATAATCATATGCCCACATCCTTCAATTACATGAATAGTTGAATTTTTAATCAATTGAGAGAATTTTTTTCCAGATTCTAAATTAACCATTTTATCTAAAGAACCAAAAACAAACATTGATGGAACCTCGATGGATACAGCTGCAGTTGAGCCATTTTTGTAATTATTACAAGCTATAAGATCTACAGCAAGTATTTCACTAATATCTTTTGGAGATTGAATAATTCTTTCAACTGGATTTCCACCTATAAATTTTTTTGAACCTTCATATCCCCACTTCATCATTAACTTTACTGCATCAGAATCTCCATTTTCTGCAAGCTCAATCAAATCAGGATGAACAGGCATTTTATTAGATCCACCTACAAAGACTATTTTTTTTAGTCTATCTTTGTATCTATGGGAATACTCAAGTATTTCTAAACATCCTTGTGAATGACCAACTAAAATTAAATTTTGAAGATCTAAGGCATCAAATACAAGTTCCAACCATTCTGCTATCTCCTCAATAGTTTTTAAACATGGCCCCTCAGAATTTCCATGTCCTGGTAAATCAATAGATAATACATTGAAATTATTATTTGAAAAAAATTGCTCACTTAATGACCAAACAATATGAGATAAGCCACTTCCATGAAGAAAAACAATGGTATCTTTGTTTTTATCTATACCTTTGCCATTGTCTGAAGCAAAAATACTTTTATTTTCGATTTCAAATATCAATTAGATTCCTAAACTTTTTTTCTCAGTTCAAACTTCTGTATTTTTCCAGTTGATGTCTTAGGTAGTTCGCAAAAAACAACCTTTTTGGGAACTTTAAATCCAGCCAAAGTTTCTTTACAAAAATCAATTAATTCTTTTTCAGTAACAGGCTTATCTTGAACCATCTCGATGAAAGCACAAGGTACTTCTCCCCATTTTTCATCTGGTTTAGCAACTACTGCTGCTATTGAAACCGAAGGATGTTTAGATAAAGTATTTTCAATTTCTATTGATGAAATATTTTCTCCCCCTGAGATAATAATATCCTTAGATCTATCTTGAATTTTTACATATCCATCAGGAAACATAACTGCCAAGTCACCACTATGAAACCATCCATCTTTCATTGCTTTGTCTGTAGCTTCTTTATCTTTAAAGTAACCCTTCATTACTACGTTTCCTCTAATCATGATCTCACCGATAGTTTTTCCATCTTTAGGAACTTCTTTCATCGTCTCTGGATCTAAAACTGTTACTCCTTCTGTATTGGGATACCTTACTCCTTGTCTTGCTTTAATCTCATTTTGTTTATCTTCATCTAAATCATTCCATCCATCATTCCACGCACATTGTGTAACATGACCATATGTTTCTGTAAGACCATAAACATGCATAACTTCAAATCCAAGAGATTTCATTTTTTTAAAAATAATACTTGGCGGAGGTGCTCCAGCAGTTAAGACGTAAACTTTATGCTTTAATTTTTTTCTATCACTTTCTGGAGCTCCAGTTATCATATTTAAAACTATTGGTGCTCCTCCAAAATGAGTAATGTCATATTTATCAATAAGCTCAAAAATTTTCTTAACATCAATATTTCTTAAGCAAATTGTTCTTCCATTTAACATTGGAACTGTCCATGGATAGCACCAGCCATTACAATGAAACATAGGTACAACTGTTAAAAAGTTTAAACGATTAGGCATATTCCAGGCAACAGTACTTCCCGTGGACATTAAGTACGCACCTCTATGATGGTAAACAACACCTTTAGGATTGCCAGTTGTACCTGAAGTATAACTTAAAGATATTGCCTGCCATTCATCATCAGGCATTTTCCAATCAAAATTCTCATCTCCAGTATTTAAAAAACTTTCGTATTCTAAATCTCCAATTTTTTCCAATTTTGATTGATCAGCATGTTTGTCATTAATATCTATAACAGTGATTTTTTTATTTAAATTTTTTAAAGCTTTTTTTACTTCTAAATGTAATTGTCTATCTACAACCAATACCTTCGCATCACTGTGATTTAAAATATAATTAATTGTATTAGCATCTAATCTTATATTAATTGTGTTTAAAACAGCTCCTGTCATTGGAACTGAGTAGTGTGCCTCAAAAATTTCAGGAGTATTAAAAGCTAAAAAAGATACTGTATCTCCTTTTTGAATACCAATTTTAGAAAGTGCACTGGCAAATTTTACTGCTCTTTTATAAACTTCATTCCAAGTATAGCTTCTATCCTCATAAACTATAGCCTCATAATCAGGATAAACATCTTTGGCTCTTTGTAAAAATGTTAGTGGTGTTAATGGAACATAATTTGCATTATTTCTATCCAGATTAATATCGTAATGATTCATTATTAATTAAATTTAAATTTCATTATATTTGAGCTACCTGAAACTGCAGATTTATAATGATATTCTGCTCTTGGTAACACTTTTTCAAAGTAGAATGTAGCTGTATTAATTTTGTCTGAATAAAACTCTTTATTTTCTTCATAATCTTTAAAACTGATTTCTAAGATTTTTATCCATGAAAAAGCAATCGAAATATAACCAAGTGTTTTTAAATAATCATTTGCAGCTGCAGAAACATCATCTTTTTCGATTTTACTTTTATCTACAATCCAACCAGTGAACTTTGATAAAATATCAAGATAATATGTAAGATCTTTTGTAAAAGATTTTACCTTTTCATGTTTGTTTTCACATTCAGATTTTATCATTTCTAAAAATTTAGAAATTACATCACCATTTCTATTTATTAATTTTCTAAATACTAAATCAGCAGCTTGAACTGAATTGGTTCCTTCATATATCGGTGTAATTCTATTATCTCTATATAACTGTTCAATACCTTGGTCTTTAGTGTAACCGTACCCTCCATGAATCTGCATAGCATCGCTCGTAATCTCCATGGCTAAATCGGTAAATAAAGATTTAACTACAGGTGTCATCAAAGAAACATAATCAGAAGCTTCCTGTTTAATTTTTTCATCTGGATGATGAAGACTAACTTCAGTTTGTTGAGACAACCAAAAGCATAAAGCTCTTTCTCCCTCAATTATTGATTTCATGTTTAATAAAGTTCTTCTTATGTCTGCATGGTCAATAATAAAATCTGCACCATTTGTAGATTTAGAATTATTAGTTTTTCCTTGTTTTCTCTCTTTTGCATAAGCAAGTGAATTTTGGTAAGCAATTTCTGAAATACCCAATCCCTGAATACCAACTACAATTCTCTCAAGATTCATCATGGTAAACATTGCATTTAAACCTTTGTCCTTAGGACCAATCATATATCCTGTTGCATCATCAAAGTTTAAGACACAAGTTGCCGAACCTTTAATTCCCATTTTTGTTTCAATAGATCCTGTTGAAATACCATTTCTTTGTCCAACCGATCCATCTTGATTTACTAAAAACTTGGGTACTAAAAATAAACTTATTCCTTTTGTTCCAGGAGGAGAGTCGGTAGATCTTGCTAAGACTAAATGGACAATATTTTCTGTTAAGTCATGATCACCTGATGTGATAAAAATTTTTTGGCCAGTTATTTTATAAGTTCCATCAGATTGACTAACTGCTTTTGTTTTAAGTAAACCTAAATCGGTACCACAAACAGGTTCTGTTAAGCACATCGTGCCACTCCATTTACCTTCTACAATTTTAGGTAAATATTTATCTTTTATTTCATCAGTAGCGTGATGATTAATACAATTGTATGCTCCAATACTTAATTCACTATAAAGTTTAAAAGATAAACTAGCTGAAGACAGCATTTCGTCAAAAAAAGCACTTACTGTTTTTGGCATTCCTTGACCACCATATTTTGGATCACATGACAATGAAGTCCATCCATCCTCAATATATTTCTGATAAGCTTCTTTGTATCCTGGTGGTGTTCTAACTACACCATTTTCTAAAACTGCTGGATTTTCATCGCCTGCTTTAGCAAGTGGTAAAATTAAATTTTGATTGATTTTAGCTGCTTCTTCTAAAATATCTTTAACCAAATCTGAGCTAACTTCATTATATCTTTCAAGATCATTATAATTTTTATTATCTCTTAATTTTTCATAGAGAAACATCATATCTTTTACAGGTGCAGAATAACTTGGCATTTGAAAAGCTTAGAATACTTAGAGGTTTATTGCAATTTTGAAATTATCGCGTCGCCCATTTGCGAAGTAGATACTTCTTTCATACCCTCAGAAAGGATATCTTTCGTTCTTAGACCATCATTTAACACAGCTTGTACTGCATTTTCTAAAGCATCAGCTTCATTATCAAGATCTAAAGAATATCTTAAAGCCATTGCAAAACTTAATACTGTTGCGATTGGATTTGCTAGCCCTTTTCCTGCAATATCAGGAGCTGAACCGTGTATAGGTTCATACATTGCTCTCATTTCACCATCTTTATTTTTTGCACCTAAGGATGCTGAAGGTAATAACCCTAGAGATCCTGTTAACATTGAAGCTTGATCTGAAAGCATATCACCAAATAAATTATCAGTAACAATTACATCAAATTGTTTTGGATTTCTAAGTAATTGCATTGCACAGTTATCTGCAAGCATATGGCTTAGCTCAACATCTTTGTATTCTTTTTCATGAAGTTCCTGAACTTCTTCTTTCCATAGTTGTCCAGCTTCCATTACATTAGATTTCTCACAAGAGGTAACTTTGTTTGATCTTTTTCTAGCAAGATCAAAAGCAACTCTTGCAACTCTAGTAATTTCACTAGTAGTATAAGTATGAGTGTTTATTCCTTTTCTTTCACCATTTTCTATTGGTTTAATACCTCTTGGTTCACCAAAATAAATTCCACCTGTTAATTCTCTTACAATCATTATATCTAAACCAGAAACCACCTCTGGTTTAAGTGTTGATGCGCCAACTAATTGTTCAAAACATATTGCAGGTCTCAAATTTGCAAATAATTTTAATTCTTTTCTTAATTTTAATAAAGCTCTCTCAGGTTTTTTTGAAAACTCAATATTATCCCACTTGGGTCCTCCCACTGCACCAAGCATAACAACTTCACTCTCTAAAGCTTTATAAAAAACTTCATCTGTTATAGGTGTACCGTGTTTATCGTAAGAACATCCACCAGCAAGATCTTCATCTATTTCAAAGTCTAAAGATTTTTTATCATTGAACCAGTTAATTATTTTTTTAACTTCTCCAATTACTTCAGGTCCAATACCATCTCCTGGTAATAATAGAATTTTTCTTTTTTTAACTTTAATCATTAAAAATCCAAGGTTTTTTATCTTTTAATTGATTTTCAAAATTTTCAATTTTGTCAGATTTTTTTAAAGAAAGAGCAATGTCATCTAATCCTTCTAGCAAACATTTTTTCTTAAATGGATCTATTTCAAATTTAATTTCATTGTTTCCATAAATAATTTTTTGATCATTTAAGTCTACAGAAATTTCTTCTTTTCTATTTGCATATTCAGAAAGTTCTTTTATTTTTTCTTCTTCGAGAATTATTGGTAAAATTCCATTTTTAAAACAATTACTATAAAAAATATCAGCATAACTTGAACTAATTACACAAGTAATTCCAAAATCTAACAATGCCCATGGAGCATGCTCTCTTGATGAACCACATCCAAAATTGTTTCCTGCAATTAAAATTTTTGAGTTATTAAATGGTTCCTGATTTAATACAAAATCATTAATTTCTTTTCCATTATCGTCATATCTCATTTCAAAAAACAAATTTTTTCCAAGTCCAGTTCTTTTTATTGTTTTTAAAAATTGCTTAGGAATAATCATATCTGTATCGATATTTACGATTGGTAAATAAGCTGGAATACTTTTTAATGTATTAAATTTTTGCATTTAATTTTGATACTTTCTTACATCATCTAAATTACCAGAGATTGCAGCTGCAGCTGCCATCCCAGGGCTTACTAGATGCGTTCTGCCGCCTCTTCCCTGTCTTCCTTCAAAGTTTCTGTTTGAAGTAGATGCACATCTTTCCTCTGGTTTTAATTTATCTGCATTCATTGCTAAACACATAGAACAGCCTGGCTCTCTCCATTCAAATCCTGAATTTACAAATATTTTATCTAAACCTTCTTGCTCAGCTTGTTCTTTAACCAATCCTGACCCTGGAACTACAATGGCATTTACATGAGATGATATTTTTTTGTCCTTTAAGATTTTGGCAGCTTCTCTTAAATCTTCAATTCTTCCATTTGTACAGCTTCCAATAAATACTTTATCTATCTTGATATCAGTTGCTGCCATATCAGGTGTTAATCCCATATATTTTAGTGCTCTTTCAATTGAGTTCTTTTTATCCTCATCTTTTTCATTTTGAGGATTAGGTACTTTTCCATCAATTGTAATTACATCTTGAGGTGAGGTTCCCCAAGTAATCATCGGTAATATATCATTTGCATTAAGATTTATTTCTTTATCAAAACTTGCATCAGCATCTGTTTTTAAACTTTTCCAGTATTCTAGTGCCTTTTCCCAATTTTCTCCTTTTGGAGACATGGGTTTACCTTTTAAATATTCAAATATTTTTTCATCTGGAGCAATTAATCCAGCTCTTGCACCACCCTCAATGGTCATATTGCAAATAGTCATTCTCTGTTCAACACTCAAAGATCTTATTAAATCTCCAGCATATTCAACTACACAACCTGTTCCACCTGCAGTACCAATCTTTCCGATGATTTGAAGTATTACATCTTTAGATGTTACTCCTAATGGAAGTGTTCCATTAACATTAATTCTAAAATTTTTTGCTTTCTTTTGAACGAGTGTTTGCGTCGCTAAAACATGTTCAACTTCAGATGTTCCAATACCAAAAGCTAGCGAACCAAAAGCACCATGAGTTGCGGTATGACTATCTCCACACACAATAACTGTTCCTGGTTGAGTAAAACCTTGTTCTGGTCCAATAATATGAACAATTCCTTGTCGTTTATCATCCATACCAAAAAGCTGTACACCAAATTCCTTACAATTTGATTCTAATGTATCAACTTGTATTTTTGATTCCTGATCTGATATCCCTTTAGTTCTATCTGTCGTTGGAACATTATGATCAGCAACAGCTAAAGTTAAATTAGGATGACGAACTTTTCTATTTGAATTTCTTAAACCTTCAAAAGCTTGTGGACTAGTAACTTCATGAATTAAGTGTCTATCGACAAACAATAAAGCTGTTCCATCTTCTTGCTGATCTACTAAATGATCATTCCAAATTTTATCGTAAAGAGTAGTGGACATTGAAAAAAAAATTATTTTTTTTCTGAAGTACTTTCTGTTGATTGTTCGGCAGTAGCTTCTTCTGTCTTAGGGGCTTCTTCTTTTGGAGCTTCTGCAGCTGATGCTGCTTCTACTTTAGGAGCCTCTTCCTTTGGAGCTTCTGTTGGTGGTGCTACATTTTCTTCAGTAACTGTTTCAGGTTTTGCATCAACATCAATACCAATTTTTTTTCTAATTTTTTCTGCAATCCTTGCTGATTTACCTGTTCTATCTCTTAGATAGTATAATTTTGCTCTTCTTACTTTTCCTGATCTAATAACTTTAATTGAGTCAATTAGAGTTCCATAAAGTGGAAATGTTCTTTCAACACCTTCACCAAAAGAAATTTTTCTAACTGTGAAAGACGAGTTTAAATCTCTGCTTTTTTTTGCAATACAAACGCCTTCAAAATATTGAATTCTCTCTTTTTTTCCCTCTGTAATTCTAACACCTACTTTAACTACATCTCCAGGGTAGAATTCAGGTATCTTTTTTTCTGAAAGTATTTTTTTAACGTTATGTTGATTTATCTCTTCAATTGTTTTCATAGTTATATTTATCAAATTAATTCTTCTTATATTTTTCCCATAAATCTGGTCTTCGGACGCGTGTTATAGCCTCAGATTGAGATAAACGCCAGTGTTTAATTTTACTGTGATCTCCTGACAAAAGTACTTCTGGAACCGCTTTTTCCTCCCAAATTTGAGGTTTTGTGAACTGAGGATACTCTAATAATCCATTTTCAAAACTTTCGTTTACCGTAGAATTCTCATTCCCCAGAACACCGGGTAAAAGTCTCAAAATACTATCAATCACCACAAATGCTGCTGACTCTCCTCCTGATAAAATAAAGTCTCCAATACTAACTTCTTCTATATTTCTCGTGCTTAACACTCTTTCATCAACTCCTTCGAAGTGTCCACAAATTATCGAAACCGATTTTTCCTTTGATAGTTCTTTGGCATAATTTTGATCAAATTTTTTTCCTCTTGGAGATAAATATAATATTTTTTCTCCCTCATTTTTATTTTGATCTAATGATTTTGCTAATACATCAGCTTTCATCAACATACCTGAACCACCTCCATAAGGAGTATCATCTACAGTTTTGTGTTTATCATCAGCAGCATCTCTAATGTTTACTACTTTTAAATTCCAAATATTTTTAGACATTGCTTTTCCATATAGACCTTTAGACAAAGGACCAGGAAAAATATCTGGATAAAGTGTAAACACTTGAGCTTGCCACATAAATTGTCCTTAGTTTATTTTTTCTCCTCAGCTGGAGCTTCTGCTGCTGGTGCTGCGTCCGCTTTAGGAGCTTCTTCTTTTGGAGCTTCTGCTGCTGGTGCTGCGTCCGCTTTAGGAGCTTCTTCTTTTGGAGCT
>OBOJ01000032.1_pt1 | contig 9981 bp, 6 predicted proteins | sample 1535101 | NCBI WGS metagenome assembly OBOJ01 (sample SAMEA3275611, study PRJEB22092) | marine metagenome | biome: ENVO:00000447; feature: ENVO:00002042; material: seawater | collected 2014-06-20T11:55:00+00 | depth 0 m
TGCTTAAATGTTGGCTGTATACCCTCAAAAAGTTTATTAAATCTTTCTGAAGAATCGAGCTGGCTTTCGGTGAGGCGTGGGCGCATCCAGCCCGGCTTGGCACCGGATGCGGCTTTCAGATGAATCAGCTGGTTGTTGAAGACCGGTGTAATTGGCTCGCCCAGCCCATTCAGCAGTTCCATCTGAATGTCGTGGCTGCCTGAGCCGTTCGATCCTTTGAGCCAAAGGGCTTCCTGGTGATCAACCAAAAAGCTGTCCCCATCAATGCTGATGCGGAGTCGCCAGCGTCCATCGCCCTCCCGCAGGTTTTGCAGCGGAGCATTCCAGATCAGCCAATCCACCAACAGGGGTTGCAGGCCCTGCTCTCCGGCTGGTGAGACAGGGACCAGCCAGGGGGCATCACGTTCGGGCTGTGTGCCCTGCAGTTTTTGCCAGAGGTGCACGCGTCCCTGGACTGAGGCTCCCGGTGCTTGAACGGCTTCTCCCCAGGGGTAAGCGGCCCAGGCGCTGAACCGGTGACTGCCCGCCTCCAGGTCATCGATGCGGACCTTCAGGCGGTTTCCATCGCTTTTGCTCAGTCGTAGGGGAGCGCGGTTGTCGATTTGGAGCACCACATGGGGCCCCAGGCCCAATTCGGGGTCGCTGCTGAGGGGCCAGTCGTCGATTTCGAAACGCAGCTCAAGGGCGTCAGAAGAAACGATGCTGTCGTTGCTTGGATCGATCAGCCGCAGGGAGGGGCGGTGCTGTTGCAGGTTCTGGCGCAGCTGTTGCACTGCCCCTGGAGGAGCCACTTCCTGGAGCTTCCCGCTGGGGGCTGAACTCGGCAGCGGTTTGGCAGCGGACCCTGCATCGCCATTGAAGAATCCAGGGCGCGCATGAACAGGTAAGCCGGCACCAAGAAGCAGCACTGCTGCCAGCAGAACAGCCCATATCGACTTCAGGCCAGGGCGACGCATCGGGCATGAACAGATCCGATCATTCTGAACAATCCGCCCTTCACTGTCAGAGTTTTAGTTATTTAGGAAGGAAATATGCGTGAAATTGTATTGCTTACTGCCTGAGATCTTGGTTGTTTCGCTGATTCTCAGCCTTCTGCAGACGCCTGTCGCTGACTGGCTCGCCACGGGATTGAACCTTTGTAACTCAGGGCCCTTTAACCCCCTTCTCCGCCCCTATGCTTCCGCCAGCGGTCCCCTCTTTGGGGCCCCAGCTTCAGTGCAGACAAGGGGTTTCGACCTCTTCGCTGTGCTGACGCCCGAACGCTGATTCCTTGCGAATTCGTGTTCGGGGCCCCGATTGGCTTCGGCCCTTCGGAGGGGTGGCCCACCACCTCGAAACCCGTCCCTCGAGGAACGACTCGATGACCATCAGCCCACCTGAGCGTGGGAGTGACGCGAAAAGCCAGGTCGAGAAGGTTGACAATCCAGCAACCTTCGAGCTGTTCGGCAAGCCCGGACACTTCGACCGAGCTCTCGCGAAAGGTCCCAAAACCACCACCTGGGTTTGGAACCTTCACGCCAACGCTCACGACTTCGACGCTCACACGAGCGACCTTCAAGAGGTCTCTCGGCGGATCTTCTCCGCACATTTCGGCCACCTGGCCGTCATCTTCATCTGGCTCAGCGGTGCCTTCTTCCATGGCGCCCGCTTCTCCAACTATTCCGGTTGGCTTGCTGACCCCACCCATGTGAAGCCAAGCGCCCAGCAGGTCTGGGCCGTCTTCGGCCAAGAAGTCCTCAACGGCGACATGGGTGCCGGTTTCCAAGGCATCCAAATCACCTCAGGCCTCTTCCAGATGTGGCGGGCCTGGGGCATCACCAGCGAAACCCAGCTCATGGCTCTGGCCATCGGTGCCCTGGTGATGGCCGGCCTCATGCTCAACGCCGGTGTTTTCCACTACCACAAGGCTGCGCCGAAGCTGGAGTGGTTCCAGAACGTTGAGTCGATGCTGAACCACCACCTGGCAGGTCTGCTGGGTCTCGGTTCACTGTCCTGGGCTGGTCACGTCATCCACGTGTCTGCCCCTGTCACCAAGTTGATGGATGCCATCGACGCCGGCCAACCGCTGGTGCTGAATGGCAAGACCATCGCTTCGGCTGCAGACATTCCGCTGCCCCACGAGTTCTTCAATCAGGACCTGCTGGCGCAGCTGTATCCCGGCTTCAGTGCTGGTGTCGGTGCCTTCTTCTCCGGCAACTGGGCTGCCTACAGCGATTTCCTCACCTTCAAGGGTGGTTTGAATCCTGTAACGGGAAGCCTCTGGATGACCGACATCGCCCATCACCATGTGGCGATTGCCGTGATGTTCATCGTTGCCGGTCACATGTACCGGACCAACTGGGGCATCGGTCACTCCATCAAGGAGATCCACGAAGGTCAGAAGGGTGATCCCCTGCTGTTCCCTGCCACCAACGGTCACGACGGTCTTTACGACTTCATGACCAATTCCTGGCATGCCCAGCTGGCGGTCAACCTCGCCATCGGCGGTTCGGTGAGCATCATCGTTGCTCAGCACATGTACGCGATGCCTCCGTATCCGTACCAAGCGATCGATTACCCCACCCAGATCGGGCTCTTCACCCATCACATCTGGATCGGCGGCTTCCTGATCGTTGGTGCCGGCGCTCACGCCGCCATCGCCATGGTTCGCGATTACGACCCCGCCAAGCACATCGACAACGTGCTGGATCGGGTGCTCAAGGCTCGCGACGCCATCATCAGTCACCTCAACTGGGTCTGCATCTGGCTCGGAGCCCACAGCTTCGGCCTGTACATCCACAACGACACCATGCGTGCCCTGGGTCGTCCCCAGGACATGTTCAGCGATTCGGCGATCTCCATTCAGCCGATCTTTGCTCAGTGGATTCAGAACGTGCACGCCGCAGCTGCCGGCAGCACGGCTCCCAACGCCCTCGCGGGTGTGAGTGAAGTGTTCAACGGTTCCGTTGTAGCCGTCGGCGGCAAGGTTGCCGCTGCTCCCATGCCGCTCGGCACCGCCGACTTCATGGTTCACCACATCCACGCCTTCACGATTCACGTGACGGTGCTGATCCTGCTGAAGGGTGTCCTGTACGCCCGTAGCTCCCGCCTCATCCCTGATAAGGCCAACCTGGGCTTCCGCTTCTCCTGCGATGGTCCTGGTCGTGGTGGCACCTGCCAGGTTTCCGCTTGGGACCACGTGTTCCTGGGCCTGTTCTGGATGTACAACTCCCTGTCTGTTGTGATCTTCCACTTCTCCTGGAAGATGCAGAGCGACATCTGGGGAACGGTGAATGCCGACGGTTCCGTCGCGCACATCACCAACGGCAACTTTGCCCAAAGCGCCATCACCATCAATGGCTGGCTGCGTGACTTCCTGTGGGCTCAGGCCGTTCAGGTGATCAACAGCTATGGCTCGAACACGGCCGCCTACGGAATCATGTTCCTCGGCGCCCACTTCGTGTTCGCCTTCAGCCTGATGTTCCTCTTCAGTGGCCGCGGCTACTGGCAGGAACTGATCGAGTCCATCGTCTGGGCTCACAACAAGCTGAAGGTGGCTCCCGCCATCCAGCCCCGTGCTCTTTCCATCATCCAAGGCCGTGCCGTGGGTGTTGCCCATTACCTCTTGGGCGGAATTGCGACCACGTGGGCCTTCTTCCACGCCCACATTCTTGTGGTCGGCTGACCTCACCTGACCTCTCCCTCTAATGGCAACGAAATTCCCTTCGTTCAGCCAGGGTCTGGCCCAGGACCCGACAACCCGCCGTATTTGGTACGGGATCGCCACGGCTCACGACTTCGAGAGCCATGACGGAATGACGGAGGAGCGCCTCTACCAGAAGCTCTTCTCCACCCATTTCGGTCACCTCGCGATCATCGGCCTGTGGGTTTCGGGAAACCTGTTCCACATCGCCTGGCAGGGCAACTTCGAGCAGTGGGTCGCCGACCCCCTGCACGTGCGCCCCATCGCTCACGCAATCTGGGATCCCCACTTCGGTCAAGGCGCCATTGACGCCTTCACCCAAGCGGGTGCTTCCTCCCCGGTGAACATCGCCTACTCAGGCCTGTATCACTGGTTCTACACAATCGGCATGAAGACGAATGCCGAGCTGTATCAGGGTTCCATCTTCATGATGATCCTGTCGGCTTGGGCCCTCTTCGCCGGCTGGTTGCACCTGCAGCCCAAGTTCCGTCCTTCCCTGGCCTGGTTCAAAAACGCTGAATCGCGTCTGAACCACCACCTCGCTGTCCTCTTCGGCTTCAGCTCCATCGCCTGGACCGGTCACCTGGTTCACGTTGCGATCCCCGAAGCCCGCGGTCAGCACGTTGGTTGGGACAACTTCCTCAACGTTCTGCCTCACCCCGCCGGTCTTGGACCCTTCTTCACCGGCAACTGGGGTGTGTATGCCGAGAACCCTGATTCCCTGAACCAGGCCTTCGGCAGCGCCGACGGTGCAGGCACTCCGATCCTCACCTTCCTTGGCGGTTTCCATCCTCAGAGCGAAGCTCTGTGGCTCACCGACATCGCCCACCACCACCTGGCCATCGGTTGCATCTTCGTGATCGCCGGCCACATGTACCGGACCAACTTCGGCATCGGTCACTCCATCAAGGAGATCCTCGAGACCCACAACCCCCCCAAGGGCACCCCTGGTGACCTCGGCGCTGGCCACAAGGGTCTCTACGACACCATCAACAACAGCCTGCACTTCCAGCTTGGTCTGGCTCTCGCCTCCCTCGGCGTGGTCACCAGCCTCGTGGCGCAGCACATGTACTCGATGCCGTCGTACGCCTTCATCGCGAAGGACTACACGACTCAGGCAGCCCTGTACACCCACCACCAGTACATCGCCATCGCGCTGATGTGTGGTGCCTTCGCCCACGGTGCGATCTTCTTCATCCGTGACTACGACCCCGAAGCCAACAAGGACAACGTCCTGGCTCGGATGCTCGAGCACAAGGAAGCGATCATCAGCCACCTGAGCTGGGTCTCCCTGTTCCTCGGTTTCCACACCCTGGGCCTCTACGTCCACAACGACGTGGTCGTGTCCTTCGGTACTCCTGAGAAGCAGATTCTGGTGGAGCCCGTGTTCGCCCAGTTCGTTCAGGCCGCCTCTGGTAAGGCCATGTACGGAATGGACGTGCTGCTCTCCAACGCCTCCAGCTCCGCCAGCCTTGCTGCCCAGAACATTCCTGGTGAGCACTACTGGCTGGACGCGATCAATGGCAACACCGATGTGTTCCTGCCCATCGGCCCTGGTGACTTCCTGGTTCACCACGCCATTGCTCTGGGTCTGCACACCACCACCCTGATCCTTGTGAAGGGTGCCCTGGATGCCCGCGGCTCCAAGCTGATGCCCGACAAGAAGGACTTCGGCTACTCCTTCCCCTGCGACGGCCCCGGCCGTGGCGGCACCTGCGACATCTCTGCCTGGGACGCCTTCTACCTGGCTGTCTTCTGGGCTCTGAACACCGTGGGTTGGCTGACCTTCTACTGGCACTGGAAGCACCTGGCCATCTGGTCCGGCAACGTGGCCCAGTTCAACGAATCCAGCACCTACCTGATGGGCTGGTTCCGCGACTACCTGTGGCTCAACTCCTCCCAGTTGATCAACGGCTACAACCCGTTCGGCAGCAACAACCTCGCCGTCTGGGCTTGGATGTTCCTCTTCGGACACCTGGTTTGGGCCACCGGCTTCATGTTCCTGATCTCCTGGCGGGGTTACTGGCAGGAACTGATCGAGACCATCGTCTGGGCTCACCAGCGCAGCCCCATCGCCAACATGATGGGTTACCGCGACAAGCCTGTGGCACTGTCCATCGTTCAGGCCCGTGTCGTCGGCTTGGCTCACTTCACGGTTGGCTATGTCCTGACGTACGCCGCCTTCCTGATTGCCTCGACTTCAGGGAAATTCGGTTGATTCCTTCCTGAATTAACCCGCGACGAGTCGTTCCTCGTTTCAAACGTCCCCATCCGGTTCGCCGGGTGGGGATTTTTGTTGTCTGTGCTTCGCAGTGGTTCTGTTGGACCGCGTTGTTGTTCTCGTCTTGCTCTGGGCCTTCTCTAACCTCAGGCCTCGATCGGGATCGGGCTGAACGTGGGCGAATGGGAGCACCTGCAGCGCAACGTTGGTGAGTGGCGCGGCTGGTTCGACAGCCTGGACCGGACACTTCAACGCACCAAGCGTCAGCCCTCCCTGCTCACGCTCCAAGCGGCTCCCTCCGGTGTGCCACTGAATCTGACCCTGCTGCTCTGGCCTGAGGGAGCGGGATCGAGTTCTCCCCATCAACCGCCTGCTGGCGAGCCTGAAAAGCGGATCGTTCAATGCTTCACGCGGCTGGATCCCGACATGGGGGTCTTCGGTACCGGCAGTTTTTCAAGGGGGACGCTGCACCGCTCCACCTGGACCAAGCTCTATGCCGAGTTCGGGTTCCTGCATGAGCAACGCCGTCATCGCTTGGTGCTGCTTTGGGATGGTGCGGGGCAATTGGATCGGATTGTGCTGATCCGTGAGTTCCTCGCCGGAAGTTCAGCCCTGGAACGTCCACCCCTGGAGCCAGATCAGCTGATCGGTGACTGGCGCTGCGACCACCCTTCGCCAGGGGACAACATCTGTTTTGCCGCAGGCGATCTTGATCGCTGGATCTTTTTGCCGGATGGAGGCGCTTTTCTGGCGCCGGCCCAGATCGATCCGCACCAGCCCTTCAACATCGAAGCGCTTTGGCTGTCGAGTGCAACGCGCCTCGAGCGCATGTCACGTCGCTATTCAGAACACGGTGCCCTCAGCTCGGTGAACCATCAATTGCTCACCCGTTGAGGTTGGGTTGGCTATGGGGTGTTGCTTAAGTCAGCCCGGCCCCTGTTGCTGAAGGCAATGTCGAGAGTGCGCAGATAGGTGTGCAGGCCGGCATCCTGAATGGGCAGCACGTAGGCGTCGGCGCCGGATTCGTTGTGGTGGGAGTGCCAGTAGCCGGGCGGGGTCACGAAGGCTGCACCGGCTGCCCAGTCTTCCCGGTGCCCATTGCGGATCATTCCGTTCTCATCCAGCTCGGTGCCGATCATCGTGTAGCAACCCGGTTGGCAGGCCACCGCAAAATCAAGGGCGATCGACTGGTGTCGGTGGGGCCGCTGCACCTGGCCTGTGGGGAGGATTCCCAACATGGCCCAGAGGGTGTGGGTGACGGTGCGCGTCTGAGGGAAGGCGTTGTTTCCCAACAGCACACTCACGCGATTGGCGTTGGCTCCGCGGGGATTGCTGGCGATGGCATCCAACTGCGCGCGAGCATCCTGGTGGCTGTAGAAGCAGGGTTCGAACACCGGTTTCACGGTGCTTACGCCCAGATAACGAAGCAGGGGGGCATCGTGCACCCAATACAGGCCTGCATGGGTGTCGCTGCTGTGAATGGCTTCACCGCCCGCCGGAAGCACGAACGTGTCTCCCTCGCTCCAGTGAAAAACCTGACCGCAGGCTTCAGTTTGCCCATGGCCTCGGGCCACGAAGAACAACTGACTGGTCGCATCCGCATGGGTGCGCAGGGATCCATGATCCAGTCGGATGAAGTTGCCGCAGAGCGATGGACCGGTGGCCGGACCTTCGCAGTGCAAGTCGGCACTCAGATCAAGAGGTTGCAGGGCCGTTCCGGCTTGCTCAAAAAAACTGGCCGAAAAGCTGCGGTAGGGGATCTTGCTGATCAGCCCCTGTTGCAGGGGATTGGCTGCTGAGGCGTAATCGAAGAACCGCGCCTGGGAACTGGTTGCCGTTGTCGCCCGTGGGGTGATGGTCATCGTTCCCTCCAGCAGCAGAACCATTGGATCGAGATCGCACCCTACGCGGTGGGCCTTCGATCGCGTTTCAGCATCAGATAGACGGCAGGGACGGCAAACAGGGACAGCAACGAGGCCACCAGCAGTCCGCTGAACACCACGGTGCCAATGCTGACCCTGCTGGCGGCTCCCGTGCCCTGGGCAAACAGAAGGGGCAGGAAACCCGCCAGGGATGTGACCGCTGTCAGCAGGATCGGCCGCATCCGGTTCACGGCTGCATCTATGACGGCGTCGCGCAGGGCCAGGCCTGCCGCCACCCGCTGGTTGGCGAATTCCACGATCAGAATTCCGTTCTTGGCCGCCAGGCTCACCAGCACCAGGAGTCCCATCTGGCCGTAAACATCCAGTGGAAGGCCCCGCAATTTCAAGCCGATCAGAGCCCCGAGCAGGGCCATCGGCACCGTGAGCAGGATGATCAACGGGTCAATAAAACTCTCGTAAAGAGCGGCCAGCATCAGATAGACCACCGTCACGCCGAGGGCGAACAGCACCCAGGTCACCTGCCCAGCCCGTTGTTCCTCCAGCTCCAGGCCCGTGAAGGTAAGGCCGATGTTGCTGCCTCCAATGCGATCACCGGCCTGGGTGAGGGCATCGATGGCTTCACCGCTGCTCACCGTTGGCGCCGGGATGGCCGTGATTCTGATGGCCCGGTTGAGTCCGAAGTGGCGAATGTTGTTAACGCCCTCCTCGCGGGTCAGGCTGGCCACGCTGGCCAACGACACCAGCTCACCCTGCGGTTGCGCACCATCAGCCCGGTGAGGTCTTCCGGCTGACGTCGCTCGCGGCCTTCCAGCTGCAGAACAATCGAGCGGATGCGACCGTCGTTGTAGGTGTCATCGATGTAGCGGCCGCCGAAGGCGGTGCCGATCTCCCGCAGGGTTGCGCCGTAGTCGAGGTCGAGAGCAGCCAGTTGGTCGCGATCGAGCTCCAGCCGCCAGCGGGGGAAGCTGGCATCAAAGCGGGTGCTCACCCGTTCAAATCGGTCCGTCGCCTTGGCCGTCTGGATGAAATCGTCGGCGACTTGGCCGAATTGCTCCAGGCTGAGTTGCCCTCCGCTGCGGTCCAGCAGTTCCAGCGAAAGTCCTGATTCACTGCTGAAGCCCCGCACGGTTGGTGGGGTGATCAGCACGACCCTGGCCTCACCAACCCGTTGCTGAATCTTGCGATTGAGACGGCGTTTGATGGCGTTGCTGCTCTGCTCTTTGCCAGGTCGATCCTTGCGTGGCTGGAGGCGCAGGTAAAACGAGCCACGGTCTTCTCCGCTCTGTCCGAAGGAGCTGCCGGCATAAAAGTTGCCGGTGCGCACCAGGGGCTCTTCGCTGACGACCCGTCGGATGTCGTCCATCACGGCCACGCTGCGCTCAAGGCTGGCGCCATCGGGGAGGGTGAAGTAGCCGCGGATCTGGCCTTGGTCGTCATCGGGGATGAACGCCATTGGCATCACCGCCAAGCCTGAGGCCGTGATGACAAGGCCGCTCAGCAGCACAAGGGCGATGCGTCGCTTGTGCTGCAGCCAGTGCTCGAGTTGTTTCGCGTATTGGGATTGCAGGGTTTGCATGCCCTGCCGAAGCCAACGGCTGAGCTTGCCGATGGCCCCAGGAAGACGGCCGCCCCCTGGGCCCAACACCCGGGCGCAGGCCATTGGGGTGAAGCTGAGCGCATTCAGGGTGGAGAACAGGATCGCTCCGCTGATGGCCAGGGCGATCGGTTGATAGAGGCGTCCGATCGATCCAGGAATGAGCAGCACGGGCAGGAACACGGCTGCCAGCACCAATGAGGTGGCCACAACGGCCGTCGCCAACTCGGCCATGGCGTCTTCGGCCGCCTGTTCGGGGGGTGTGCCCCGTTCGATGCGTCCGGCGATGTCTTCACTCACGACGATGGCGTCATCCACAACGATCCCGGTGGCCAGCACCAGGCCAAACAGGATCAGGCTGTTGAGATTGGAACCGCTCAGTTTCACCAGGCTGAGGCTTCCCACCAGCGCCACCGGCACGGCAAGGCCAGGGATCAGGGCGAGACGCCAGCGGCCCAGAAACAGCACCAGCACCACCAGCACCAGCAGCACGGCATCGCGCAAGGTGATGAAGGTGCGATCGAGGTTGGCCTGAACCGTGTCGGCCACATCCACGATCATTGAGACCTCGATGCCCGGAGGAAAGCTCGCTTCCAACTGC
>OBOJ01000035.1_pt1 | contig 9787 bp, 9 predicted proteins | sample 1535101 | NCBI WGS metagenome assembly OBOJ01 (sample SAMEA3275611, study PRJEB22092) | marine metagenome | biome: ENVO:00000447; feature: ENVO:00002042; material: seawater | collected 2014-06-20T11:55:00+00 | depth 0 m
GTGAGCTGAACTGACCCGTTCCTATCGAACGGTCTGCGGTTGTCGGTAGATCAGCTTGAGCGGCCAGAGAGCCATGGGCAGGGCCATCCCCAGGGCCAGCTGCAGCATCAGTCGGCGCATGGGTCCAGAACGTCTGAACCGCTTCACCATGGCCTGCATCGCTGCTTCGATGCCACTCCAGGTGTCGTTAGGGTGATGGAAAAGGGGGCGAGATGGCTTCTGCCGCAACGGCTTGGGGGCAGCTGGGCGCCCATCTGAGAGAGACGCAGCTGCTCGGCTCGATTCAGAGCACCCTGTACTGGGACCAGAACACCCGCATGCCCTCTGCCGGGGCGTCCTGGCGAGGTGAGCAGCTCACGCTGCTGGCGACCCAGCTTCATGCTCGTCAGAGCTCTGCCGCCTATGCGGATCTGCTGGCCGCAGCCCGTCAGCATTGGAATTCCGCTGAGCGATGCCCTGAGCAGGGCCGCAATCTGGATCTGCTGGAACAGGACCTGCAGCGGCAGCAGTCCCTCGATCCAGCCCTCGTCGCCGCCTTGGCTAAGGCCAAGGCCGACGGCTACGACCGGTGGCAGCAGGCTCGATCGGCCTCTGATTTCAGCCTCTTCGCACCGGCGCTTCAGACCCTGATTGATTTGCGTCAGGAGCAGGCCAAACAGCTGGATGAGCCGCGCTCCTGTTGGGAGACCCTGGCGCAACCCTTCGAACCGGATCTGCGTCTGGAGCGTCTCGAGGCCTTGTTTGCTCCGTTACGACAACGGTTGCCGCAATTGGTTGCTCAGGCATCCACCCGGCCACGCCCACGATCAGCGGACTGGGATCTCGAGGAGTCCAGCCAGCAAGATCTCTGTGATGAGCTGCTCGGTGCCTGGGGCCGCAATCCCGCCATCACCTGCATGGCACGTTCGCCTCACCCCTTCTCGATCACGTTGGGACCGGCGGATTACCGCATCACCACGCGTGTGGTGCCTGGCCAGCCCTTGTCGTGCTTCCTGGCTACGGCCCATGAATGGGGTCATTCCCTCTATGAACAGGGGTTGCCGGACCAGAGCCACCAATGGTTCGCCTGGCCTCTGGGGCAGGCCACCTCGATGGCGGTGCATGAAAGTCAGTCGCTGTTCTGGGAGAACCGTGTTGCCCGGAGCCGTCCGTTCGCAGAGCAGTGGTGGAAGCGTTTTGCGCAGGTGGGGGCTCCCTTCAGCGGAACCCAGGACATGTGGCAGGCGATGAATCCGATGGCGCCTGGTTTGAACCGGGTGGAGGCTGATGAACTCAGCTATGGCTTGCACATCCTGATCCGCACGGATCTCGAGATTGCTCTGCTGGAGCAGGGTTTGGCGGTGAACGATCTCCCAGACGAATGGAACCGGCGCTATCAGGAACTCCTGGGGGTGCGGCCGATGAACGATGCCGAGGGATGCCTTCAAGATGTGCACTGGAGTGAAGGCCTGTTTGGCTATTTCCCCTCGTATCTGTTGGGGCACTTGATCAGTGCACAGTTGAGCGAAGCGATGGCGGAGGCCATCGGGTCTCCGGAGGAGCATGTGGAGCGCGGCGATGTCACGCCCTTGCTGGCTTGGCTGCGTGAGCACGTTCACCCGCTCGGACGCAGTGTGAATGCCGATCAACTGGTGGAAAGGGTCACCGGTCGGCCCCTGAGCACCGATGCCTTCCTCGACTATCTGGAGAACAAGCTTGATCGGCTGCAACCGGCCCCTTAGCCGCGTGCAACTTGACGGGCTGAGGCGGCCCGTAGGATGCGCCGCGCTGTCCATCGCCGTTTATGGCCAACCTCGATCAGGCACCCAGCCGCAGCATGCCCAACCTGCTGCACGTGCTGCCGGCCTTCGCTGATGAAGCCGAACTTCGTCTCAACACGATCGTGGAGCTCAACTCCAACACGATCAACAAGTACGAGCTGATCACCGAAACCGGCCATCTCAAGCTGGACCGCGTTGGTTACTCCTCGCTGGCTTACCCCTTCGCCTACGGATGCATTCCCCGCACCTGGGATGAAGATGGCGATCCCCTCGACATCGAAATCGTTGGTGTCACCGAGCCCCTGATTCCCGGTTCGATTGTGGAAGCCCGCATCATCGGCGTGATGACCTTCGACGACGGTGGTGAAGTCGACGACAAGGTGATCGCTGTGCTTGCCGACGACAAGCGCATGGATCACATCAAGAGCTGGGAAGATCTCGGTGAGCACTGGAAGAAAGAGACCACCTACTACTGGGAGCACTACAAGGATCTGAAGAAGCCTGGCACCTGCTCGGTGAACGGTTTCTTCGGCACTGAAAAGGCCGTTGAGATCATCAAGAGCTGCGAGGCTCGCTACATGGCTGAGATTGATCCCAAGTTGGTCGACTGAACGCGTCGGCGATCGACTGCTGATCAGGCGGGGGACACTCCCCCGCCTTTTTCATGGCTCAGCGTCCGGCTCAACAGCATCGAAGATCCTTCGATTGGGATGGACATCTCTCGTGCGACAACAGAGCTGAAGGAGGACGAAGTCGGCTCTTTGATCTCGACCATGAGACCAAAGAGATTCTGAAGAGTTCAGCTCCAAGGCTGCTGCTGTTTTTTCTCGCAGCAATGAATACGTTGAGACCAGTGGGTCTTGTGCGTCTCATGAAGTGGTCATTGATGCCGGCGCTGTTGGCTGGGTCTGTTGCTCCATGCCTTGCTGCTGAACCTGTTGAGCTGGCCTTGCGGCAACCCGCTCATGCGTCGCGCATCGTGCTTGACCTCAGCAAGCGACAGATCACCCTCATGCGGGGCGAGCAGCAGCTTGGGGCCTGGCCTGTGGCGATCGGAGATCCCAAAACCCCCACCCCAAAAGGGGAATTCGCCATCCTCAACAAGAAGGTCAATCCGATCTATGTGACCCATAAGTCGGGTCAGCGGCGGGAGCTGCGCGGACCCAGCAGCCCGATTGGTGATCGCTACATGGCTTTTCACCGCAATGGCCGCGGCGAGTTTGGGATCCATGGAACGGCGTGGCCGCACTGGGTTCAGATTCGCGCTGCCGTCAGCCTGGGCTGCGTGCGCATGCTCAACAGCCACATCCGGCAGCTGTTTGATGCTGTGGATGTGGGAACGCGTCTGGAAATTCGCAGTTGATCAGGCTTCCGGGCGGACGGTGTCGAAGATCTCTTTGAGGATCTCGCCAGCACCCTGACCTTTGAGGGTGTTGGCCAGAGCGATGCCGATGGCTTCGGCGTCGCTTGCTGCGCCACTGGCCTGGTCGCGGATCAGACGTTTGCCATCAAGGCTGGCCACCATCCCGGTGAGGATCAGTTGATCACCTTCGAAGCGGGTGTTCACGCCGATGGGCACCTGGCAGCCACCTTCCAGTTCCCGCAGGAAAGCGCGTTCGGCCAGGCAGCGCTGGGAGGTGGGGGTGTGCTCCAGCACTTTGATCGCCTCAAGCACTTCGGGCTTGCCCTCCACGCATTCAATCCCCAGGGCGCCCTGACCAACGGCGTGCAGAGAGATGTCGCCGGGGATCAGCTGGTGGATCCGATCGCCGAAGCCAAGCCGGCCCAGGCCTGCCGCAGCCAGGATCAGGCAGTCGTAATCGCCGCTATCCAATTTCTCCAGCCGGGTGATCACGTTCCCCCGAACGTCCTTGAAGATCAGGTGGGGGTAGTGGTGACGCAGCTGAGCCAGACGGCGCAGGGAACTCGTGCCCACCACAGAGCCTTCGGGAAGGGTGTCGAGTTTGTAGGCCTGGTTCTTGGTGTTCACCACCAGGGCATCGGCCGGGTCTTCCCGTTCGGTGATGCAGCCGAGCATCAGCCCCTCGGGGAGGTTGGTGGGCAGGTCTTTCAGGGAATGGACGGCGATGTCCGCGCGGTCCACCAGCATCTGGGCTTCCAGTTCCTTGGTGAACAGGCCTTTGTCGCCGATCTTCGCCAGGGCAACGTCCAGGATCTTGTCGCCCTGGGTGGCCATGGCTTCCACCGTGATCTTCAGGCCGGGATGGGCCTTCTCCAGTTCCGCTTTCACCCAGTTGGTTTGCACCATGGCCAGCTGGCTGCGTCGTGAGGCGATGCGCAGTTCGGTGAGGGCCATGGAAAGGGCGAATCAGCCGCCCAGCCTACGCTTTTGGCCTTGGATTCTTTGGTTCGCCTTCACGAGGTTGTGAAGCTTCGAAAGGGAAGATCTCTTTATGAAGAACGCTTAACATTTGCAGGCATTGCAGCGCAGTCATGCCCGGACCCGTCGTCAATGGCGTTCGTCAGGCCGGAGCAATTGGCTCTGTTGCCCCCGACTCGCAAGAGCAGGAGGCCATGCTCCCCTTGGTGGCTGAGGGTTCCATCCGTCTGATCCTGTTGTGCAGTGGCGATGTGCTGATGGCTCGGCTGCGCCACACCACCGATCGCGATGGAGATCACGCGTATCAATTGCTGCGGCCCCGTCTGGTGCGTTCAGCCGTAGATGCCTCACACGATGCTCAGCCCAGTTGGCTGCTTCAGCCTTACCTGGAGGGGCTGACGTCGCAGCACAATCTGGTGCTGTTCAAGGGGGCGGTTGCTTCCGTGCTCGAACCGGATGCTCGCCTGCTCCAGGCCTATGCACTTGAAACTCGCCAGGAGTGTCCTTTGGAGGAAACTCCGGTGGAGCGCCTGAAGCGTGCTTTTCAGGAATTCACGGAGACCTTCGATGCAAACCCGTGAACCTGTCGCACGGTCTCTTTCTATTTACTAAAGGAAAACCCCAGTCATGGACTGGGGTTTGATCTCTTCCGTGTGAGGAGGGCGTCTCAATTCCCTCAAGCACTCTTATAGGAGCCCTCTGCTCCATTCAGCTAGGGGGAATGTACTTATGTATTACTCCCGTGACCGTTTGGTCACGGGCCCAGTGCTGGCTTACTTGATGTATTCCTTGAGCACCCCATTGCGGTTGGGGTGGCGCAATTTGCGCAGGGCCTTGGCTTCGATCTGACGGATCCGTTCACGGGTCACATCAAAAATCTGACCAATTTCCTCGAGGGTCTTCATCCGCCCGTCGTCCAGGCCATAGCGCAGGCGCAGCACATCGCGCTCGCGGGGGCTGAGGGTGGCCAACACACCTTCCAGGTCTTCACGAAGCAGGTTCTTGGCAACGTCCTGCTCGGGATTCTCGATGTCGGCTTCGATGAAATCACCCAGGCGGGAATCCTCTTCCTTGCCGATGGGGGTCTCCAGGGAGATCGGCAGCTGGGCGCTCTTGGCGATGAAGCGCAGTTTTTCGATGGTCATTTCCATCGATTCCGCGATTTCCTCTTCCGTTGGCTTGCGGCCGAATTCCTGGGAGAGAACCTTGGTGGTCTTCTTGATCCTGGAGATCGTTTCGTAGAGGTGCACCGGCAGGCGGATGGTGCGGCTCTGGTCGGCGATGGCGCGTGTGATGGCCTGGCGAATCCACCAGGTGGCGTAGGTGGAGAACTTGTAGCCCTTTTCGTGGTCGAACTTCTCGGCTGCACGAATCAGGCCAAGGCTTCCTTCCTGAATCAGGTCTTGGAAGCTCAGGCCCCGATTCATGTACTTCTTGGCAATCGAGACCACCAGGCGCAAGTTGGATTGCACCATCTTTTCCTTGGCCCGTCGGCCCAGCATCAAGCGCCGGCGGAAGCGGATGAGCGGCATTTCCACCAAGGCCGCCCACTCTTTGTTGTCGGGTTCCCGGCCGTTGTCGCTTTCAAATTGAGCGGCCAGTTCCTCGAGATAGAGAAGATCGGCAATTTTGCGGGCCAGTTCGATCTCTTCGTCGGGACGCAGCAGGCGGATCCGACCAATTTCCTGGAGATAAACCCGGATGGAGTCTTCGGTGTAGACGCCTTTGGGGCCGATCTTGATGCTGGCCAGGGCTTTGGCCTTGGCTTCCTTCTCAGCAGCTGCGGTTTTGGCTTTCTCCTCGGCGGTTGGCTTCGCTGCCGCTGCTTTGGCTGTTGATGCCTTGGCTGTTGAAGATTTAGTCGTGGTCTTCTTGGTGGAGGCTGCCTTCTTGGTTGTGGTGGCCTTTTTCGTTGTGGTTTTGGCCTTGGTGGTTTTCGCTGCAGCCTTTTTGGTGGTTCCCGAGGCCTTGGCTTGATCTGCAGCGGCGAGCAGTTCGTCGGCTGCGGCGCTCAGGTCCTTGGCGCTCGCCTTGCTGGTTCGTCGGCGTGCAGGGGTTTTCTTGGCCTCTTTGTCGGAACTCTTGGCGACTTCCTTCACCTTGCCGTCAGCATTGGCCAGAAGAACGATGTCCGGCTTGGCAGCTTTGGTGGCAGCAGGGGTCATGGTGTTAGTCGAAGTCGGATAGAGGGGAGATGCAACAGCGGCAACAACGCACCAACGGCAATGGCCGGAACCTGGAACTTCCGTTCAAACGAAAGAGAACGACACAGCTGACGCTGAGACGGAGTTCATGGGCTGATGGTGGTGTCCGCGAGTCGACGAAACGCTTGGACTGATTGTGTCTGTGCTGTCCGGGGTGGTCTCAGACCGGTCAAAGTGGCAAGGAACAAGACCTTGACTTCAGACTCTGTGTCTTCCCTCTGGATCGAGCGCAGGGTTGGCAGAAACTGTCCAACCTGTCCACGTTAATGAAGTCTTCCGAAGTTTGCAAGGTCCTGTCGCATTCGCGGCGATGCGTTGAGGTCTGGCTGGAGGCTGGGCGGGAAGGACGCTCCTTCAGTTACGCCGCAGATCCCAGCATGGGATTGATGCCGGGAGATCTGGTGCGGGTGCGCCTCCGGGGTCGAGCCATGCATGGATTGGTGGTGGCGGAGCGGGAGTGGGCTGAGCAGGATCCTCAGGAGCTGCACTCGGTGGAATCGCTCCTGCAGCGAGCTGCTGTCGATTCGGATTGGTACAGCTGGCTGGAGCGGGTGGCGGACCGTTGCCATCTCAGTGTCTTCCGCACCTTGAAGGCGGCTTTGCCATCGGGCTGGATTGGTCAGGCCGGCCAGCGTTCCCTGGCCGGCGGGCGTCAGATGTGGTGGATCCAGGCACAGGTCCCCCCTGATGCAGCAAACCCACCCACCCCTCGCCAGCGGGAGCTTCTGGCTTGGTTGGAGGGCCAGGGCGATGGCGCTTGGCAACGGGACCTGGTGGCCAGTGGGTTTGGGGCGCAATTGCTGCCGCCGCTGATCCAGCAGGGCTACCTGGTGCGTGAGCAGCGTCGTTGTGAGGACAAGGGCTCTTCAGCTGGTTCTGGCCCCCAGGAGCTTCCCCAGGCCTTGACGGCTGAGCAGCAGGACGTGGTGAAGGCCTACCAACAGCTGTCTCCGGGGAGAGGGCTGCTGCTCTGGGGAATCACCGGCTCCGGCAAGACCGAGGTGTACCTCCAGCTGGCTGCCCAGGAGCTGGAGCGGGGCCGGCACGTGCTGCTGCTCACCCCCGAGATCGGATTGATCCCCCAACTCGTTGACCGTTGCCGCAAACGCTTCGGCTCGCGCGTCGTGGAGTACCACAGCGGTTGTGGTGACGCCGAACGGGTTCGAACCTGGCGCCGCTGTCTTGCTGCTGAACAGCCGTTGGTGGTGGTGGGAACCCGCTCCGCGGTGTTCGTGCCGTTGAAGCCGCTGGGGCTGGTCGTTCTGGATGAGGAGCACGACAGCTCTTACAAACAAGACGCACCCATGCCCTGCTATCACGCCCGGGATCTGGCTTTGGACCGGGTTGTGATGCAACAGGCACGGCTTGTGCTGGGCAGCGCCACGCCGTCGCTCGAGAGCTGGATTCAATCGGGCTCGGATGGTGCCTTGACCTTGGTGCGCCTGACCCAGCGGATTTCCCGGCAGTCCCTACCGCCTGTGCATGTGATCGACATGCGCCATGAGTTGGCCGAAGGACACAAGCGTCTGGTCAGTCGCGCCTTGATGGATCGTCTTGCGGCGCTGCCGGAGCAGGGCGAACAGGCCGTGGTTTTGGTGCCTCGTCGGGGATACAGCCCCTTTTTGAGCTGTCGCAGTTGCGGCGAGGTGGTGATGTGCCCCCACTGCGATGTGGCGCTCACCGTTCACCGCAGCAAGGCCGGACGTCAGTGGCTGCGTTGCCACTGGTGTGACCATCGTGAAGACCTGGAGAACCGTTGCAGTCACTGTGGTTCCACGGCCTTCAAGCCGTTTGGGGCCGGGACGCAGAAGGTGTTGGAACTGCTCTCTCAGGAGCTCGAAGGCCTTCGTTTGCTCCGCTTTGACCGCGATTCCACCGGGGGGCGGGATGGCCATCGACGCCTGTTGGACCGTTTCGCTGCCGGAGAGGCCGACGTCTTGATCGGCACGCAGATGCTGGCCAAGGGCATGGATCTGCCGCGGGTCACCCTGGCGGCGGTGCTCGCGGCGGATGGGCTTCTGCACCGCCCCGATCTCCGCGCAGGAGAGCAGGCCCTGCAGTTGCTGTTGCAGTTGGCGGGCCGTGCCGGGCGAGGTGAGCGACCGGGGCAGGTGTTGGTGCAGACCTACACCCCAGAGCACCCGGTGATTCAACACCTGGTGGATGGTCGCTATGAAGCGTTCCTCTCCCAGGAGGTGGCCCTCCGCAAGGAGGCGGGTCTGGTGCCCTTCAGTCGTGCCTGTTTGCTGCGCCTGTCTGGAGATTCCCCCAGCAAAACAGCAACGGCGGCAGCGGTGCTGGCGGAGCGGATCCGGCCGATTTGTCAGCTCCAGAATTGGTGGTTGTTGGGTCCTGCTCCGGCACCTGTGGCCCGGGTTGCTGGCCGAAGCCGATGGCAGCTGTTGCTGCACGGTCCGGCGGGCTCCCCGCTTCCGCTGCCTCCGGGACAGGCCCTCTGGGATGGCTTGCCCAAGGGTGTGGCGCTCACTGTGGATCCCGACCCGCAGCAGCTTTGATCAGGAGGGCAGTTCAGGGAAGCCAAAGCCCAGCTTCCGACGCACCACCTGCAGCACCATGCTGCTGATCAGCAGCATCAGGATCACCACTCCCCCCAGGCCAAGCGGATTCCAGCGCCAGCCCTGCCAGCTGACTTCGGTGGTGGTGCCGGTAACAGCCGTGCGCTCCACCTGCCCGTGGTTCAGGCTCAGATGAACGTCGAGCCCGGGGATCTCGGGCAGATCGCTGAGGTCCACCATCAGCTGCACGTGCTGCTGCACCCCCAGCAGCCAGTTGCGTTCTTCGAGCTTGAGCGTCGGTGGCGGGAGTGAGACTCCAGCCGCGCGACCAGCCACGGCAACCACGGCCGCCATCTGTTGCGCCAGCTCGTGCGACGAGGCAACACGGCTGCTGATCTGTTGGCGTCCTGGGCCTGTTTGTTCGATCTTCAGCCCGGGCACTTCCCGTTGCAGGTCTCGCTCGAATTGCTCCTGCCAGGGCAGCGGGCGTTGCTGGGTGCTCCGCACGTCCCAGGTGAGGGCCAGTCGATCCGGGCCGCGAAGGTCGAGATCAGCCTCGATTCGGACGCAACCACTCAGCAACAGCGTGATCCCCAGCAGAACCGCCATCACCAGCACGGCGAAACCCGCCGCCGGTGAACGCGTCGGCCCCGTCGGTGGTGGTGGCGGAGGGTCGGGACGCCGCGACCGCCGCCGCCGCATGGTGGAGGTCTGCCCGCTGCCGGAGCCATTCAGTTCCAGCTTCCGCCTGCCCCTCGCCCCGCGCTCCCGGCGTTCCCGGCTCGGGCATCCACGAACCACGTTCCGTTCCTAGGCCTGCCGCCCCAACTTGTCATCGCGCCAGCGCCCCCACATCCGCAGGGCGGCGCGCCCGTTCCCGTCCTACCTCTGGCCTCTCCACGCGCCCCTCATCAGAAACCCACGGACCCGCCCCCCCGGCCAGCAGCTCCCGTCACCCTCGCCCAG
>OBOJ01000036.1_pt1 | contig 9779 bp, 6 predicted proteins | sample 1535101 | NCBI WGS metagenome assembly OBOJ01 (sample SAMEA3275611, study PRJEB22092) | marine metagenome | biome: ENVO:00000447; feature: ENVO:00002042; material: seawater | collected 2014-06-20T11:55:00+00 | depth 0 m
TCTATGTAAACCTAAAATTATTTCCAGAATATTTTCTTTTTTAAAATATAAAGTATCGGCAAAACTTAAATTCATAAGATATAAATATAATTATATTGTGAATTTTAATAAATAATATTACATTATTGCGAATTATGGAAATTATCCCTTTTGATAAAAGAATTGGTTTTATTTGGTATAATGGTGAGTTCGTTGAATGGCAAAATGCTACCACTCACTTTAGAACAAAATTCTATACTTTTTGGATCGCCGCCATGTTCGCCGCAAATACCAAGTTTAATTGATTTATTTTGTTTCTTTCCTTGTTCAGCTGCAATTTTTACTAAGTCGCCAACTCCATCATCAATAGAAACAAAGGGATCGATTGAAAATATTTTATTTTCAATATAGTCATTTAAGAATCCAATGGTACCGATTATCATTTTTTTGTTTGGTAAAAAATCAATGCATTGGAGTGTATGGCCTTCTGTAGTTCTATGTTTAATTGGAGGATATTTATTAACAAATTTTCATGATGCAACAGTAAGATTAGGAGATACTTTAGTTGTGCTCGGAGCTCTATTTTGGAGTACTCATATCATTTTTACTGGGATCATTATAACTAAATACAATCTGCCACTTACATTAGGAGCTGTGCAGACTTTAATTGTGGCTATTTTTTCATTTATAATTGGAATTATTTATGAAGAATTTATTTTCAGTAATATTTTAATGGAAATTTATTCAATTTTATATGCAGGTATATTATCTGGTGGATTTGCATTTGTATTACAAATTTATGCCCAGCGTAATATTACTCCAGCACCTGCAGCTATAATTTTTTCTCTTGAAGGTGTATTTGCGACTATAGCTGCTTGGTTTATTTTAAATCAAATTCTAGATGTTAATAATTTACTTGGATGCTTTTTTATTCTATGTGGAGTTCTCTTATCTCAATTACTCCCTTTAATTAAGAAGAAATATATTTAATAAACCAAACTAAATAAAATCAAAGCAATTATTATTCTATAAATTACAAACGCATTCATTGAAAATTTATTTATATAAATTAAAAAGAATTTAACTGTTAGAAAAGAAAAAATAAAAGAAGATATAATTGCGATAACAACTAAGTAATTAAACTGAATTGATTGTTCAAAAACATCTTTTAAGCTTAAGACACTAGCTCCAGCCAATGCTGGGATTGAAAGTAAAAAAGATATCTTACTTGAGTCTACTCTATTAAATTTTAAAATTCTCGCAGCTGTTATAGTAATTCCTGCCCTACTCACTCCAGGTACAAGAGAGAAAATTTGGAAAATACCTATAAATATTATTGATTGAAAATTTAAATTTGAAGAAATTTTTTTATCAAATCGATTTTTGTCTGAGATGTATAAAATTATTGCGAATATTAAAGTAGTCCAAGCAATGACTTCTAAATTTCTTAACTGATAAATTAAATTTGTACTATAAAGTATGTATCCAACAATTATTAATGGAATAGATCCTAATACAATTAAATTTAAAATTCTTTTATTTTTTCTGATATCAAACAATTCATCTTTAAAAAAATAAATTATAGCTATTAGTGAACCTAGATGGAGGCTGATATCAATAAGCAAAGAACTAGATTTAAATTCATATAAAGTAGAAACCAAAATTAAATGAGCAGAAGAACTAATAGGAAGAAATTCAGATATTCCTTGAATTGCAGAGAGAATTAAAACTTCTATAATATTTTGAAACATTATTTCTTCGTAACTTATAAAGTATTTATTTAAAACAATTCGATTTAAGCATAATAGCTATGCAATAATTAAAAACGTGTTAATTGGCGGTAATAATTTAAAAATTAAGGTCAATATATATGACCTATTTTATGCTTTATATACATAAATCAGAGTATATTTTGCCAAAACTTAAATAATATTATGAACGATAAAATGCTCAAATTTGTTAAAATAGGTCAACAAACTCCACCTAAAAGAGAAGTTGATACGAGAAAGAAAGATTTTAACGAAATTTATGACGAGTATATCAATGAAAAAGCCAAAGAACAGTCGAGTAGGTGTTCGCAATGTGGAGTACCTTTTTGCCAAGTTCATTGTCCTTTAAGTAATAACATTCCAGATTGGCTTAAACTGACAGCAGAGGGAAGATTAAAAGAGGCGTATGAATTATCCCAAAGCACAAACAATATGCCTGAAGTGTGTGGCCGAATTTGCCCCCAAGATAGATTATGCGAGGGAAATTGTGTAATTGAACAGTCTGGTCATGGAACAGTAACTATTGGATCAGTAGAAAAATATATTACAGATAATGCTTGGGCTCAGGGCTGGGTAAAACCAATTAAGGTAACGAATGAAAAAAATCAAAGCGTAGGAATTATAGGAGCAGGTCCTGCTGGCTTAGCTGCTGCAGAACAATTAAGAAAAAATGGGTATAAAATTACTGTCTACGATAGATATGATAGAGCAGGAGGATTATTAATTTATGGAATTCCAAATTTTAAATTAGAAAAAGAAGTTGTAGAGCGAAGAACAAAACTCTTAAAGGATGGAGGAATTGAATTTGTTCAAAATTTTGAAGTTGGTAAGGATGCAAGCCTAGATCAATTGAGAAAAAAACACGATGCAATTTTAATTGCTACAGGAGTTTATAAAGCAAGAGAAGTAAACTTACCTGGAAATGATCTTGATAATATTTTTCCTGCAATGGATTTTTTAACAGCATCTAATAAAAAAGGTCTAGGAGATGATGTTGAGTTGTTTGATAAAGGAATTTTAAATGCAGAAGGTAAAGATATTGTTGTAATCGGTGGAGGTGACACAGCAATGGATTGTGTAAGAACTTCTATAAGACAGAAGGCAAAATCTGTTAAATGTTTGTATAGAAGAGATAAAGAAAATATGCCAGGATCTGCTAGAGAAGTTGCAAATGCAGAAGAAGAAGGTGTTGAGTTTGTTTGGTTATCAAGTCCTAAAGAATTTAAAGGTACAAATAAAGTAGAAAAAATAATTGTAGATCAAATTAAATTAGGTGATCCAGACGAGACAGGAAGAAGAAAGCCACAAGTACAAGAAGGCTCAAGTTACGAAACAAAAGCAGATATGGTTATCAAAGCACTAGGTTTTGATCCTGAGGATTTACCAAATTTATTTGATAGTAGTGAATTACAAGTAACAAAGTGGGGAACTATTAAAACAGATTTTGATACTATGGAAACAAATATAAAAGGGGTGTTTGCTGCTGGTGATATAGTTAGAGGAGCTTCATTAGTTGTTTGGGCGATAAAAGATGGAAGAGATGCAGCAGCTTCAATTAAAACTTATCTAGAGAGTAAATCTAAAGTGGAAAAAAGAGTGGCTTAATGAAAAATTATAAAAAGAACCTTCACCTTTTAAAAGAAAATAATGTTTATTCAGAAGACATGGAGCATGATGCTTGTGGTGTTGGTATAATTGCATCAACTGAAGGTAAAAAATCTCGTAAAGTTGTAGAGTATGGTATTGAAGCATTAAAAGCAGTTTGGCATAGAGGCGCTGTAGATGCCGATGGGAAAACTGGTGATGGAGCTGGAATTCATGTTGAAATACCAAAAGATTTCTTCATTGAAAAGATAGAAGTGACAGGACACACACATGACAATTCTGAAATATGTGTGGGTATGATATTTCTGCCTCGGAATGATTACGCAGCACAAGAAAGTTGCAAAACTATTGTAGAAAGTGAATTAACAAAAAATGATTTTAGTATTTACGGTTGGAGACAAGTTCCAGTTAATCCAAAAGTTTTAGGAGAAAAGGCATTCCAAACAATGCCTGAAATTATCCAAGTATTGTTTAAACCTTATAATCCAGAATTAACAAATAAAGATTTAGAAAGAAAAATTTATGAAACTAGAAGAAAGATAGAAAATGAAGCTTTTAAAAAATCTTTAAACAATTTTTATATTTGTTCATTGAGCTCTAAATCTATCATTTACAAGGGGATGTTTTTAGCTGAAGCTATCTCAGATTTCTACCTTGATTTAAAAGATGAGAGATTTGTCTCAAGGTTTGCTATTTTTCATCAAAGATTTTCAACAAATACAGCGCCTAGCTGGAATTTAGCTCAACCCTTTAGAGCTATAGCGCATAATGGAGAAATTAATACTTATAGAGGAAATAAAAATTGGATGAAAGTTCATGAACAAGAGATGAACAGTCCCCTTTTTGACGATGTTGAGAACTTAAAACCTGTTATACAACAGGGAGCATCAGACTCTGCTGCATTAGACAATGTTTTTGAATTATTAAATATATCTGGTCAGCCTGCGCCTTTGGCGAAGCTTATGTTAGTTCCAGACGCATGGTCTAAAAAAAATAAAACTCTACCAAAAGATCACCAACAATTATTTAATTTTTTGAACAGTACAATGGAGCCATGGGATGGACCGGCAGCTATTGCTGGAACTGATAATGAGTGGGTTATAGCTGCAAATGATAGAAATGGATTAAGACCTTTAAGATACGCAATTACAAAAGATAAATTATTATTTGCAGGTTCTGAAACAGGAATGATTGAATTAAATGAAAAAAGAATTTTGTCAAAGGGAAGATTGGGTCCTGGGGAAATAATTGGAGTTAGAATAGAAAAAGGTAAAGTATTTACAAACAAGCAAATAAAAGATTATTTAGCCAAAGAGTATAAACACTTTAATTCACAAATTATCGACCTAGATGATAAGTTAACTATTTCAGATGAAAAAAATTCTTTTTCGGGAGATGATTTAAGAAGAAGGCAATATACTTTTGGAATAAGTCTAGAAGATCTTGAGCTCATACTGCATCCTATGGCAGAAGATGCTAAAGAAGCAACTGGATCTATGGGGGACGATACACCATTGGCTGTTTTGTCAGATAGGTATAGACCGTTATACCATTTTTTTAGACAGAATTTTAGTCAAGTCACAAACCCACCAATAGACTCTTTAAGAGAAAACAAGGTTATGAGTTTGAAAACAAGATTTGGAAATCTTGGAAATATTTTAAATTTTGATAATTTAACAAAGCAAAATATTTATGTTTTAAATAGTCCAATATTATCAAATTCTCAGTTTGAAAAATTTATAAATTTTTTTGGTAACAATTCATCTATAATTGATTGTACTTTTTCTGAGGAAGAAACTTTATTTGATTCAATTAAAAAAATTCAAAAAGAAGCTGAAATTGCAGTAAGACAGGGAGTTACTCAATTGATTTTAAGTGACAAAGAGCTTTCTAACTTAAAACTTCCAATACCAATGCTTTTAGCAGTTGGATCAATTAATTCATTCCTTATTGAAAAAAAACTAAGAGGATATGTATCAATAAATGTTCAATCTGGAGAGGCTTTAGATACACACTCTTTTGCAACCTTAATAGGAGTTGGAGCAACTACTGTAAATCCATATTTAGCATTTGATAGTTTATTTCAGCGTCATGAAAAGAAATTATTTGGTCAATTTAGCTTTGATGAATGTGTAGAGAGATACATAAAATCAGTAAACGCAGGTTTATTAAAGATCATGTCTAAGATGGGTATTTCAGTTCTAAGTTCTTATAGAGGTGGATGTAACTTTGAAACCGTAGGTTTAAGTAGAACAATTGTTGCAGATTATTTTCCAGGAGTTGTCTCTAAAATTTCAGGTATTGGACTTACGGGTATAGAGAAAAAAATTAGAGAAATTCATAAAGAGGCATTTGAAAGTTCTGAAACCATATTGCCGATAGGCGGTATATATAGATATCGTAAAAATGGTGAAACTCATCAATATCAAGGAAAATTAATTCATTTACTTCAAAGTGCAGTAGGATCTAATTCTTATGATGCCTATAAAAGATATGCGGATGGAATATACAGCTTACCACCTATTAATCTTAGAGACTTAATTGATTTCAGAGAAAAAAAATTAAGTGGGCCAATAGATATTTCTGAGGTTGAGCCAATAGAAAATATTTTAAAAAGATTTGGAAGTGGGAGCATGTCTCATGGAGCTTTATCAAAAGAGGCGCATGAAACTTTGGCAACTGGTATGAATAGGATTAAAGGTGCTTCATGTAGTGGAGAGGGCGGTGAAGATGCAAGTAGATTTAAAGTTTTAGATAATGGTGACAGCGCAAACTCTAGAGTTAAACAAATAGCTTCTGCAAGATTCGGAGTTACAGTTAATTATCTTAATAATTGTAATGAGATAGAAATTAAAATTGCACAAGGCGCTAAGCCTGGTGAGGGAGGTCAGCTACCAGGATTTAAAGTTACAGAGGAGATTGCTAAACTTAGACATTCAACTCCTGGAGTTACTTTAATATCACCACCACCACATCATGATATTTATTCAATTGAAGATCTTGCACAGCTTATTTATGATTTAAAACAGATAAATCCTAAAGCAAGAATTGGAGTTAAGCTTGTTGCTTCCTCTGGAGTAGGAACAATTGCAGCTGGTGTAGCTAAAGCAAAAGCAGATATAATATTAATTTCTGGACATAATGGTGGAACAGGAGCAACACCACAGACTAGTGTTAAGTATGTTGGAATACCATGGGAAATGGGTTTGACGGAAGCAAACCAAGTATTAACTTTAAATAATCTTAGACATAAAGTTACATTAAGAACAGATGGTGGAATTAAAACTGGAAGAGATGTGGTGATAGCTGCAATGATGGGTGCTGAAGAATATGGTGTTGCTACTACAGCATTAGTTGCAATGGGATGTATAATGGTAAGGCAGTGTCATTCAAATACATGTCCTGTAGGCGTTTGTACTCAAGATGAAAAGCTCAGAGAAAAATTTACTGGAACTCCAGAAAAAGTAGTTAATTTGTTCACTTTTATAGCCAGTGAAGTAAGAGAAATATTAGCAAATTTAGGTTTTAAATCATTAAATGAAGTGATTGGTAGGACAGACTTGTTAAAACAGGTTAGTAAGGGTTCTCCAAATTTAGACGATTTAGATTTAAATCCTTTATTTGTTCAAGCTGATACTGGAAATAATCCAAGGTATTGTGAGGATCAAGAAATAAATAGTGTGCCAGATACTCTTGATCAACAAATTTGGCCAGAAGTTGAACAGGCTTTAGATAATTCTGAAAAAATTGAGAAAGAATATCAAATAAAAAATACTAACAGGGCAGTAGGCACAAGAATTTCTCATCATTTGTATAAAAAATATGGTTATGAAAAACTTGATGAAAACTTTTTAGTTTTAAATTTTAAAGGATCAGCAGGTCAATCATTTGGTGCATTTTCTTCTAAAGGTTTAAAACTTGTATTAAAGGGAGATGCAAATGATTATGTTGGTAAAGGTTTGTCAGGAGCTACTATTTCAATAAAATTACCTGAAGAGAGTAATTTAGTTTCAAATGAGAATACAATTTTAGGAAATACTGTTCTTTACGGAGCTACTTCAGGAAAACTTTTTGCTGCTGGCCAAGCTGGTGAAAGATTTTCAGTTAGAAATTCTGGTGCAGTTACAGTAATTGAAGGATGCGATTCTAATGGATGTGAATATATGACTGGTGGAACTGTAGTAATTTTAGGAGATGTTGGTGATAATTTTGCAGCTGGTATGACAGGTGGAATGGCCTTTATATATGATAAATCTCAACAATTTGAAAAGAAAGTAAATCCAGAATCAGTAGTTTGGCAAAATGTAGAAACAGATTATTGGAAAGAAAATTTAAAAAATTTAGTCAGTGAGCACTCTAAAGAAACTGAGTCTCGATTATCAAAAAAAATAATTGAAAACTTTGATGATGAAGTAAATAATTTTGTTCAGGTGTGTCCTAAAGAAATGTTGGATAAATTAAAAAATCCAATTACTTTAAAAAAAGATATAAAAAAAGTTAGCTAAATTAATAATTTAAGCTCTTTTAAAATTATATTTAACCATTTTTTATTTGATAAACTGTGATCACCTTTTTTTATAATATTTAATTTCTTCTTAGCTTTTGGAAATAATCTTAAAACTTTTCTTGAATATGAGACAGGAACTGCCTCATCTTTTTCACCATGTACCATTGTTACTTTAATATTTGAATTTATTTTCTTATTTAAGACTTTGTTTTTTCTTCCATCTTTTATTAATTGTAGAGTAATTGGATATTCATAATTGCCATGTTTTAATTGATAAATACCTTTACTTATTGTTTCCTTTTTCATTTTTTTAGTAAATTTTTTCCACATTAAATTTTCTAAAAATTCAGGAGCAGCCCCTATTCCTAAAAATCCTTTAATCTGTTTTTTGAAAATTTTGAATTGATTGAGCGAAATCCATGCGCCCATACTTGAACCAATTAGCACAAATTCTTTTTTTTTAACGTATTTTCTAATTAAAATTGACGTCTCTTTACTCCATTTTGAAATATTTCCATTTACAAATTTTCCAGAAGATTTTCCATGACCAGAGTATTCTAGTGCTAAAAAACTTACTTTATTTTTTTTAGCAAATTTCAAAAAAGCATTTGGTTTTTTTCCTTCAAGATCTGACATAAAGCCATGCAAAAAAACTATAAAAGAACTATTTTTAAAAATTTTAGAAATATATCTAATTTTCTTTGTATTTGATATTTGGTGAAATCTGAAATTTGCCATAATCGTTTATAAGTTTTGTCTATTAATATATAATCATATCAAATGTCATCTAATTTAAAAGTTTTACAAGTTATTCCAAAGTTAGGTTATGGAGGAGCTGAAACAGGGTGTTATGATATTGCGCATTATTTACCAGAAAATAATTGTAAATCATTTATTGTAACAAGTGGTGGTGAATTACTTAAATTTGTAGATAGAAAAAAAGTTAAAATATTTAGACTTCCAGTACAAAGTAAAAATCCTTTACTAATTTTAATTAATGCTTTTATCTTAATTGGAATAATTTTAGTTTATAATATTTCTCTTGTTCATGCGAGAAGTAGAGCACCTGCTTGGTCATGTTTGTTAGCAACAAAAATCACAGGACGAAAATTTGTAACTACATTTCATGGAACATACAACTTTAAGAGTAATATAAAAAAAATTTATAATTCAGTAATGACTAGAGCAGATTTAATAATTGCAGGATCTAATTTTATTTTTTCTCATATTAAAAAAAATTATTCAAAATATTTAAATGAGAAAAAAAAATTAATGGTTATTTTTAGAGGAATAAACGTCGACTACTTTGACCCAACAACTAAAATTGAAATTGACGAAAAAAAATTATTAAAAAAATGGGACATTGAAAAAGATAAAAAAATTATACTTTTGCCTGGTAGATTAACTTCCTGGAAAGGACAGGAAGTTTTTATAGAGGCTATTAATTTAGTGAATATAGAACTCGGTTATGAAGCTTTTTATGCTGTCATTCTAGGCAGTGATCAAGGTAGAGATTTATATAAGAAAAAATTAATAAGACTTTCGGAGCAATACAGATTGTCTAAACAAATAAGATTCATAGATCATTGTAAGGATATGGCATTAGCTTATAAAGTTTCTGATATTATTGTTTCAGCCTCAACAGAACCAGAGGCTTTTGGTAGAGTTGCTGTTGAAGCACAATCGATGGAAAAACCAATTATAGCAAGTAACATTGGAGGTTCTAATGAAACAATAATTGATGAAAAAACTGGTTTTTTATACGAAGCAGGAAATGCTAAATCATTAAGTAATAAAATTTTAAAAACTCTTAACATGGATGAAACTCTATTAAAATCAATTGGTAATGAGGGAAGAAAAAACATAGTTCAAAAATTTAATGTTGAAAAAATGTGCTTTTCTACTTATTCAGAGTATAA
>OBOJ01000037.1_pt1 | contig 9699 bp, 9 predicted proteins | sample 1535101 | NCBI WGS metagenome assembly OBOJ01 (sample SAMEA3275611, study PRJEB22092) | marine metagenome | biome: ENVO:00000447; feature: ENVO:00002042; material: seawater | collected 2014-06-20T11:55:00+00 | depth 0 m
GATAGTTAATAATTTTCTTGTGAAAAACGAAAAACAAATTAAAGAATTAAATTCTCTATTAAGGCCAGAAGATATTGTTTTATTAAATCAAGTAGCACAACTCTCAACTTGCGAAACTAAATTAATAAATGAGATTAAAAATTTAAATATCTTAGAAAAAAGCAAAAATCATAACATTCTGAATCAAAAAAAAGTTGTGCCATCCAACAGAGTTTCTTTCAACAAAATTAGTTCATTCATGATTAATTGGAGTAACAAATTTGTAGTTATTGCTTTACTAACAATTTCAGCCATAGCTTTATCAAAACAAGCGTGGGCATAATTAGCTAAATTAACTTCATTGTAAGAAATGTAGTTTTGAGAACTAAACAAGAATATTTAATTAGATATAAAGATGGAAATCTTTATTGTGAACTTGCTGATATTTGGATTGATCCAAGCAAGCCAGTAAAAAAGGCATTAATAACTCATGCTCATTTTGATCACTTTACATTTGGCTGTGAAGAATACATTTCTACTAAGGAAACTGCGATACTTCTTAAAGAAAGAGTTGGAGATAATATCAAAATTAAGACTTTTGAATATGGAGAAGAATTTAAGATAAATGGCATTAATATTTCTTTTCATCCATCCGGTCACATCCTTGGATCTAGTCAAATAAGATTTATTTTTGCTGAAGAAAAATGGCTAATTTCAGGTGACTTTAAGCTTCAAAAAGATCAGACTTGCAAACAATATGAAATAGTAAAAACTGATTATTTAATAAGCGAATGTACTTTTGGTTTGCCAATATTTAAGTGGGATGAATCAAATAAAATAGCAAATGATATTTCAAAATGGATAACTAATTCACCAGAAAAAACTTCTTTACTTTTCTGCTATTCACTTGGAAAAGCACAGAGATTGTTAAACGAAATTAGTCAAACAAATTTTAAAGGCAATATTTATTCCCATGGCAGTATTCACAAAATGAACAATATTTATAGAGAACTTGGAATTGATATTAAAGATACTATAAAAATTGAAAATAAAAAAAAGATAGATGAACTTAAAGGAAGTCTAATATTATTACCTCCATCTTTAAGTAAGGGTTCTTATTTAAAAAATTTCAAAAACATTCAAACAGCTTTCGCGAGTGGATGGATGTCAATAAGAGCTCTAAGAAAAAGATCAGGATATGATAAAGGATTCGCAATCTCTGATCATGCGGATTGGGATGGAATTCTGGAAGTAGTAAAAAAGTCTGAAGCAAAAAATGTATTTTTTCATCATGGAGATAGTGAAGCCTTAAGTAAATATTTAGTTGAAAAGGAATCAATAAATGTCCTTTTATTCGGTAAATAAATATGAGCTTAAAAAAGTTTTCAGAATTATTTGGCGATCTAGATTCAATTAATAGTACAAATAATAAAATTGAAGTTTTAAAAAGATATTTTTTGTCAAATGAACCAATAGATAATTCATGGGCAATATATTTACTAACTGGAAAAAGTAATAAGAGATTTATTAGTGGAAGATATTTAAAAAATCTTTTTTCTCAAATATATGAATATCCTCAATGGTTAATTGATACATGTTATTTAAAAGTTGGTGATTCTGCTGAGGTAATAACGTTATTACTTAAAAATAAAACTAATTCTAGAAAAAAGAAATTATCAAATATAAGTCTCAATGAATTACTAAGCGAAACAATTCCTGCATTATCAAAACTTAATGAGGAGGAGAAAAATGTAGAAATTAAAAATCTTTGGGAAACATTACCTGAAGATAACCATCTAATTTTTAATAAAATTCTTACAGGAACTTTTAGAGTAGGAGTCTCTATCGGATTAATCACAAAATCAATATCAAAACTAATTAATATTGAGGAAGAGATTATTTCTCATAGGTTGATGGGTGATTTTAAACCTTCAATTGATTCATATGAATTTTTAATTAACAAGAATATCAATCTTCAAGAGTTAAATTCCAAACCATTTCCATTTCTTCTAGCAAATACTATTGAAGATAAAATCTTCAAAAATTCAATAAATGATTTTCAATTTGAATGGAAATACGACGGTATAAGGATGCAATTAATTAAAAGATCAGGCAATGTTTCGTTATGGACAAGAGGGCAAGAATTAGTAAATGAATCTTTCCCAGAATTAGTAGAGAAAATGTCACATATAAAAGATGATTTTGTTCTTGATGGGGAATTATTAGTTTGGAATTTTAAAGAACAAATTGCCTTTGATTTTTCTTTACTTCAAAAAAGAATAAATAGAAAGTCTCCTACTAGATCAATCCAAATAAAATATCCAATTATTTTTATTGCTTATGATCTTTTAGAGATTAATGGGAGAGATATAAGAGAAATTAAATTAGAAAATAGAAGAATTGAGTTAGAAAAATATTTTTCAAAATGGCAAATTAAAACTGAGAATAATATCTCTGATATTTTCAAAATATGTGATTTAATCTTTCCTAAAGATTGGCCTGATGCTTTAACTTATAAAGAAAAATCTCGAGAAAATAATACTGAAGGATTAATAATTAAGAAAAAGACTTCTATATACTCCTCTGGTAGAAAGAAAGGTATTTGGTGGAAATATAAAGTTGATCCTATGCAACTGGATGCTGTTCTAATTTACGCTAAGGGCGGTAGCGGTAGAAGAGCTGGTCTGTATACAGATTACAGTTTTGCATTATGGAAAGACCAAGAATTAATTAAATTTGCAAGTGCATATTCTGGTTTAACGAATATTGAGATTAAAGAGCTAGATAAATGGATAAGAAAAAATACAATAGAAAAATTTGGTCCTGTTCGATCGTTAAAACCAGAAATGGTATTCGAAATATCTTTTGAGAAAATACAAATTTCTAAACGTCATAAGTCAGGCATAGCAGTACGATTTCCAAGAATAACAAAATGGAGAAAAGATAAAAAAATTAATGATGCAGATAGCCTAGAGAATGCTTATAAACTAATGAAAAAAATATCATGAAAAATATTACGAAAAATAATAAGCAAAATAATTTAATTTCTAAAATTAAACAGTTTTTCTCCACAAATGGATGGGAGCCACTACCCTATCAGATCGAATCTTGGGAAGCATTTTTAAATGGAGAGAGTGGAATAATACAAGTTCCTACTGGATGCGGCAAAACTTATGCTGCATTAATGGGACCTCTATCAAAGATAGAAGATCCCAAAAATAATAAAAGTGTGAATATATTATTAATAACCCCTTTAAAAGCACTAAGTAGAGATCTAAAAAATTCCATACAATTAGCAGCTTTGCATTTTAATAAAGAAATCACTGTTGAAATTAGGAACGGGGATACAACCCCATATGAAAAGAAAAAGCAACTAGCTAAACCACCTAATATTCTTATTACCACTCCAGAGTCTTTATCTCTTTTACTTTCTAATAAAGAATCTAATAATCTGTTCAAGGAGTTGTCATCAATAATTATTGACGAATGGCATGAATTGATGGGTAGTAAAAGAGGAAACCAGTGCGAGTTATCTTTAAGTTGGCTAAGAGGTAATATAAAAAATTTACAAATTTGGGCAATGTCTGCAACTATTGGAAATATTGAAGAAGCAGCAAGAGCAATAGTTGGGATGAGCGCTATTAAACCCAAAATTATAAGTACAAATATTCAAAAAGAGATCGAAATTATAAGTGTTTTACCAGAGGAGGAAACTACCTTTCCATGGAGTGGGCATCTTGGGATTAGAAGTCATTCTTCACTATTAAAAATCCTAGATAAAAATAAAAGCACCTTATTATTCACCAATACGAGAAATCAATCTGAAAGATGGTATCAATGTCTTAAATTTTTTCTCCCAGAGATGGAAGACAAAATTGCACTTCATCACGGCTCCCTGGATAAAGAAGATAGAAAAAGAGTTGAAGAAGGGGTTAAAGACGGATTAATAAAATGGGTAGTCTGCACCAGCTCGTTAGATTTGGGAGTTGACTTCCAACCTGTAGATCAAATAGTTCAAATTGGTAGTGCAAAGAATTTAGCTAGACTTATCCAAAGAGCGGGAAGAAGTGCTCATAGACCAGGTGGAAAATCAAAAATAATTTTTATGCCTACTAATTCTTTAGAGTTATTAGAGATTAGTGCAATGAGAAGAATAATAAAAAGTGGTATATCTGAGGAAATTAGACTTCCTGAATTATCTTATGATGTGCTTCTACAACATCTAATAAGTTTGGCATGTGGAAATGGCTTTGATCCGAAAATTGAGAAAGAAAGAATTAAAAATTGCTGGAGTTATAGAAACTTAAAAGATCAAGATTGGAATTGGTGTCTTGACTTTTTAGAATATGGAGGAAAATGTCTTAAAGCATACCCAAAATATAAAAAGATAGTTAAAGAAGAATCACAAAATAATAATAAAAACTTTAAATATTTTGTAAAAGACAAATCTTTAATAAGAATGCATAAGTTCAATATTGGGACAATTACAAGTGACAAATTTGTGAATGTCAAATATATGAAAGGTAAATCTTTAGGTAATTTAGAGGAGAATTTTGCTTCAAAATTAAATCCCGGGGATACATTTTACTTTGCTGGCAAAATGCTTCAATTTGTAAGAATAAGAGATATGATTTTATACGTTAAAAAATCAACAAAAAAAAGTTCTCTAATTCCTGCATGGGTTGGAGGTCAAATGGCAATTTCTGATCTACTTTGTGAGAGTTTGAGAAAAGAAATAGATATATGCAACGAACTAGAAAATTATGATTACTTAAATCCTGAACTAAATTCATTACGCCCAATATTGAAGAAACAAAAAGTTCTTTCAAATATTCCAAAGAAAGATGAATTCCTTATAGAAATATATAAAACCAAGGATTTATCAAATCTTTTTGTTTTTACACTTGATGGCAAATTTGTAAATGAAGGAATTGCATTTTTATGGGCTTTGAGATTGGCAAAATTAAAACAATCTACATTTAGTATTACTGCTAATGATTTTGGATTCAGCTTAACTACTGCAGAAGATTATGATTTTTCCATAATAAAAAAAGAAGCTGATTACTTTTTGAATAACAAAAAATTAGAAGAAGATCTAGAAAATGCAATTAATTTTTCAGAATTAACAAAACGTAGATTTAAAAATATTGCCCAAATAAGTGGACTAGTAAATCAAAATAATCCAACTAAAACAAAAACTTCCTCTCAACTTCAAATAAGTTCAAGTCTTTTCTACGATGTCTTTACTAAATATGAAGAAGGCCATCTTTTGATAAAACAATCGCATCAAGAAGTTAAAGAATATCAATTAGAAAATAAAAGAATATCTAGATCATTAGAAAGATTAAAAAATTTAAAAATGCTATTAAACGAGATAATAACTCCAACTCCTTTTGCTTTCCCTTTACTAGTTGAAAGACTTAAAAATACTTTAAGCAATGAGCCAATAGAAAAAAGAGTAGAAAAACTTATAAAAAAATATAGTGATTAAATGAAAAAAAGTTCTTTTAAATTTTGTTGGGAAGATACATTGTTAGAGATGCTTCCTTCAAGAGCGTTATTTCTACCGGAAACAAAAGAGTTGTTAATATGCGATATTCATCTTGGGAAAGCTGAGTATTTTCAGCAAAATGGTATACCTCTTACTAATAATTCAGATAAAAACAATTTTGCAAGAATAAAAAAAATAGTAAAAAAATATACTCCTAAAAAGTTAATAATATTAGGAGATTTATTCCACAGCAAATATTCAATAGATAAAACTCTTCAAAAAAAAGTTGAGGATCTTCCTGAACTACTAAAAACTAACGTTGAACTAGTCCTAGGAAATCACGATGTAGGTTGTGATATTAAAAATATAAAAATTTTTGATATTAGAAAAACTAAAAATATTACTTTTAGCCATGAGCCAGTTAACTTAGAAAATAATAAAACCTTGAATATTTGTGGACATTATCATCCAAAAATCCATTTAAAAAACAATGGAGATAAATTATCTTTTAGGTGTTTTGCAATGGATAAAAATAAAAATACTTTATTTTTACCTGCATTTGGAGACTTAACAGGAGGATATCCCTGCAAAAAGTCATTTAAAAAATGGGCAATTGTTTCTGAAGAAGAAATTATCGAAATAAAATCTTAAAAATTCCTATTTAACTGACTTAAATTTTTCATTTAGATATACCAATTTATACTTAAAAGTCTCGTTTATTTTATTTATCTATTATTTTGTGACTATTGATCAATTTCTTCTACTAGAAATAGATATTAAAAAATTTATACAGCTAATGCCCCTTTCCTTAGCAGACAATCCACGTTATAAAAAAAATAAACACATTTTATAGAAATGAAAAAATTAATAGCCTTGATTTTATTTCCATTTCTTGTCATCCCATTTGGGGCAAAAGCAAATGATAATTTTTCCGTTGAGATAGAGGCACTTACACTAGTAATGGAGCAATATAAGGAAGATACGGAATCAAGTGTTGAATTAGACATAGAAGACAAAAAGCCAAGTTACATGGCTCTTAAACAAGACGAATGCAATGCCACTGTTGAAGTTACAGAAAAAACAGGATTAGAGGTTGTAAATACTGAATCTTTCGATGTAAATGTCTGCTTGAAAGAAATCTATAAAGTAATCAATTAAATAAGCAGATTATAAAAATATAATAAAAACAAGCAAATTAAAGAGGTCTTTTACTTAAAGAAGGTAAGACCTCGAGACCTAACAGAAAACTTTGGAACGGGTTCTGCATATCTAATTAATATCTACAATGAAATTGTAGAGGTGTAATTAAAAGTACAAAACCTAAAATTATTTTTTAATTAATTATTTCTTCTTTGATAATGTTTGTGATTCTTCTCTAGACATTAAAGCTTCGATTTGAGCAAGAACTTTTTGAAGTTCATCCGTTTTTGTAAGAGATGCTTCTGCTACTTCTCTTAATTTTTCTAACTGTTCTTTAGTTTTATCCATGATAAATAAATTAGAAATTAACCACTTTTAAAAATGGTTTTAATACAGATTTTTCACTCCCACACAGATTCATATTCTCTCTTTTTTTTATAAAGTCAAATAAATTTCCCTTTATTAAGGTTTTATGAGGACTTCCAATTAATTCTTTATTTAATATTGAAACCATAAGATTACCTGAAATAGAAATACTCTTAAATTATGAAGTAAATACAGGTAAACCTATTGTTGCAGTTGTTATGAGAGCCCCTGCAAAAATCAAGAAAGGTAGAAAAGGGTAGTTTTTCAAAGATAAACTTACTAATTCGAAATAACTATATAGGTATTTATACTGTTTGTCTACCCCTAAGCTTTCTTGAAAGTAAAAATATTTCTTTTAAAGGTAAAAATTAAACATTAACCAAATTTACCAGATATGTATTCCTGGGTAGTTTTTGCTTTGGGAGAATTAAAAATTTTCTTTGTCGAATTAAATTCTGCGAGGTAACCAACCTTTCCTCCATCACCATCTTCATATTCAATAGCATTAAAAAATGCAGTCATATCACTAACTCTTAATGCCTGTTGCATATTATGAGTAACGATTATTATTGTGTAATTCTTCTTAAGTTCATGCATTGTCTCCTCAATTTTCAGAGTGGAAATTGGATCTAATGCTGAACATGGCTCATCCATGAGAATTATTTCAGGCTCAATTGCGATGGTTCGAGCAATACATAATCTCTGTTGTTGTCCACCAGATAAAGAGTAACCACTATCATTTAATTTATCCTTACATTCACTCCATACAGCAGCTTTTCTCAAGGAACTTTCCACTAATTCATCCATATCTCCCGTAAAGCCATTGATTCTTGCTCCGAATGCAATATTTTCGTAGATAGATTTTGGAAAAGGATTAGGTTGCTGAAAAACCATTCCGATTCTTCTTCTAACTTCAACTGGATCTACTCTTTTGTCATAGATATTAGTTCCATCAAAGAGGACTGTCCCTTTTAACGAACAATTAGGGATTAAATCGTTCATTCTATTCAAAGCTCTAAGAACGGTTGATTTACCACAACCAGAAGGGCCAATGAGTGAAGTTATATCTCCTGCTTTAAAATTTAAAAAAACATTTTTTACCGCTTCAAAAGTGCCATAACTAATAGAAACATCCTCAAGAGATAAAATGTTTTTCTTTTGCGACTTTTTAGTGTTTTTAATCATTTCATACCCTCTTAGTTTTCTCAGTAAAAGCGGCCAATATCCTTGAAAAAATATTAACTGTTAGTATTGATATGACAAGAATAAAGGAAGCCGCCCAGGCTAGTTTATTCTGTGCATCATAAGGTTCAAGGGCAAAATTATATATCAAGACAGCTAATGAGCCCATCTCGTAAAACAAATCTTCAAAACCTACTATGTAGTAGTAAGAAAATAAAGCAGTAAATATCAAAGGTGCTGTTTCGCCTGCAGCCCTTGCGATTCCAAGCACAACCCCAGTAGCAATAGATCTAAATGCTGTGGGTAAAGTTATTTTTAATATTGTTGTATACATACTTGCTCCTATGCCTAGAGAAGCATACCTTAATTCATTTGGTACTAACTTTAAACCTTCATCAGTAGTTTTTATAACTGTAGGCAACATCAATATTGAAAGAGCCATACCTCCTGCAAAACCACTGTACATACTGCCAAATAAAATTTTTGTTGAAACGATTAAGGCATAAATAAATACACCGGCAATTATTGAAGGAACACCAGCTAAAACATTAACTCCGAATCTAATAAATTTTGAAAAAGGTCCTCCGTTTGAATATTCAGCTAGATATATGCCACCGCCAACACCTACTGGTATGGCAATAATTGAAGCAATAGTTGTAATAACTAGTGTCCCAATTAATGCAGGATTAATTCCTCCCGCATCTAAATCATCTCCAGGAGGATTTGGTTCTAAAGTAAATAATTCTGGTGTGATTTGAGCTCCCCCTTTAATAAGAATATATGTAACCACAAAAATCAAAGGAAGAATTGCAATGAGTGCACAAAAAACTGATAAAGAAGTAAAGAATTTATCTCCTACATTTCGTGATAGTTTTTTCTGGTAATAAAGAGAATTCATAATCATCTAATATTTGAGACTAAATTTCTTAACTAGCCATTGAGCAAAGATATTAACCACTAAAGATAGGATCATAAGTACAAAAGCCGCATAAAAAAGTGATGAGACCTGACTTCCATCGGCTTCACCAAACTGGTTTGCAAGCATAGAAGAGATGGTATATCCAGGAGATAATAGTGACCAACTAAATGCATTAGAATTTCCAATAATCATCGTTACAGCCATGGTTTCACCCATTGCCCTGCCTAACGCCAATAGAACTCCTGCCATAATTCCTGATAATGCCGCAGGCAAAATTACCGAAAATATAGTTTTCCATCTACTTGCACCAATTCCATAGGAAGCATTCCTAAGCTTTTTAGGAACTTGATTAAGAGAATCTCTAGCTATCGAAGTCACAATTGGCAAAAGCATAACCACTAAAATTATTATCGCTAAAAGTGAATTCCGACCTGCAGGCTCCGAACTAAATAAAGGAATCCAACCAAAGAATTTATGTAAAAAAACAAAAAACTCTCTAAAGAAAGGTTCCATAACAAAAATTGCCCATAATCCCAATACAACAGATGGTATGGCTGCTAGTAATTCAACAAATGAACCAACTATTTCTCTGACAAATTTCGGAACAAAATCCTCTGTTATA
>OBOJ01000040.1_pt1 | contig 9663 bp, 6 predicted proteins | sample 1535101 | NCBI WGS metagenome assembly OBOJ01 (sample SAMEA3275611, study PRJEB22092) | marine metagenome | biome: ENVO:00000447; feature: ENVO:00002042; material: seawater | collected 2014-06-20T11:55:00+00 | depth 0 m
AGAACTCCAGATTGTGACAAATTTAATATTTGTGCTGCTAACATTTTTCCATATACAGCTACTTTACTGATTGTAATTGTACCGCCTTGTGCATCTGCAATGGTAAATTCTCCATATCTAGCTTTTTCTGCTATTACTTTAATTTTTTTTTCAATATATGCCAATAACAGTCCGTATGCATTTCTTAAAGCTGGCACTACAAGTCCTTTGTCTGTTCCGACAGCAAAACTAATATTGTAATAGTTCTTGTAAATAATTTCTTCTCCATCAATTTCTGCGTTTACTGCTGGGAATGTTTTTAAAGCTGCAACACAAGCTTTTACAAAAAATGACATAAATCCTAATTTAATTCCATATCTGCTTTGAAAATCTTCTTGATTCTCTTTTCTCATTTCCATTATGCCTGTCATATCAACTTCATTGAATGTAGTTAACAATGCTGCATTTTCTTGAGCCTGCTTTAATCTCTTCGCTATAGTTAATCTTAGTCTGCTCATTTTGATTCTTTCTTCTTCACCAAATTGAGCTTTTCTTTCAGAAGGTGGTGGGTTTGCACCCATCAAACTAATAAGGTCTCCTTTTAAAACTCTTCCATCTTTTCCAGATCCTCTAACTATACTTAGATCAATATTTTTTTCTTCTACCATTTTTCTCACTGCTGGAGATAAAACCTGGTTAGAATTATTTAAATTTGCTGGAGATTTTGGTTCTTTAACTTCTTTTGTTAATCTTAAAGGAGCATCTTCTTCTTTTTGTTTTTCTACCTTAACTTCCTTTTTCTTTGGTGTTTCTAAATTTACAACATTATTTTCTTTTTTAATTTCTGGTTCTTTTTTTACTTGGGGTTGTTTTGGAGATGGAGCAGATCCATTTTGACTAATAGACCCTAATAGAGCCCCAACCTCAACTGTTGATCCATCTTTTGAAACTATTTCACTTAAAACACCATCTATTGGTGAAGGCACTTCTAAATTTACTTTATCAGTTTCTAATTCTACGATAGGCTCGTCTGCTTCAACATGATCGCCCTCTTTTTTTAACCATTTAGCAACAGTGGCTTCCGTAATGCTTTCGCCTAAAACAGGAACGACAATTTTTTCACTCATTTAATTTTATTCAAATACTTTTTTAATAATTTCTTGTTGTTGTGCAATATGCCTTTTTGCATATCCAGTTGCAGGAGATGCATCTGGGCTTCTTCCAATATAAGAAATTTGGTTATTATTAGCCTTAATGTTGTCTAATGTCCATTGAATATAATCTCTAACTGAAAACCATGCACCCATATTTTTTGGTTCCTCTTGACACCAGTAAAATTTAGCAGAATTTGCATATGGCTTTAATTCATTTACCAATGTTTTTGCTGGGAAAGGATATAATTGTTCAATCCTATAAATTACAACATCGTCTACTTTTAATTTTTCTCTTGCCTCTAAAAGATCAAAATAAACTTTTCCTGAACACATTATAACTTTACGCATTTTTGAAGCTTCTTTTAGTTTTATGAATCCAGTAGTTTCAGGATCTATTGCATGATCCCATAAAACTCTGTGAAAAGAATTTTTTCTAGTAAAGTCTACTAAATTCGATACACAATATTTATTTCTTAACAAAGATTTTGGCGTCATTATTATGAGCGGTTTTCTGAAATCTCTATTTATTTGTCTTCTTAATGCATGAAAATAATTTGCTGGTGTTGTGCAATTTAAAACTTGCATATTATCATTTGAACAAAGTTGTAAGTACCTTTCTAATCTTGCAGAAGAATGTTCGGGTCCTTGACCTTCATAACCGTGAGGTAATAACATTACAATACCTGATGCTCGAGACCATTTTCTCTCTCCTGACGCAATAAATTGATCAACAATTACCTGGGCTCCATTTGCAAAATCTCCAAATTGAGCCTCCCATAAAGTTAATGTATTTGGTTCTACTAATGAGTATCCATATTCAAAGCCCAAAACTGCCAATTCAGATAAAAAACTATCTACAACTTCATATTGTTTCTGATCTTTTGAAATATTATTTAGAGGGATATATCTTGAATTATCAACTTGATTTCTAAGCACAGAATGTCTTTGACTAAATGTTCCTCTTCCGGAATCTTGACCAACTAATCTGACTGGAAAACCTTCTTGCAGTAGAGAGCCAAATGCAAGGGACTCTGCGGTTGCCCAATCAATACCTGTCCCTTCATCAATTGATTTTTTCCTTAGTTCAAAAATTTTTGAAATAGTTTTATGAGGATTTACCTCACTAGGTATAACATTAATTCTATCTGAGATAGCTTTTAATTGTTCGATATGTACGCCACTTATTCCACGTTTGTCTTTTCCTGGCGCAGGTTTGTATCTAGACCAGGTACCTTCAAACCAAGTTATTTTTGGATTGTAGTCTTTTGCACTTTTAAACTGATCGTCTAATAAATTTTTAAATGTATCAATTTTTTCTATTAATTCTTGTTCTGAATACATTCCTTCACTAATTAACTGATCTCCATAAACTTTTACACTTGATGGATGAGATCTAATTTTTTTATACATTAAAGGCTGTGTAAAAGATGGTTCATCTCCTTCGTTATGACCAAATCTTCTGTAACACCAAAGATCAATAACAACATCTCTATTAAATTTTAATCTAAACTCTGTTGCAATTCTTGTTGCATAAACTACTGCCTCAGGATTATCTCCATTAACATGCAGTATTGGTGCCTCTACCATTTTGGCCACATCAGATGAATACGGTGATGAACGTGCAAACCTTGGGCTTGTAGTAAATCCAATTTGATTATTTACTATAATGTGTATTGTGCCCCCAGTGTTATGACCTGGAAGTCCTGACATAGCAAAACACTCTGCCACAACTCCTTGACCAGCAAAAGCTGCATCCCCATGAAGTAATATTGGAATTACTTTATTTCTTTTTTTATCACCATGAAAAAATTGTTTTGCTCTAGTTTGTCCTAAAACAACTGGATTTACTGCCTCTAAGTGTGAAGGATTATCAGTTAAACTTACGTGAACTGAATTACCATCAAACTCTCTATCAGATGATGCACCTAAATGATATTTAACATCACCTGCTGACTCTTTAGAGGATAAAATATCACCGGCAAATTCATTAAAAATTCTTTTATAAGATTTTTGAAGCACATTTGCCAAAACATTAAGTCTACCTCTATGGGGCATTCCAATTTTAACTTCTTTTACTCCCGATTGACCACCAATTTTAATTATTTGTTCTAGAGCTGGAATTAAACTTTCTGCTCCATCTAATCCAAATCTTTTTGTTCCAACATATTTTTTTGCTAAAAATTTTTCAAACCCTTCGGCTTGGATTAATTTATTTAGAATTGCTTCTTTACCATTTTTTGTAAAGCTTATTGGGTTTTTTTCACCTTCAATTCTTTTTCTTAACCAGATACGTTCCTCTGGATTGGAAATATGCATGTACTCATATCCTATCGGTCCACAATAAGTTTTATTAACAAATTGAAGTATTTCAGAAATATTTGAATTTTTTTTATTTGTAACACCATTTAAGAAGATGTTTCTTTTATAATCACTCTTTTTAAATCCATAAAATTCTGGATGTAATTCTTCCAAATATTCTGTTTGCTTTAATCCTAAAGGATCAAGTTTTGCTAATAAATGACCTCTTAATCTATAAGCTCTAATTAATTCAACAGCTTTAATTGAATCAATATTACTTTGTGTTTGATTTTCTGATTTGGAAGTTTTTTCCTCAGTTTGTTCATTTTCTTTTATTTGGGTATCTTGAAAATCAATTTGAATTTCTTTTCGAATAGGTGACCAAGTGGGTCCTTTAAGTTCATTTGCAACAATATTGAGTTCTTCACCTAAATCATCAAAATAGTTTTTCCAACTATCAGGTAGCTCAGGGTCATTATTTATGTATCTTAAATACATCTGCTCAATGAAAGCACTATTAGTTTTTGTTAAAAAGGATGTTTTTTCAAATTCAAGATTTTTTGTAAGTGACATTTTTTAAATTAGTATAATCCTGTTAAACTAATTTTCAATTAGACAATTTATTAAACAGTGTTTCTCCAATTTTAGATGGGGAGTTAGACATTGTAATTCCACATTCTTCCATCTTTTTAATTTTATCTTCAGCGCCACCTTTGCCACCAGAAATAATTGCACCTGCATGTCCCATTCTTCTACCAGGAGGAGCTGTTATTCCAGCTATAAATCCAACTATAGGTTTCTTAATTTTATGGTTTTTGATGAATTCTGCAGCTTCCTCTTCTGCTGTCCCGCCAATCTCACCAATCATTAAAATTGATTGTGTCTCTGGGTCATTTAAAAATAAATCCAAACAGTCTATAAAGTTTGTTCCATTAATTGGGTCACCACCAATACCAATACATGTTGACTGACCTAATCCATTAACTGTCGTTTGTGCAACTGCTTCGTAAGTTAAAGTACCTGACCTTGATACAATACCAACAGATCCTTTTTTATGAATATTTCCTGGCATTATTCCAATTTTACATTCATCAGGGGTAATAATTCCTGGGCAGTTTGGACCTATCAGTCTACTTTTTGATTTATCTAAAATTTGTCTTACCTTTAGCATATCTTGAATTGGTATACCTTCCGTAATACAAACTATTAATTCAACTTCAGCTTCTATTGCTTCAATAATCGCTGCAGCAGCAAATTTTGCTGGAACATATATCATCGTAGCATCAGCACCTACAGAGCTTTTTGCTTCTGCAACAGAATTAAATACTGGTCTATCTAAATGTTTTTGTCCCCCTTTTTTGGGAGTAACTCCACCAACTAAATTAGTTCCATATTTAATTGCTTGCTCAGAGTGGAAAGTGCCATGTGAGCCTGTAAAACCTTGACAAATTACTTTTGTATTTTTGTTTACTAAAACTGACATTACTTAATTGCCTCTACAATTTTTTTTGCAGCATCATCAAGATCGTTTGCAGAAATAATTTTTAAGCCAGAGCTATCAAGTATTTCTTTACCTTCTTTGAAATTGGTTCCTGCTAATCTAACAACTAATGGAACAGATATGTTTATTTCTTTTGCTGCATCTACGACTCCTTGAGCAAGAACATCACATCTCATTATTCCACCAAAAATATTTATCAAAATACCTTTAACATTTTTATCAGATAAGATTATTTTAAATGCTGCTGCCACTTTTTCTTTTGAAGCTCCACCACCCACATCTAAAAAATTTGCAGGTTCCTTACCATATAATTTAATTATATCCATTGTAGCCATCGCTAAGCCTGCGCCATTAACCATACATCCAATACTTCCATCTAATTTAATATAAGCTAGTTCGTGTTTACTTGCCTCTATTTCAGTAGGATCTTCTTCATTTAAATCTCTTAGTTCTAAAATTTCAGGATGTCTAAATAAAGCATTATCGTCAAAATTTACCTTTGCATCTAAACAAATAATCTTATTGTCTTTTGTTAAGATGAGAGGATTTATTTCAACCATGTTTGCATCTGTGTTAACAAACATTTTGTAGATAGCTTTTATTAAGCTTATCCCTTGATTTTGTGCACTATCTTTTAAATCAAAGATTTTTATAATTTCTTCACAATCTTTATCTGAAATATCATCGTTAAAATCGACTTTTGTTGTAATTATTTTTTCAGGAGTTTTGCTTGCTACTTCTTCAATATCCATTCCCCCTTGATCACTTGAAATAAAAGCTATTTTGGAACTTGCTCTATCTACTAAGCATGAAAGATAAAATTCTTTATCTATTTCAGAAGATTCTTCTATATATAATCTTTTTACTTCTCTTCCTTCTGGACCAGTTTGATGTGTAACCAAAGTTTTTCCAAATAATTCATTGGCAGCTTTTTCAAGCTCTTGTAGGTTATCTAATATTTTAACTCCACCTGCTTTACCTCTACCACCAGCATGAATTTGTGCTTTTAATACGTATTTTTTTGTTTCAAGATTTTTTGCTTTCTCTACAGCTTCATTAACACTTAAACCAAAAACACCTTTTGGAACTGGTGCTCCATATTTTTCCAAGATTTGTTTTGCTTGATGCTCGTGAATATTCATTATTTCGCTAGATCACCATCAATTGCTGAAGCAGCTTCCCATAATTTTTTCACAGCATCTACAGAATGCATAAATTCTTTTTTTTCTTTTTCGTCTAAATCAATTTCTTCTATTTTTTCTACCCCATTTTTTCCAATAATAACTGGTACACCTGCATAAACATTACTCACTCCGTATTCACCATTCAGATGTACTGCACACGGCAAAAGTTTCTTTTGATCGTTCAAATAGGCTTCGGCCATCTGAACTCCAGATGCAGCAGGAGCATAAAAAGCAGATCCTTTTTCTAAAAATTTCACTATTTCAGCGCCACCATCTCTAGTTCTTTGATTTATGCTTTCAACTCTCTCTTCAGAAATTTTTCCTTCTTTGACTAAATCCAATAATGGTTTTCCTGAAATTTTTGTAAATCTAGGAAGAGGTACCATTGTATCTCCATGACCACCCATTACCATTGCTTCTATCTCTCTTACTGGAACATTGAATTCTAATGAAAGAAATAATTTAAATCTTGAACTATCTAAAATTCCAGCCATACCAACTACTTTGTTTGCCGGAAGACCTGAAAATTTTTGAAACGCCATTACCATCACATCTAATGGATTTGTAATACAAATAACAAATGCATTTGGAGCATTATTTTTAACACCCTCAGCCACTTGTTTTATTATTTTTAAATTAATTCCTAATAAATCATCTCTGCTCATTCCTGGTTTTCTTGGAACACCAGCAGTTATAATTACTACATCAGAGTCTTTAATATCTTTATAGTCATCTGTTCCAGACAATCTCACATTGAAACCATCTACAGATGATGATTGTGCAATGTCTAAAGCTTTACCTTTGGCTATACCACTTGCAACATCAAATAAAACAACTTCATCAACTAATTCTTTTATCCCAATTAAGTGTGCTAGAGTTCCACCAATTTGTCCTGCTCCTATTAAAGATATTTTTTTCATTATTTTTTCTTCCTTTTATTTCATTGTTGGCATTATAAATTCTGCATTTGATCTTATTCCTGATGGCCATCTTGATGTGACTGTCTTTAATTTTGTATAAAATTTTACACCTTCCATTCCATGCATCGCACTATCTCCGAATAAAGATCTTTTCCATCCACCAAAACTATGAAATGCCATTGGTACAGGAATTGGAACATTAATACCAACCATTCCTACTTGAATTTTACTCGCAAATGTTCTTCCTGCATCTCCATCTCTTGTGTAAATACTAACGCCATTTCCATATTCATGATCATTTATTAATTGCGTTGCTTCCTCAAAAGTTTTAACTCTAACCACTGATAATACTGGACCAAATATTTCCTCTTTATAAATTCTCATATTTTTATCAACGTGATCAAATAAACAACCACCTATAAAGAATCCATTTTCATAGCCTTGAAGTTTTAAATCTCTGCCATCTACAACAAGTTTTGCACCTTCTTCAACTCCAAGATCAACATAACTTTTTACTTTTGCTAAATGTTCTTTTGTAACTAAAGGTCCCATTTCAGATGTTTTATCCATTCCAGGACCAACTTTTAAAGCTTCTGCTTTTTTTGAAAGTCTTGATACAAGTTCATCTCCAATATCTCCAACTGCTACAGCAACAGATTGGGCCATACATCTTTCACCAGCTGAACCATATGCAGCTCCCATTAATCCATTAACAGCTCCATCAAGATCACAATCTGGCATCACTACTAAATGATTTTTTGCACCTCCAAGTGCTTGAACTCTTTTTTCATTTTTAGCAGAATTTTCATAAATATATTTTGCAATTGGCGTAGATCCAACAAAACTCACAGCCTTAATATCTGGGTTAGTTAAAATTGCATCTACAGACTCTTTATCACCATGTACAACATTTAAAACACCAGCAGGTAAACCAGCTTCTTTAAATAATTCTGCTAACCTTATTGAACAAGATGGATCTTTTTCTGATGGTTTTAATATAAAGGTATTTCCACATGCTATAGCTATTGGAAACATCCACATTGGTACCATTGCTGGAAAATTAAAGGGAGTGATACCAGCAACTACACCAAGAGGTTGACGCATTGAGTAACTGTCTACATTAGTTCCAACATTTTCTGAAAATTCACCCTTGAGTAAATGAGGTATTCCACATGCAAATTCAACTACCTCTAATCCTCTTGTTAGAGATCCTTTTGCATCCTCATAAACTTTTCCATGTTCAGCAACAATTAGTTCAGCAAGTTCATCTGAATTTTTTTCAATTAATTCTTTAAATTTAAAAATTATTCTCGCTCTTTGAAGTGCTGGTTTTAATGACCAAGATTCAAATGCTTTTTGAGCAACATTAACTGCATTATCTAGATCTGCTTTTGATGCTAATACTACTTCTTTTTCTTGTTCACCAGTTGCAGGGTTAAAAACTTTCCCTTTTCTATCTGATTTACCAGAAGTTAGCTTACCGCCAACGAAATGTTCAATAATTTTCATGAATACGATCTTTTAGAGCAAAAAACTTTATTAGTCTATTAATTATATGTTAGCCGTAGCTAGCATTTTCTTAATTTCAGCAATAGCCTTAGCTGGATTTAAACCCTTTGGACAAGCGTTGGTACAGTTTAATATTGTGTGGCATCTATATAATTTTAATTCATCTGCAACTTTTTTAAGTCTTTTCTCTCTTTCTTCGTCTCTACTATCAACTATCCATCTGTATGCTTGAAGTAATACTGCGGGTCCTAAGTATTTATCTCCATTCCACCAATAACTAGGGCATGAGGTAGAACAACATGCACACATAATACATTCATAAGCACCATCGAGTTTTTCTCTATCTTTTTGAGATTGAAAAATTTCTTTTGTCTCAGACTTTGAATTAGATTGTAACCACGGTTCTATAGACTGATATTGTTTATAAAGATCATCTAAATCACCAATTAAATCTCTCTTAACTTTAAGGTGTGGCAAAGGGTAAATATCAATATCACCATCAATTTCTGCATGAGGTGTTGTGCATGCTAAACCATTTTTTCCACCCATATTCATTGCACAAGAACCACAAACGCCATGAGCACATGATCTTCTGTAAGCCAATGTTGGATCAATTTCATTTTTAATCTTATTTAAAACATCTAAAACCTTTGAAGGACAGTTATCCATATCGACCTCATAAGTGTCTACTCTAGGATTCTCTCCAGTTGAGGGATCCCATCTATAAACATTTACTTTCCTTAGATTTTTAGAACCAGTTTTATCTTTAAAATATTTACCTTTTTTTACCTTTGAGTTTTCTGGTAAATTAATCTGAACCATTAATACACTCTTTCCTGTGGTGGAAAATATTGTACTTCATTTGTTAAAGTTGTTTTATGAACTGGTCTATATGTAATTTTTGTATCTTTACCATCACACCAAATCAGTGTGTGCTGCATAAATTTTTCGTCATCCCTTTTAGGGTAATCTTCTCTTGCATGAGCACCTCTGCTCTCTTTTCTATTATAGGCTGAGTCAACTGTTGTGACCGCTTGTCTAATTAAATTATCAAACTCAAGTGTTTCAACTAAATCTGTATTAAATACTAATGATTTATCTTTTACTGAGATAGATCC
>OBOJ01000041.1_pt1 | contig 9660 bp, 12 predicted proteins | sample 1535101 | NCBI WGS metagenome assembly OBOJ01 (sample SAMEA3275611, study PRJEB22092) | marine metagenome | biome: ENVO:00000447; feature: ENVO:00002042; material: seawater | collected 2014-06-20T11:55:00+00 | depth 0 m
TAAGAGAAGATGGAATTGTAATGGATGATGGAACAACAACAAGAATTTCAGAAAACCATTATCATATGACAACGACAACTGCTCAAGCAGCTAATGTGCTATCTCACTTAGAATATTATCTACAAGTTGTTTGGCCAGAATTGAATGTAAATGTAATTTCAACAACTGAACAATGGGCTGGGGCAGCATTAGCTGGACCAAAGTCAAGAGATGTATTATCAAAATTATTTCCAGATCTTGATGTAAGTAATGAAGCTTTACCTTTTATGGGTTACACTGAAGGAAATTTATTTGGTGTTAATGCAAAGATATTTAGAATTTCTTTCTCAGGTGAATTAGCTTATGAAATAAATGTTGCTTCTGATCATGGTCTTTTTATGTGGGAAAAAATGATGGAGGTCGGAAAAGAATTCAATATTCAACCTTATGGAACAGAGGCGCTATCAACACTGAGAATAGAAATGGGACATGTCGCTGGACCTGAGTTAGACGGAAGAACAATTCCATATGATGTTTCTTTAGAAGGATTAGTATCTAAGAAAAAAGATTTTATTGGCAAAAGATCATTGCAAAAAGAAGCTTTTAATACGAATGATAGACAAAAAATTGTAGGTCTTGTTCCATTAGATAAAAAATCTAGCATTCCAGAAGGATCTCATTTAGTCGTAGATAAAAACGCAAAATTACCTAACCCAAAATTAGGACATGTGTCTTCTTCTTGTTGGAGTGTTGAAAATAATAATCCTTTTTCATTAGCCATTGTTAAAGATGGAAAGAATATGATTGGTAAAAAATTATTTGCAGTGTCACCATTAAAAAATACTGCAATTGAAGTTGAAGTTATATCTTCTCATTATGTGGATCACGAGGGAAAGAGAGTTAGATCATGACAAATGTTTCACCACTTAATTTTGTACACAAACCAGGTAAATTTGGAGATTTTGAAGGGAAAAATGAAAATGACTTATTAAAAGTTTCGGAAATAAACAAACTATTAATATTCCAAATTGCAAAATATCGAAATTCTGATTTTGATACATCAAAAATTAAAATTGATAATCTTGAATTACCATCATCTTTAAAATCATCCTCAAATTCAAAGACAAGAATACTATGGTTAGGACCTGATAATTGGTTAGTTTTTTCCTCTAGTTTAGATTTACTTCAAAAAGAAAAGGATCAATTTGATGATAAGCATTTAGCAATTACTGACATCTCACATTCAAGAACTATTATAGAAATAGAGGGAAATTTAGTAGATGAAGTATTAAAAAAAGGATGCCCATTAGATATAAATTCTCTAAAAGAAGGTGATTGTGCGAATTCTGTTTACAATGGAATTACAGTAACATTAGATTTTATCTCAGATAATCCAAAGAAAGTTAGAATATCAGGATTGAGAAGCTTTGGTGAGTCATTACACCATTCTATAACTGATGCTTGTTTAGAATTTGGGTATAAGTCAGTTTAATCTATTTTCTTGTTGCAATATATACACCAGCAGTAGCAATCAGAAATCCAACTATATCTAAATTACTTAATTTCTCTCCTAAAAAAAACCATGCCATTAAAGCTGAGGTTGGTGGAATTAGGAAAAATATAGAAACTGTTTTTCTTGCTGAATTTTTTTTTATTAGGAACATCAAAATTGTAAAAGCTCCAAAGGACACAAGAAAAACTTGATGTGCCATTGCAATTAAAAAGGTTTTAGTAAAATTTATGTAAGGATTTGCAAAGAAGACAATAATTACAATGTGAAATAAAAAACCACCAACTGCTTGGTAAAAATTACTAACCCCTAATGATAAATTGTTGCTAATTTTTTTTTGCCAAAGCGTTGATGTTGTTATAGCTAATAAAGCTATAATGGTTGCAGCTAAACCCAAAACTGGAATCTCAACACCAATATCTAGTCCTAAAACCATTGCTGATCCAATAAAACCAAGTATTACTCCAAGCCATTGTTTGAAAGTTACTTTTTCATTTAAAATAGGCCCACTTAAAGCATTTGTTAGTATTGGTTGAAGAGTGACTATTAAAGCAGCTATACCTGTTGGCATTCCTTTTGATACTGAGTAAAAAACGCCACCTAGATAAAGTCCATGAAATAAAACACCACTCAACAAAGATTCAATAATATTTTTTTTGTTAACTAAAAGTTTTTGATTTGTATAAATTGAATAAATAGCAAATCCTAATGAAACTAAAAAAAATCTAAATGCCAAAGCTGAGAATGGATCACTATTATCAGTAAGAGGTTTTGTTGTTATAAAAGCAGAAGACCAAAGAATGATAAATATAAATGGAAATACTTTAATCACTATCAGTCAATCATATCTAATTTGATTAGATTTTCTTGTTTAGTTTCTTTACACCATAATTCGTAACTTTCACAAGTTCTCCATAAATGATCAAAAGCTCTTTGAGATATTTCTAAAGGATAATGACTTTTTGCATAGTATAACCCAGAAAATTGGATTAATTGTTTAACCATCATATCCTTTTGAATATTTAAAAGTCTGATTGTTTCTTCAGGAATTTTCTTTTTTGTTTTTTTATCTACAAAATTATTTTTTTTTAATTCTTCAAACCAATCATCATGAAATTTTCCACTGCTAATTTCTTTGTAAAACTCAGACCCAATAAATCTATCAACAGCATCAATATTAGTTATTCCAGGGTTTTCTTTTTTTATCTGAACTACTTTTAAATAAATTAGTTCAGCAACATAAAGAATATATGGTTTCTCTTTTGAAATTTTCACTTTCTACTTCTTATATTTTTTTACTGCAGATGTAGCTAAAATTAAATTTGGATCTAAAAAAATTTTTGAAGTTTTTGCTGTTTTGATAGATTTGAATGCAAAAATAGCAATTGGAAGTTCTGTACAACCTAAAATAATTTTTTTACATTTATTCTTAATTAAATATTTTATTGATGATTGAATAACTTTAGCTGCTTTTTTTACATTACCCATTTTAACTTCTTTAATAGCTTTGTTTACGCTTTGTTTTTGAAGTTTATTTGTTGGAAAACATAATTCATAATCTTTACTAAAAATTTTATCATACACTTTTGTTTTTAAAGTGCCTTCTGTTGCAAGAAGACCAATCTTTGAATTTTTTTTACATGTTTTTTTGGTATGATTAAAAACTTCTTTTGGCATATTTATAATTGGTATTTTTATCTTTTTTTGTAAATCATCGTACCAATAATGTGCGGTGTTACATGGTATAACAATAAATTTACACTTTGCTTTTTCTAATTTTTTACATCCATCAATCAAACTTTTTAAAACTTTTTCATATTTTCTTTTTGATGAAAGATTTTCAAATCTATTTGATAGTGCACCAGTTGTTTTACCTATAGATTCAGGTCTTCCAGGTATATTGGATTTATTGTATAAAAAGAAAAGAGGGTAATCCTGATCGATTTTTCCTCTATATTGAGTAGCTAACTTATTACAAAAATCTAGCCCCGCTTGTGTTCCCATTCCACCTAGAATACCAATCATAAATTAATTAATCCTATTCATTAATAAGTTTTGTGTAGTACATTGAGTTAATATCTTCTTTGTAATGTGCAAAAGGCTCACAAACTTTAAAACCACACTTATCAAATAATTTCCTTGCTGGTAAGAAAAATTTTCCAGCACCAGTTTCTATACTTAATCTTTTAATTTTAAGTTTTTTTGCCTCTTCAATAAGATGATTAATGACTTTTATTCCATTATTTTGGCCTCTAAATTTATCGTGAACTCTTATTGATTTAAATTCACCATGCTCTTTATCTAAAAATTTTAGAGCACCACACCCCATTAGATTGTCATTTTCCCATAAACTCCAAAATTTTATTGTTGGATCTTTTAAACCTGGAATATCCAAAACATGTGCACTTCCTTCTGGAGATGCAGCTCTCAATTCTATGAAATGTTTTATAAGCAATTCATTAACTTCAGGATTTTCAAAATTTCCTTCAATTGATTTAATCATTATATAAGTGTTGTTAGGTGACCCATTTTTCTTTTCTTTTTAACTTCTTTTTTTAAGTAGTCAAAAAAGAATTGATTTTTTTCAAGTGTAGGGTTCTGTCTATAATGTAGAATATCTTCACCAATTAGATTAATCATTTTTGCATTTGATAATTTTTTAAGAGGTATTTTATCTAATTTACAAACTGCTCTTATATGATTTTCAAATTGACTTACATTGAATGCATTTATTGTTAAATGACCAGAATTATGAACTCTAGGTGCAATTTCATTAACATAAAGATTGTCATTTCTATCAACAAAAAATTCTACACACATAGTCCCAACATATTTTAATTCCTCAGCAAGCAATGTGGCCCATTCTTTAGATTGATTTAAAATATTTTCACTTATATTTGCTGGTATTTCTGAATATTTCAAAATTTGGTCTTCATGTTTATTTTCAATTGGCTCGTACACTTCATAGCTATTAACACCAAATCTAGTAACAATAACAGATATCTCTTGTTTTAACTTAATTAGTTTTTCTAAAACATATTCTTTAGAAAAATCTATATTTGATTTTTCAATGTCCTCGAGAGATTTAATTGGATACTGGCCTTTTCCATCATAACCCAAATTAGTGGTTTTAAGAATTCCTGGTAATAAATCTCCTAAAGCCTCTAAGTCAGATTTATTTTCAACTACTGCATATCTTGTTGTTCTTATATTGAATTTATTAACAAAATCTTTTTCTGCGATACGATGTTGTATAATTCTATTTACAGAAGGTTTAGGCAAAACAGGTTTTGAATTATTCATTTCATTCAAAGTTTGATAAGGAATATTTTCAAACTCGTATGTAATTAGATCTACTTTTTGAACAAATTCATTTATTTTGTTTTGATCATTATAAGCTGCATGAATATATTCATCACAGAAATTTTGTGCTGGCCCATCTTTATCATCACAATATACAACAACTTTTATATCAAACTTTTTTGCAGCAACAGTTAACATGCTACCTAGTTGTCCACCACCAATTATCCCTAAAGAAATATTTGACATTTACTTTATTTGGGTCTCTTCTTAACTTTATTTGTTTGTGATTTTCTCCAAGACTTCAACTTATTTTTAATTTTACTATTATCATTTGCCAAAATTGATGCTGATAATAAGGCTGCATTAATTGCTCCATCTTCACCAATTGCTAATGTGCCTACTGGAATACCTTTTGGCATTTGAGCAATAGAAAGCAGGCTATCGAGCCCTTTTAATTTCTTACTCTCAATAGGAACACCTAATACAGGTAAAGATGTGATCGCTGCAATCATCCCTGGCAAATGTGCTGATCCACCAGCGCCAGCAATTATTACGCCTGTGCCATTTCTTTCGGCATTTTTAGCAAATTGATACATTCTATCAGGAGTTCTATGTGCTGATATAATTTTAGTTTCAAAAGATACGCCAATTTTTTTTAATATATTTTCAGCTAATTTCATAGTTTTGTAGTCAGATTGACTACCCATAACTATTGATACTTTTTTATTTTTCTTCATTGAAACCTTTAAAATCTTTATTTCAAACTCTTAGTAAAATTTCAATAAATTTATAGAAATTGAACATGAGATTGATAGACTATTTACATCATCATGAGCAATAATTATAGAATTGATAATCTTCAGTATTGTAATTGGTCTAGAGAAATTTTTCAGATCAATAGAGAAGCAAAATTAGATGCTGTACATGTAACAATAGTTTATCACGAGGACTATGATGAATTATTATTAGAAATTAAGAAATGGCAAAAATTAGCTGAAAATAATTCTGATTTGATTTTTTTAGCTAATAATTCGACAGATATAGAGAAAGCAAAAAAACTAAATAAGACCGCAGTATTTTTTGGATTTCAAAATTGTTCACCAATTGAAGATGATATTTCGTTAGTTGAGAAAGTACATCAACTTGGGTGTAGATTTATGCAACTTACATATAATAACCAATCTCTACTAGCAACAGGCTGTTATGAAAGAAATGATAGCGGCGTAACAAATTTTGGAAGAGAAGTAATCAGAGAAATGAATAGAGTGGGAATTGTAATTGATATGTCACACTCGGCAGAAAAAAGCAGTTTAGATGCAATTGAGATAAGCGAAAAACCAATTGCGATTACTCATGCTAATCCATCTTTTTGGCATCCAGCAAAAAGAAATAAATCAAATGATCTTTTAAAGGCATTAAATGATAGCAACGGTATGTTAGGTCTTTCTTTGTACCCTCATCATTTACATAATAATAGTAAATGCACATTAGAAAATTTTTGTGAAATGGTTGCAGAAACTGCAGAAATTATGGATGTAAAAAATATTGGTATTGGTTCTGATCTTTGCCTTAATCAACCTGATGAAGTTGTTGAATGGATGCGTAATGGAACATGGACTAAAACTAAAAATTATGGTGAAGGCTCAAAAAGCAAACCTGGCTTTCCTGAGCAACCTAGCTGGTTCAAAGATGCAAGAGGATTTGATAATATTGAAAGTGGTTTAAGAAAGATTGGATTTTCTGAGGAAGATGTGAATGGAATTTTAGGAAACAATTGGTACAATTTTTATAAAAATATTTGAATATGAATATTGAGTTACGAAGTCCAGACAAAGTTATGAAATTATCAAGACTTGGATCATTTCATCAATCAAGACTTTCTTTTTTAAGAAGTTTTTTAAAAGAGTTTAAAGATTGGGAGTATAGAAGAGATTTATTTGATCTTAATAAAGAAGGATTTGGAACTGCTGTATATTCATTTAGAAAAGATGAGAGAGTTTATTCTCTAGTATGTTTTGCAAATCAAATTGATGATAATGAAAGATCAGATAGAGTAATTGCCACAAAATGGGATGCTGCCTTCACTCTTCATGATGGAATTCCTGCAAAAAAAGATATTGAAAGATTAAGAAATGAAGTTCCAAAGCAAGAAGTTGGAAGAATGTCTTACAAAGAACTAACCTTATCTAGAGCAAATAAATCTGTAAGAGTTTTTAATCATGTTGTTGAAAAATTAAGTAACGGAGAACAACCTGATTTGGAATTGTTATCTAAAGTTGGATATTTATATAGAACCACAGCTGTCTATGGTTCTGGAAAATTTGGATTGGCAGATAGGTTTAGAATAAAGAATAGAGAAGAAATCAATGGTCCATTTAGATTAGAAATGATGTTAGTTTATTTAGTAAGACAATTTACTTTTGACCAAGTAAATCATATTGCAAAATGTCGAAATCCTAAAAAAGCAATCTCTTTAGATAATAAAATTTCTAAAAATTTAGGCATAGGCAACTCAACTGGTTTAGGTATGGCACCTTTTATAGTAAATCACCCAACGTTGTTGAACAATTGGATATTGATGAGAGAAACTGCTCTAAAAAAAATTAGAGAAATCAAAAATGTTAAAGATCAAGATTTTCAATTATTTTGTAATTGTTTGAAAAATTCTTTGACTAATATAACGAGCTGGAACTCTGATAGTGAATATCAAATTAAGAAAATTAAATCTCTTTTGGTTGATATAAATAAATTTTTAAAATTTATAGATAATGAACTTGATACGAATAAAGATTACTTATTTAATGAAATTTACAACTGGATCGATCAAAATATGTGCGAAGAGGCAATTGAATATATAGTTTCAATCATGCTTGAACCATATGATGAAATTGTGGAACCTTTAATTCAAAAAATGAGTTCTGATGAAGAAAAATATTTTAATATTCCAACAAATAGATCAACAGATGATTTAAATAAAATTTTAAAAGATAGATATTCAGAAATTTTAAAAATTGATTTTGAAAATAAAGAAAACAATCAAAATTTCTGGTTTATATCCAAAAATAAAGAAGAACCTAGACTTTCAGATAGATTTGATGAACAAGGATCTGAATTAGAGCAACCACTAGCTATTGCAAGAGATATCAAAAAATTACATCAAAAAGTAGAAAAATTGAAAAAACCAATTTCTGTTGCAGAGTTTTTAATTGAAAATGCTGATTTGAGACATGTTGTAAGACGTGTTTTTATAATTGAAAAATTTCCTTATTCTGAAATTCAAGATAACACCATAGGTAAATCAATTATGCCGATAGACATGTTAAGGCTTAAGTTATCATATTTTGGAGCATTAAAGTTTGATCCTAGATCAGATAAATGGTTAAGAATTTGTATGTTTCAAGGAGCACCTCTTCCAAATGATTTAAAAAATTATGATGAGCAATGGGTTTATAAAACCCAGATTTAAAATGAGATCTCTCAGTGAAATTGAAACAGTATCGAAAAGAGCTAGTAGGGCAGCTGGTTTTAGTTGGGGAGAAGCAGAAGAAATAGGAAAAAATATAAGATTATTAGAATTGTTCGGTTTACCAGGAATAAAAAATTTAAACTTATTTTTGTCAGAAAAAAAAAATAATAGATTTGAGAATTTAAATTTAATTTCAGAAACAAATAAATCTAATAAAAATCATTTTTGCCCAATTTCAACTGGTATCAGCTTCTTAGATCAGATAGATAATTTAAAAGATAAGATTATCTCAATTAACAATATTGCTTATCCAATATTATTTATTCCATTCTTGAGCAGAAGTTCAGAGATTATTGGAAAAAGAATAAAGCTAAAATTTAATCAAGCACAAATAATACTTAATTTTAATGTTAATATTTATTCAGATAATAATTTTTCAGATTTAATTTCAAAAGGTAAAGATGTTGAAATTAGTTTTTTAGAAAATACTGATTCATTTTCTGAAGATGAATGGAAAAATCTTTATAAATTGAGTGAAGATACATTTGTTGAAGAATCTGAAAGTTTAAAACAAGGTGGAGCAGGAGCAGGATTAACAGATAATGATTGAAAATAATGATGAGCTTATTTTAGAAGATATTAATGAGGAAGAATTAAATAATATATGCGATGAATGTAAACAAGAACATCAAAGTGTTACTCAAAACCTAATATTAACTGGATATAAAATTTGTAAATCTTGTAGAGTTTCTAAAACTATATTCCCTCTTTAACTTACCTGACTTATTGGCATTGCATCCATTCTGCTCATTACAAATGAGATAGATAAAAATACAATAATTAGAAAAGATAAGAACACTATACCAAAAGATTTCATATTGGATTTAAGATTTAATATCTGTTTGGTAGAAATGATTAATCCAGCAAATATCCAAAATTGAGTAAGGAAAATTATTGGTATCATTAATTCTGGTGTCACTGCAAAAAACCTAATTAAGCCTGGCGCATGAGCAAAGCCAACAGCTGTTAATACTTTTTTAAATGGTATTTTAGTATCTTTGTCTGGAAATAACTTAACACCAATAACATAAATTAATATTGCCCATACAAACCATGTAATAATTGCAGTTAAACCTGAAACACCAATAGCAGTTTTAACAACTGTGTTAGCCGCAACTGCACCAGCCACACCATCTAAAATCATGATAAGACCAGCAAAATAAATTGCAGCTTCTCCAAAATTTTTATTATCTTTGTAAAGTGATCGATCTAGTTTAATTGATTTAAAAACAATATTTAAAAATTCACCAAACATATCTTATTTTTTTTTATCTTTTTGATCTTTATATGAAACAATCACTGGAAATATTATTACAGCAATCGCAATCATAATGCAAACAGC
>OBOJ01000048.1_pt1 | contig 9403 bp, 7 predicted proteins | sample 1535101 | NCBI WGS metagenome assembly OBOJ01 (sample SAMEA3275611, study PRJEB22092) | marine metagenome | biome: ENVO:00000447; feature: ENVO:00002042; material: seawater | collected 2014-06-20T11:55:00+00 | depth 0 m
TTGAAGTTGGAGAAAACGATAGTTTAATCATCCAAAAGTTAACTCAAGATAAAGATATGTTTGGTTTCTTTGGTTTCAGTTATTTCTTAGCTGCTAAAGATAAATTACAAGCTGCAAGTATTGATGGTGGACAACCTTCATTAGCTTCTATTCAAGATTATAGCTATGCAGTTGCAAGACCTTTATTCTTTTACGTGAAAAAAGCACACGTAGGAGTTATTCCTGGTTTACATGAGTTTGTAAAAGAGTTTACAACTAAAAAAGCTATCGGTAAAAAAGGTTACTTAGCAGATATTGGGTTAGTACCATTAGATAAGAAGTTGTACAAAACAACTAGAACTAATGCGACTAAGCTAGTAGCAATGGGTAATTAATACTCTTTATAAAATATAAATTAAAAAGGGGTCTTATTTTGACCCCTTTTTTTTAAATAAGTTTAAGTTTCTTTTATTAAACAAATTAAACGGAGACACTTTTGAACCTGATACTTTTTTTATTTATAGTTGCACTAGGGTTCGTTAGTTATTTTTTTGGTAGAAAAAAAGCTTATTCAATTCAATCAACAAACACTAGGTTAACAGCACTACCAAAATTCTATGGTTATTATTTATCTATTTGGTGTGCAATACCAGCTTTTATAATATATTCCCTATGGTCAATATTCGAACCTTCAATAGTAAAGTTTATAATTTTAACTGATTATTCTAATCAAGGTTATTTAGAAGATGAGTTAAATTTAATTTATGAGAAAACAAAATCTCTAGCCCGTGGACAATTTTCAGGAGAAATTACTCCATTTATTGAAAATTCTGCAGAAAAATATTTAAGTTTTAAATCTATGGCTCAAAATTCTAAAGTAGTTTTGGTGCTAGTAATAATGATTTCTTCACTAACATATGGCTTTAAAAAAATTTCAGATAACGGAAGAACAAGAGAACCAGTTGAAAAATTTTTAAATGCTGTTTTATTTACAGCTTCTTTGGCGGCAATTTTAACTACGTTAGGAATTGTATTTTCTTTAGTATTTCAAACAATTGATTTTTTTAAAGTTATTCCTTTATTCGATTTTATATTTGGTACTCATTGGTATCCCGCTAAAGCCTTTGTGCGAGACTCTTCAGAAGCCTTAGATCCCACAATGTACTCAGATACATTTGGAGCTGTTCCTTTATTTGCTGGAACTTTTTTTATTGCATTTATAGCAATGTGTGTTGCCATTCCAATAGGCTTAATGAGTGGTATTTATATGGCTGAATATGCATCATATAAAGTCAGACAATACGCAAAACCATTAATTGAAATATTAGCTGGTATACCAACAGTTGTTTATGGTTTCTTCGCAGCATTAACTGTTGGTCCTTTTTTAAAAGAAATTGGTAACAGTTTAGGATTAGAAGTCTCAGCTGAAAGTGCGTTAGCAGCTGGAGGTGTTATGGGTATAATGATTATTCCTTTCATCTCAAGTTTAAGTGATGATGTGATTACAAGTGTTCCACAAGGATTGAGAGATGGTAGTTACGCAATGGGGGCAACTAAATCTGAAACAATTAAAAAAGTTGTTTTTCCAGCTGCTTTACCGGGTATTGTGGGATCGATTTTATTAGGAGTTTCTAGAGCAATAGGTGAAACAATGATTGTAGTTATGGCTTCAGGGCTAGCAGCAAATCTTACATTTAATCCACTTGAGTCTACATCAACAATTACAGCGCAAATAGTTGTTATTTTAATTGGTGACCAAGCATTTGGCGATCCTAAAACTCAAGCAGCTTTTGCTCTTGGAATGACATTATTTATTGTAACTTTGTGTTTAAATATTTTTGCATTGAAAGTAGTTAAAAAATATAGAGAAAAATATGACTAAAAAAGAACAATTATTAAAACAAAGATATAAAGCTGAAAAAAGATTTCAGTTATATGGTAAAACTGCAATTAGTGCAGCTCTTTTATTTTTGGCTTTATTTATTTTTAAAATATTTTCAACTGGATATACAGCTTTTCAAAAAACATGGATAGTTGTTCCAGTAAATTTTAATGCAGAAGAACTTTATCTAGATACAAATCCAACCACTGAAGATTTAAAAGATGCAGAATTTTATGATTTAGCACTTTTAGAAGTTGCAAAACTAGATCCAAATGCAAATGAAGATCAAGAGAATGAAATTAAGAAAATGTTTTCATATATTTTAGATAGAGAAATGAAAGAACATTTGCTTAAAGATCCATCATTACTAGGTAAAACTGATGAAGTATTTTTGACAGCTTCAGATGATTTAGACCAAGTATTTAAAGGTAATTATCCGAGAGATTTACCAGAGGACCAACGAAGAGTTAGCGATTATCAATTAAAGATATTTGATCGTTTAGTTGAAGAAGGTAAGGTTGTAAGTAAGTTTAACATAAGCTTTTTCACATATGCCGACTCAAGAGAAGCTGAACTTGCTGGTATAGCTAGTTCAATCATGGGCTCTTTCTTCTCAATATTAGTTTGTTTATTAATAGCATTTCCAGTTGCAGTATTAGCAGCTATTTATTTAGAGGAATTTGCACCAAAAAATCGTCTTACAGATTTTATTGAAGTGAATATAAATAATTTAGCAGCTGTCCCATCTATTGTTTTTGGATTATTAGGTCTTGGTGTTTTGTTAGCTATTTTTCATCTTCCAAGATCAACACCTTTGGTAGGTGGTATAACCTTATCTTTAATGACTTTGCCAACAATAATTATTGCTGCAAGAGCTTCATTAAAAGCAGTTCCACCAAGTATACGTGAAGCAGCTTTGGCTATGGGGGCAAGTAAAATGCAAACAACTTTACACCATACTGTACCACTTTCCATGCCAGGAACATTATCAGGAACTATAATTGGACTAGCACAAGCTTTAGGAGAGACAGCACCTCTTATTTTAATTGGAATGGTAGCATTTGTTAACACAATTCCTGGTTCCCCCCTAGATCCAGCAGCAAGTTTACCTGTTCAAATTTATATTTGGGCTGAAAGTGCTGAAAGAGGATTTGTTGAAAAAGTGTCAGCGTGTATAATGGTTTTATTAATCTTCTTAGTTTTAATGAACCTTTTTGCACAAATAATTCGTCATAAATTTGAAAAAAAATGGAGTTAAAATGAGTAAGATAATTGCAAAAGATGTAGATGTTTATTACGGAAAAAAACAAGCATTAGATAAGATAAATTTGAATATAGAAGAAAATCAGGTAACAGCTTTAATTGGCCCTTCTGGTTGTGGTAAATCAACATTTTTAAGATGTCTAAATAGAATGAATGACGTAATAGATATTTGTAATGTTGAAGGTGAAATTATTATTAATGATTTCAATATAATGGATAAAAGTTGCGATGTGGTTCGTTTGAGAGAAAAAATTGGTATGGTTTTTCAAAAACCAAATCCATTCCCAAAATCAATTTATGAAAATATTGCATATGGACCAACAATACATGGATTAGCACAGTCAAAAGAAGAAATGGATGAAATTGTAGAAACAAGTTTAAAAAAGGCTGCGTTATGGGAAGAGATAAAAGATAGATTACATGAACCGGGTACTGGGTTATCTGGAGGTCAACAACAAAGATTGTGTATCGCTAGAGCTATCTCTGTAAGTCCAGAAGTTATCCTTATGGATGAACCTTGTTCAGCATTAGATCCAATTGCAACTGCCCAAATTGAGGAATTGATAGATGAGTTAAAAGTAGAGCATACAATTATAATTGTAACGCATTCTATGGCACAAGCTGCACGTGTTTCTCAATATACTGCTTTTTTCCACCTAGGTAATTTGATTGAACATGGAACAACTGATAAAATATTTAAGAATCCTGAAAATAAAAAAACACAGGATTATATAACTGGGAGATTTGGATAATGGCTGAGGCACCACACACAGTAAAATCTTATGAAGATGAATTAAAAAAATTAAATAATAGCATTATCAAAATGGGTGCAGCCTGTGAAGACGCATTAGGAAAAGCTATAAAAGCTATTACAACAAAGAATACTGATGATGCTGAAATGGTTATAAAAGATGATGAAAAAATTGACAAATTTGAAAGTTCAATTGAACAACAAGTAGTTGATTTAATTGCATTGAGACAACCAATGGCAATTGATTTAAGAGAAACAATAACAGCATTAAAAATTTCATCTGATTTAGAAAGAATAGGAGATTTGTCTAAAAATATTGCAAAAAGAACTTTGTTATTAAATCAAAACCTTTCAAAAAAAATTACAGATGATTTAATTAGAGTATCATCAGATGTGCAAAAACAATTAAAAATGGTTTTGGACGCTTATTCAGAAAGATCAAGCGCTCTGTCAACAAATGTATGGGAAGGTGATGAGAATATTGATACACAAACTGATGAGTGTATGCAAGATGTTGTTGACTATTTAAAAGAAAATGAAAAAAATTTAGAAGATGGAACTCATTTACTTTTTGTTGCTAAAAATATTGAGAGAATAGGTGATCATACTACTAATATCGCTGAACAGGTTTACTTTATGGTTACTGGGAAATATTTAGAGGGGGATAGACCTAAAGGTTAGTAAAGGTTAATTGAATGTCTGCACACTTGTTTATCGCAGAGGATGAAACAGCGATCGTATCATTATTAAAATACAATTTAGAAAAAGAAGGCCATAAAATAAGTTCATCCGAAAATGGTGAAGAAGCTTTAAAATTAATAAAAGATAAAAATCCTGATTTAATATTAATGGATTGGATGCTTCCTGATTTATCAGGTGTTGAAATTTGTAAACAATTAAAAAAAAATAAGAAATACTCTGATATTCCAATAATAATGCTTACAGCAAAAGGTGAAGAAGAAGATAAACTCAAAGCATTTGATACAGGTGCTGATGACTATGTAACAAAACCTTTTAGTCAAAAAGAATTAAATGCAAGAATAAAATCTTTATTAAGAAGATCAAAGCCTCAAGCTTCATCAGATATTGTAGAGTTTACAGATTTAAAGATAGATAGAATTACAAAAAGAGTATATAGAAAAGATCTTGAAATCTCTCTTGGCCCAACTGAATTTAAACTTTTAGATTTTTTTATTAAAAATCCAAAAAGAGTTTATTCACGAGAACAATTATTAAACAATGTTTGGGGTGAAAATATATATGTAGAAACAAGAACTGTAGATGTTCACATAAGAAGATTAAGACAAGCCATTAATATAGAAGGTTCAAAGTCATTGATCCGAACCGTTAGATCAGCAGGTTATTCATTAGAATCTTGAAGATCTTTAGGTCTTATAAACTCTTTTAGAATTCCTTTATTTTCTATAAGTGGCCATTCATTTACTTCAAATATAATCTTAGCAAATGCCGAAGTTGGAAACTTATAATTCATTAATTTATAATTATGTGTATTTATATTTTTAGATAATCTTATAGTTAAATTTCTTACGGCAGGTTCATGATTTATTAAAAGAACTTTTTTGTATTTTTTGTCAATTTTTTTTATTTTCTTTAAAAGATCATTTTCATGAGCAAGATAAATTTTTTTGGAGATTGTTATTTTTTTGGGTTTGGTAATTTTACTTAACAATATTCTAAGTGTTTTTTTTGTCCGTTCTGATGAAGATAGTAAAATTAAATCTAATTTAATTTTATTTTTAACAAAAAATTCACAAATTAATTTTGCACTTTTTTTACCTCTTTTGTTTAATGGTCTTTCATGATCATCTAATTTTGGATCATCCCAACTAGATTTTGCATGTCTCATAACGTATAATTCAAGCATAAATCATAAATATATGAATAAATTCAATATTGAAAATATTAAAAATAGACCAAATAGATTTATCAACAGAGAAATTTCTTGGTTAAAATTTAATGATAGAGTTTTGTCAGAGGCAAACAATAAAAACAATCCCTTATACGAAAGAGTCAAATTTTTATCTATAGCAGGAAATAATTTAGATGAATTTTTTATGGTTAGGGTTGCTGGTCTTCATAGTCAAATTAAACAAGAAGTAGATTCTTTAAGTTCAGATGGTTTAACACCGTCTGAACAAATGAATGCTGTAATTGATAAAACAAAAGAATTATTTAAAAAACAAAATACAATATTTAATAGTTTAATTAATTCTTTGTCAAAAAATAATATAATATTAACAAAACCTGAAAAACTCAATTCTAGTGAAAAAAAACAGTTACTAAAAATTTTTCAAGACGAAATATATCCTTTGTTAACTCCTTCAGCAATTGATCCCGCTCATCCATTCCCATTTATTAATAACAAAGATAGAGCAATTGTATTAAATTTAATAAAAAAAAATAAAAACCAATCTTTAAATTCAATAATTCTAATACCAAAAGCTTTACAAAGATTTATTGAAATAAAAAATAAAAAAAAACAAAAAAAATTCTTAATTATTGATGACGTTATAAGTTTTTTTGCTTCAGAAATTTTTCCTGATCATAGATTAATTGATAAAATGATTTTTAGAATTATTAGAGATAGTGATGTTGAAATTCAAGAAGAGTCTGAAGATCTTGTAAGATCTTTTGAAATAGCTCTTAAACAAAGAAGAACAGGTGATATTGTCAGATTAGAAATTATTGAAAATTCAAACAAACAACTAGTAAATTTTATTACTGAAAAATTAGATATTATTGATGATTATATCTATAAAGTAGGCGGCTTAGTTGGGTTACAAGATGTTGATCAATTATGTAAAATTAAGAACCCAAAACATTCATTTAAACCTTTTACTCCCAGAGATGTTGAGAGACTAAAAGAATTTAATTTTAATTTTTTTGAAACTGTTAAAAAAAAAGATTTAATTGTTCATCATCCATTTGAAACATTTGATGCTGTGGTTGAATTTCTAAATCAATCAGCTAAAGATAAAAAAGTTTTAGCAATTAAACAGACGCTTTATAGAACAACGTTAGACTCTCCAATTGTTAAAGCTTTAATAACAGCAGCAGAAAATGGCAAGGTTGTAACGGCTGTAATTGAAATAAAAGCTCGTTTTGATGAAGAATCTAATATTCAATTATCAAGAAGTTTGGAAAAAGCAGGTGTTCAAATTGTTTATGGTTTTGCTAAATACAAAACTCACGCAAAATCATCTTTAGTATTAAGAAAAGAAGGTAAAAAAATTCAAACGTATTGTCATTTAGGTACAGGTAATTATCACCCTATTAATGCAAAAATTTATACTGATCTATCTTTTTTTAGTAGTAACAAGGATTTAGCAAATGATGTAGAAAAATTTTTTAACTATGTCACTGGTTATGCAAAACCTAGAAATCTTAAAAGTATTGCCATCTCACCAATCAACTTAAGACAGACAATAGAAAAATTAATCAACAATGAAATAAAAAATGCAAAAAATAAAAAACCAGCTCAAATTTGGTTTAAAATGAATTCTTTAGTAGATAGTGAAATAATTGATAAACTTTATGAAGCTTCATGCAATGGAGTAAAAATTCATTTATTTGTTAGAGGTGTATGTTGTCTTAAACCAGGTGTAAAAGATTTATCTGAAAATATTATTGTCAAAAGTATCATAGGAAGATTTTTAGAACACTCTAGAATTTATTGTTTTGCCAATGGATCTTTAATGCCAAGTAGAGAAGCTAAGATTTTCATATCATCAGCAGATATGATGCCTAGAAATCTTAACCGTAGAGTTGAATTATTTATACCTATTGAAAATAAAACAGTTCATGAGCAAGTTTTGGATCAAATTATGCTTGCAAATTATTTGGACACTGTACAAAGTTGGGAATTAAAATCTAATGAAAATTATAATAAGATTAAATTTGATATGAAAGATTCTTTCTCAGCTCACGATTATTTTATGAAAAATCCTAGTTTGTCTGGTAGAGGAAAAGCAAAAATTAAGTTTAAACCAAAAAAACTTCAATTAATGAATTTTAAAAATGGAAAATCTAGATAATAGTTTTTTAGCAGATCGATTAGATTTAGAACATTCAAAAGTTTCAGTAATTGACATAGGCTCAAACTCCATAAGAATGTTAATTTATGAAAATTTTAATTATTCTAGAGTCCCTTTTTTCAACGAAAAAGCTGTTTGTGAACTTGGTAAAAATTTAGACAAGTCAAGAAAACTAAATAATAAAGGCAAAGATTATGCTTTAAAAGTTTTAAAAAGATTTTCAGAAATATTAAATGTTTCTAAGATTCCAACAATAAGAATTTTTGCAACTGCTGTACTTAGAGAAGCAACAGATGCTAATGACTTTGTAAAAGAAGTTGAAGAATTATTTAATACCAAAGTAAAAATTTTATCAGGATATGAGGAAGCTGAATATACGGCAGAAGGTGTAAAAATTGGATTTAAACATGTTGATGGTTTGGTTGCTGATTTAGGTGGTGGAAGTTTAGAGCTGACAAGAGTTGAAAATAATGTAATTACTGACAAAACATCATTACCACTTGGTGTATTAAGATTACTCAATAATCCACTTATAAAAAAAAGAAATTTAAGTAAATATATAAAAAAACTATTTAAAGATGAAAAATGGTTGACAAAAAAAAAATTTAAGAATTTATATTTAGTTGGTGGTACTTGGAGAGCCCTATTCAAACTTCATCTATTTCAAAACAATCATCCAGTTCATATAATTCATCAATATTGTATTAGTAAAAATGAAACTTATAGATTTGCAGATAAAATTTCTGGATTTAATAAAGCAAAATTAAAAACTGTTGAATATATTTCTAAATCAAGAACACCTTATTTGCCATTTAGCTCAATAATACTCAAAGAAATTTTAGAGTTAGCTAATCCTAGCTATGTTCATTGTTCGATAAGTGGAATTAGAGAGGGCGTTTTAGCCTTAGAATATTTTAAAGGAACTACGAATAAACAAATTTTTAACAATTCTTTAGAATATTTAGCTCAAAAAAGAGGGGACTTAGGGTTTAATTTTAAAAGATACTATAATTTTTTAAAACCAATTTTTGATGAAAACGATCATTTTAATGATGATTTACTAAATTTAGCATGTGTTTTAAGTCATATGGATTGGGGATTAGGAGCTTTTCAAAAAGCGGAATTGGTTTTTAATGAAACTTTAAATACACCTCTATTAAGACTTACACACAACGATAGAATAAAATTAGCATTAGCCTGTTATTGGAGATACTGCAGTATTAAATATAATCCTCAAATAGAATATTTAAAATTTTTAAATAATAATGAGATCTTTTCTAGCAAACAAGTTGGTTCAGCATTAAGATTTGCTCATTCTTTAACATCTATTTCAACAATATTTTTAGAAGAATTTAAATTATATAAAAGAGGTGAGTCTTTATTTCTAAAAATACCATTTAATCATCAAGAAATAATCTCAAAACAAGTTACCAAAAAGTTTAAGGCTTTATCAAGAGAACTTTTTTTAGAACC
>OBOJ01000051.1_pt1 | contig 9166 bp, 6 predicted proteins | sample 1535101 | NCBI WGS metagenome assembly OBOJ01 (sample SAMEA3275611, study PRJEB22092) | marine metagenome | biome: ENVO:00000447; feature: ENVO:00002042; material: seawater | collected 2014-06-20T11:55:00+00 | depth 0 m
TTCTAAATTTATTAAAATATTTTTGCAAATTAAATTTGTCCTCTAGCACATTACTATTTTCAATAAAGTTATTTATAAAATCGATCCTCTCCTTAAATGATTTATTATTATTTATTTCCAAATCATCTAAAATATTCGATTTACTTATGGGAATATCTTTTTTATTATCAAAGTTAAAAATATCAACCGTGGTAAGGATAGTCCAACTAGTGCTTACATTCGTGAATTCTGAACTAATAAAATTATTTTTATTTGAATCATATTCGACTTCAATTACTCCTCCATCAATTGGATACAATGAAGAATTTATATAGAAATAATTATTTTTGACACTGAAATCAAATAATGAATTGGCTAGATTAATATTTCTATATTTACCTAAACTCCAAGCAAGTCGACCAACAAGGGATGACTGGTCTGACGAAATTGATCCCTCACCATTAATAATTCCATCAATTCTATCGAATTGATTTTTGTTTAAAGATAATTCAAGTTCATCAAGAGGAAAATTATCTGCTCTCCAGTTATAAATATCGTCATCTTTGACTATACCTACAGTCCCTTTATTTGAGTTAAAAACTCTTATAAAATTTGCATTATCTAGTTTAAGATCAGAATCAAACTTAATTGAAAGAAATGAAGGGATTGGAGAATATCTATTTTTCATATTTAGCAGAAATTCATTATTTTCATTTTTAATATCTCCCTCCCATGTTTCTCTAATGCGGATACCTTTAAAGTGCGGATAATCAATATTAAAATTTATAGAAATATCAGGATCAGTAATTTTTCCTTTTAATTCTCCTTTAGCAGTAATGAAACCCCTTATATCATTTTTTCGGAAAATATTTAAATTAGATAATTGAGTTCTATTTATTTTAAAACTAGTATCTATATCACCAAAATTAATACCTCTTCTATCAAACCAATAGGGCATATTACCCGATAATTTGATATCTGGATTCAGGCTATCAATATATCCGATACTTCCTATTAGATTAATATTATTGGAACTTTTATTGAATGGTACATTGAGATTAAAATTCGAAGTCAAAGTTCCATAATTTAATTTTTCTGAATTAACAATTAAATTATTATCTTTACAAAAAAACCTAGTTGAATCTGAATTTATATTCTCTGCGAAATCTCCTGGTTTTATTTTTAAATTAGTAAAAGAAAATCTTCCTTCACAAAATGTGCGCTTTGATGATTTATTAAATTTAAAGTTAGATTTAAAGGTACCCTTTTTAAAGCTAATTTTTCTATTCCCAATAATATATTCAGAATTCTCAAGATCTAAACCCTTAGAAAATAAATCCAGTTTTAAAAAGTCTTGATTTAATTTTGTATTAAATTTAAATTTTAAAAAACCCTTTTCATCAAAATTTGATTTTACATTTGCAATGATTTGTCTATTTCTTGACTTGTAAATAACATTACCTTTTACTTTTGTTTTTAATCCTGCATTATTAAACTTCAGATCTGAATATTTATTTAAGTTAAAGTTCAATTCATACTTTGATTGCGATTTTTTTGTACTTCGAACATTTTTATAAGATTCGTCCCTTTTAAAAAAATCTCTATCTATATTTATGGCAGCTTCCTTAGGACTTATTTTTACAATCCATTTTTGTTTTAAAAAAGATCTAAAAGGCATAATGCCCACATATACATTTTTAGCTTTAATTTCAGAATCTATATTGTTTTTATCATTAATTTTTGAATTACCCAAAGAAATACCTAGAAATCTAATCCCGACATAATCACCTAAATCAACATTTTTATCTAAAAGATTCTCAATACTTTTTTCTAGTTCTAATTTCCTAGAACTATAAGTTTCTTTTAAAAAATTATTTAATAAAAAAGTGCCTAAAAAACCTAAAGGTAAAAGCATCCCTACCAAAAGAATCTTAGTATTTAAATTTAGAGATCTAATTTTTTTCAAGTTAGAGCCCAAAAATAGAGTAGGCTTACAAAATATAAGAAATTAATCAGGTCAAAGCCACTAAATGTCTTTTTTTGAACTATTAGAGAACACACCCAAAATTTTTGGATTCTTTGGAATATTTCTTTTCATTTGCACAATAGCAGCTTTTATATTTAATTTTGGTTTTAAATTTCGAATAATTGGAGCAACTATCTTTTCATTATTGCTTTCTTTGAGTAGTTGGGCATTTATACAAAGTTACTCCGAAAAGGTTGTAATAGAAGGTGCAAAATATGTTCCAATTGTTTATGACAATGGGTTCGATTTGATTATTGCTAAAGCAGATGATGACTTTCCAGAGGAATCTATTGAACCGACTCTAGAACAATTATCTGAAAATTTAATGAAAGGTAGCAGATCTGGTGCGAATGTAAAAATAAAGATAAGAAAACTTGAAAAAATTTCAGATGGTGTAAGTAAACCAGTGGTTATAGGAGAAGTTCAGAGAAATGTCAAAATGAATTAGTCTGTTAAAAAATGGAAAATAAACCCTTTTTAGATTTTTTGCCAACTAATTTTAGACATGAGAAATCTTTTTTTATTCAAAATAATCTAACTGACTTTGAAAAATTAAGTAATCTTTCGGACTTAGATATAAATGAGATTCAAAGAAAATCTTCACTATGTACATTGAATAATCTAAAGAAAATTAGAGCTATAGCTATTTTTAAAAAAGAAATTGGAATTTCTCCACCGCAAGCATATCTACTTTTACATTGCGGTATATCTTCTATAAAATCATTATCACAATCTACTCCTTACGAATTAGAACGCAAAATTGGTAGATTAGAAAGAACTCTTAGAGTAAAAACTGAGACAGATACAACTTTTATTCTCTTAAAAGAATGGATCAAAAAAGCTAGTCAAATCGACAAATCTATTGGAAATCTTGGATAAAAAAATTTTTTAATGTAGAATTTAAAAAAAGTCAGTGATAATGAAACCTTTGTTATTTTTTTTATTTTTGTTTTCCAACTCTTTATACCCTGTTTTTAGTCAATCTAACTTATTGGAAAGTGTAAAAAAGAATCCAAACGAAGCTAGGAATTTATGTAATAAGTTTAGAGAGTTTAATTCAAAAGGTATTTCAGCTAGTTCAGATAAAGCTATAGAGTATGTATCAAACAAAAAAAAGTTAACTCCCGTTAACGCAGAGATCTTTTCTATTTACGTCATTGGGCTGCACTGCCCAGACATTATCTAAAGCCTAAATGTCTGGTTCAAGATGGTTTGACAAGTCTCTAGTACTTAGAGATGGAGTAAGACTTATATCAAGGATTTGGTTACCTAATAGTAATGGGCCATGGCCTGCATTATTGATGAGACAACCATATGGAAGGGAAATAGCTTCAACTATTACCTATTCTCATCCAGAATGGTGGGCTTCCAAAGGGTATATGGTAATAATTCAAGATGTTAGAGGTATGGGTTCTTCTGAAGGAGTTTTTAATGGTTTTTCTCAAGAAGCTAGCGATACTTCAGAAACACATGAATGGGTAAGGTCTCTAAAAGAATGTAATGGAAAACTTGGCTTATATGGTTTTTCATATCAAGGATTTACTCAACTAACTGGTGAATTAAATTCAAAGCCGCCCGATTGTTTATCTCCAGCAATGACTGGGATGAATATTAAGGATCATTGGTGCTCAGATGGAGGAGCATATTGGTGGCATAACAATATTGCATGGGGACTTCAAATCGCAGCACTAAAAATGAAAAGAGAAAATAAATTGCTTGAGTGGGAAAAGATAAGATTAGCCTTAGAAAATAAAAGTTATTTAAGGGAAGGAATTGATACTTTAAAAAAATATGATCCTAATAGCTTTGTTTTGGAATGGCTTAAAAATTTAAATAATGCTAGCCCATTTGAAGAATTTAAACCAATTTCAACATGGATTAAACAACCTATGTTAATTATTGGAGGACTTTGGGATCCACATTTAAAAGGTGCCTTTGATCTTTATAAAAAATCTAAAGAAGCTGGTGGAAGCCCAGAGATTATTATTGGGAATGCAACACATCTAAATTGGTGGGAGGGATCACAAGAATCTTTATTAAAATTTTTTGATAAACATTTAAAATCAGATGAAAAATTAAATAAAAAGAATTTTAAAGACGAGAAAAAAATATGGAATATTTCATTAAATAAATGGGAAGAATTAGATAATAAATTTCACCCTGAATTTATTTTTGGGCTCAAAAGCGATGGCACAGCAAATGTAGAGGTTGAAGATGGAAGTCTGACCATAAATTCAAAAGGATCAGGATGGTTCACAATTGTTCATGACCCATGGAGACCTACTCCATCTGACGGTGGACATTTAGGTCCAAATCCAGGAAAGTTTAACAGAAGCATTATTGATAAACGACTGGATGTAGGTGTTTTTCAAACCAATTCTTTTGAAGAAGATCAATATTTAACAGGAGTCCCCAAATTAGAAATCCAAGTAAAAAGTGATCAGCCCAATTTCGATATCTGCCTTGCTTTATCTCTAGTTGAAGAAGGGAATGAAAAGGTGAATCAATTTTCAACCGGATTCTTAAGGGTTAAAAACTCCAAAATAAGTGAAGAATGCATTTATCAAATAACAATGCAGCCAACAAATATTTGTTTGATTAAAGATAGCAAGCTTCGCTTATCTATATCTGCAGCAGCTTATCCTGCTATTGGAGTTAATCCTGGATTTGGGAGTGGAAATGCTGGAGCGCCTTCAGCAAATCATAGAGTTATTACTCTAAGTTTTAGCCTTAATAAAACATTTATGAAAATGACCCCTTTTTTTTATAAATAATTATTTTTTTGGTTAATCATTTGATATTATTAATCCTTAATATCTACCAGTCATGATCGAGACAATTCAAGCAGACTGGATTAAATCAGAAGCTATCAACCTAGAAAATTGTTGCAATGATAATCCATTAAAAATATTAGGTCCTCATTTTTATGAAGAACAATGGGTAATTAGGGTATGGATGCCTGAAGCCGACGAAGTTAAAATAAATTTTAAAAACAATACCTATAAGGCGGAAAGCATAAACCATAAATGGCTTTTTGAAGCTATCCTGCCTGAAAATCCAAATTATAATTACGAAATAAATATTTCACGAGGAGGGATCACACATACACAACATGACCCTTGGTCATATAGAGAAGAGTGGATGGGAGAAGTTGATAGACATCTTTTTGCAGAAGGTAATCATCATCATATTTGGGAAAAAATGGGAGCACATCTCATTGAAGAAAAGAATCAAAAAGGAGTCATGTTTTGCATTTGGGCTCCAAATGCAAAATCAATCTCGATAATTGGAGATATAAATTCTTGGGATGGAAGACATCATCCAATGCAAAAAAGATTAGGGGGAATTTGGGAACTATTCATGCCAACAATGCAAGAGGGCGACACATATAAATACGAAATAAGAACACAACAAGGTCATATTTATGAGAAAGCTGATCCATATGGTTTCCTTCATGAAATCAGACCTCAAAATGGTTCAATAGTTTCAAAATTGAAAAACTTTAATTGGAATGATAGTTCTTGGATTTCAAATAGAGATTCTTCTAGTCAAATTAACAAGCCAATTTCAGTTTATGAAATGCATTTAGGAAGTTGGCTCCATGAATCAACAGATAATAAATATCTGGAGGACAATGGTGAACCAAGAGACCCAGTGCCTGCAGCCGATTTAAAACCTGGAACAAGATTATTAACTTATCCAGAATTAACCGAGAAACTCATCCCTTACGTAAAAGAGAGAGGATTCACTCATATTGAACTAATGCCAATATCTGAACATCCTTTCGATGGTTCATGGGGATACCAAGTTACAGGCTGGTATGCACCAACAAGTAGATTTGGCACCCCAAATGAATTTAGAGAGTTTGTAAATAAATGTCATGAAGAGGGCATAGGCGTAATTCTTGATTGGGTGCCCGGTCATTTTCCAAAAGATAAGCATGGTTTAGCATTTTTTGATGGCTGCCATCTTTATGAGCATGGAGATTCACGAATAGGTGAACACAAAGAATGGGGAACCCTAATATTTAATTACAGCAGAAACGAAGTAAGAAATTTCTTAGTAGCCAACCTCGTTTATTGGTTTGAAGAGTTTCATATTGATGGCATAAGAGTAGATGCTGTAGCTTCAATGCTTTACAGAGATTATCTACGTCCAGATGGAGAATGGATACCCAATGAAAATGGTGGGAATGAAAATATAGAAGCCGTTAAATTTCTTCAACAGGCTAATCATGTACTCTTCCAACACTTCCCAGGTGCACTTTCTATCGCTGAAGAATCAACAACTTGGCCAATGGTAACCAAACCAACTGACATGGGAGGGTTAGGGTTTAACTTGAAATGGAATATGGGATGGATGCACGATATGCTTGATTATTTTGAAATAGATCCTTGGTTTAGGCAATTCCATCAAAATAGTGTAACTTTCTCAATTACATATAACTATACAGAGAACTTTATGCTTGCACTTAGTCATGATGAGGTTGTCCATGGGAAAAGTCATCTTTTGCATAAAATGCCTGGCGATGACTGGAAGAAATATGCAAATACTCGAGCATTACTAACTTATATGTGGACCCACCCTGGTAAAAAAACGATATTTATGGGAATGGAATTTGGGCAAAGACAAGAATGGAATGTTTGGGATGATCTGCAATGGGAGTTACTAGAATTTGAGCCTCATAAAGGTATCAGAAACTTGATTGATGACCTAAACGTTCTTTATAAAAATGAACCTGCATTATGGAAAAATGACTTTGATCCTTATGGATTCCAATGGATTGATTGTAATGACAAATCTAATTCGGTTATAAGTTTCATGAGAAGAGAAAACGATACCAATGAGTGGCTTGTTGTTGTTGCTAACTTTACACCTAATACTCATGGGTCATACAAAGTAGGTGTTCCTGTGGAAGGATTCTATAAAGAAATATTTAATTCAGATGGCTCTAGATACGGGGGCAGTAACAAAGGAAATATGGGGGGTAAAGAAACTATAAATTACAATATTCATGATTATCAAAATGCTCTAGAACTTGCTTTGCCCCCATTAAGCGTGAGTATCTTCAAACATCAATCAAAAAAATAAGAAGGCTCATTTAACTTAGTGCTTCATATAAATGTTCATATAACGCTTTTGCTCTGCTTTACATTGTAAGATTTTTAAGTTGGATTTTAATTTTTTTTCTAAAATATCGAATTAAAAAATGGGTCAAGATTTACCACTACTACTTTCTGCCGCATTAGGTAAAAAAGTAAATAGGCCTCCAGTATGGATGATGAGGCAAGCAGGAAGATATATGAAAATCTATAGAGATTTAAGGGAGCGTTACCCAAGCTTTAGAGAGAGGTCTGAGAATCCAGAACTATCATATGAGATTTCAATGCAGCCTTTTCATGCTTTCAAACCGGATGGTGTGATCCTTTTTTCAGATATTCTCACACCTCTTCCAGGGATGGGCATAAATTTTGAAATAATAGAAAGTAAAGGTCCAATTATTGAGGACCCAATAAGAACTCTTAACCAGGTAGAAAATTTAAAAGAATTAAATCCAAGTGAGAGTTTAAGTTTTGTTGGGCAAGTTCTTTCTTCACTAAAAAAAGATGTGAATAATGAGGCAACAGTTTTAGGTTTTGTTGGCGCACCTTGGACTCTTGCTGCATATGTAGTTGAAGGTAAAAGCAGTAAAAATTATTCTTTAATAAAATCAATGGCTTTTAATGAACCAGATTTACTTCATAAACTTCTTGATCATTTTGCAAAATCTATTGGTGAATATCTTAAATATCAAATAAAATCTGGAGCGCAAGTAGTACAAATTTTTGATTCATGGGCAGGCCAACTAAGCCCACAAGATTACGATATCTTTGCTGGGCCGTATCAAAAAAAAGTTGTTGAAATTGTAAAAGCGGAATACCCTGAAACACCAATAATTCTTTACATTTCAGGAAGTGCTGGTGTCATAGAAAGAATGGCAAAAACTGGAGTAGATATAATCTCATTAGACTGGACAGTAGATATTGAAGAGGCTTGTAAAAGAATCCCTAGTGGGATAGGAATTCAAGGTAATGTTGACCCTGGCATTTTATTCGGAAACAAAGAATCAATAAAAGAAAGGATAGATAATACTTTCAATAAAATTAAAGACAGAAAATATATTCTTAATTTGGGTCATGGGATTTTACCTGGGACTCCAGAAGAAAATGCTCAAACATTTTTTGAACATGGGAAAAAACTCACTTACTAGTCAAAGTCTTGGCATATAAAAACTTATTAATCACAGGTGCGAATGGATGTGTTGGCCAATATTTAGTTGATTGGTTTTTAAAAAACACAAAATTCAGGCTTTATCTCATGGTAAGAGACAAAAGTAAGTTGCCAATTTCTGTTCAAGAAAATAAAAAAGTCAAGTTAATGATTTGTGATATCAGGGAATCAAATAGGTATAAAAAGGAAATTAGTCAAATTAATTACCTAATACATACTGCTACAGCTTGGGGAGATCCAAGAAGAGCCTATGAAGTAAATATTAAAGCTTTTGAAGAATTACTAGAAATGCTTGATATTGAAAAGTTAGAAAAGATTATTTATTTTTCAACAGCTAGTATTCTTGATACCCAAACAGAATTAATGAGGGAATCATTGATTTATGGAACAGAGTACATTCAAACAAAATATGAATGTTTCCAGAGACTTAGAGAAAGCTCATTTGCAGAAAAAACATTCGCTGTTTTCCCTACCTTGGTTTTTGGAGGAAATCTTGGAAAAAAAAGTAAATATCCCGTAAGTTATTTAACTAGTGGATTGAAAGAAATCGGGAAATGGCTTTGGTTAGCAAGATTTTTAAAACTCGATTCTAAATTTCACTTTATACATGCAAATGATATCGCCCAGATTTGCGGGTTTCTAATTAAAAATCATAAAGAAGAGCAATACAAAGGCTTTAGAAAATTTGTCTTAGGTCAGAAATTTATTTCAATTGATCATGCCATAATTACACTTTTAAAAAGAAACAATATGAGGAGATATTTTGCGATACCCCTTACAAAAAAAATTCTAAAAATATTATTAAGAATTCTTCCCATCCAAACAACCCCTTGGGATAGCTTCAGTATCAAGAAATATGACTTTAATCATGTCCCCATCACTAATCCTGAG
>OBOJ01000055.1_pt1 | contig 9119 bp, 7 predicted proteins | sample 1535101 | NCBI WGS metagenome assembly OBOJ01 (sample SAMEA3275611, study PRJEB22092) | marine metagenome | biome: ENVO:00000447; feature: ENVO:00002042; material: seawater | collected 2014-06-20T11:55:00+00 | depth 0 m
CAAGGGCACTTGTTAAAATTTTAAGATCTAGTGGTGCGATGAATGGAGTTATTACCTCTCTAGATAAAACTGATGAATATTGTTTAAAGATAATTTATGATACTCCAAAGATGGAGGGATTAAATTTATCAAAAGTAGTTTCAACAAAGCAACAATATTTATGGAAAAGTCATACACAAACTATTTTTGATTTAAGAAAAAGATATTCTGAATCGTCTAAAAAATTAAAAATAGTAGCAATTGATTTTGGAATTAAAAATTCAATTCTAAATAGACTTGTATCTCATGGTTGTGAAGTTTTGGTTTTACCTTCTCGATCTTCTCTAAATGATGTTCTTTCTAAAAAGCCAGATGGTATATTTTTCTCAAATGGTCCAGGCGATCCTTCTTCTGTTTCTGAAGGTATAGACTTAGCAAAATCACTCATTGAATATGGTGAAATACCTATGTTTGGTATTTGCCTTGGCCACCAAATATTTGGATTAGCATTAGGAGGTTCAACTTATAAATTACCTTTTGGACATCGTGGTTTAAATCATCCTTGTGGTGAAAATAATAAAATTGAGATAACTAGTCAGAATCATGGTTTTGCTATTGATCCCAATTCTCTTTCAAAGGACATAGTTAGAATTACCCACTATAACCTTAACGATAATACTGTTGCTGGCCTAGAGGTTTATAATAAGCCTATATTTAGTGTGCAATATCATCCAGAAGCAGGACCTGGTCCACATGATTCAGATTATTTATTTAAAAAATTTGTTTCTCTAATGTTAGAAAGATGTTGACATATTGTTTTCTTTTGATTTGATAATTACATTTGATATATTAATTTTTTGGAGGTATTAGATCATAGAAGATTTCCAGAAGTTAACCGTTTCTTTAAGAGGAAACCTTGAGGTTAAAACAAACATAATGGTTTTTACTTTTAAAGGCCAACTTGATGCTTTCTCAGAAAAACAATTTAAGACTTTTGTTACTAATAATTTAAATAATGACTTACCATTCGTTATTGATCTTACAAAAATAGATTTTGTAGATTCTTCTGGTCTTGGAGCACTTGTTCAAACTTCAAAAGAATGCAAAAAGTCTAAACTTGGGTTCTCTGTCGTTGGCAATTCGAGAGTGGCCCAAACAATTAAACTTGTTCGTTTAGGGGATTTTCTTAACTTGAAGTCAAGCCTTGAAGATGCATTAAATTATTTAAAGAATTGAATTATTGGATTCAAAACTTGGTTCCATATGGATCTCCCGAGGATATAGGTGTTATTCAACTTGCTTGGCTTGGAGATTCGGTATGGGAGCTTCACCAAAGACTAAGGCATGTTCATTTTCCTCTAAAATCTAAAGATCTCCATTTATCTGTAGTAAACGAAGTAAAAGCAAAATCTCAGTCAAAATCATTAAGTCAAATTGAACATTTATTAAATTCAAATGAAATAGATCTAATTAGGCGTGCTAGAAATAAAACAAAGAGATATCCAAAATCTTCAGACCCCACCATATACTCTAGAGCAACTGGTTTTGAAACTCTTATTGGCTGGCTATTTTTAAAAGATCCTCAAAGATTATCAACACTTTTTGAATATTTAGAATTAAAAATGAATTGAATCTATGAAAAACTCCTCAAATAAATTTCGCGGAAATAATAAAGAGTTCAAAAAAAACTCACATTTTGGTTATTTTTCAAAAAACACAAATCGTTCAGAAAAAAATGATAGATTTTTGAGCAATTCCGCTAAAAATAAGAAAGTTGAAAATTTAAAAAAAAATGATGAAAATAATACTTCGTTTTTAAAAAGAAGAAATTCAAGATTTAAATCTTATACAGAATTTCCTAATAAAAATTCTGATATGCATCATGAGTTTACTAATAAGAGAAATTTTGATGATTGGATATGGGGTAAACATTCGGTTTATGAGGCTCTTAGTAGTGATAGAGCGATTAATAGGATTTGGTGTACTTCGGAAATTTTTTCTTCAGACAAATTCTATATTTTGCTTAAGGATCTTAAATCAAAAGGAGTTCTTATTGAAGAAGTTTCTTGGAACAGGCTTTCGCAATTGACATATGGTGCTTCACATCAAGGTGTCGCATTGCAGTTAGCATGCTCTAAAACAATATCCCTAGAACAATTAATCGATTTTTCTAAACACGATTGTCCAAATCCTATAATTGTCGCATTAGACGGTATAACTGATCCTCATAATGTTGGTGCGATTATAAGGTCAGCGGAAGCATTTGATTGCAAGGGTGTAATTATTCCTCAGAGAAGGTCTGCAGGATTGACTGGAACAGTCGCCAAGGTAGCTGCAGGAGCCTTAGAACACCTTCATGTAAGTAGAGTTGTTAACTTAAATAGAGCACTTGAGGATCTTAAGAAAAATGGTTTTCTTATTATTGGCTTATCTGGAGATGGTCAAATATCTATCTCAAATTTTCAAGAAAAAGCACCTTTGGTAGTTGTAGTTGGCTCTGAAGATAAAGGTATTTCTTTGCTTACTCAAAAAAAATGCGATTTTATATTAAGTATTTCTCTTAAAGGTAAGACTTCAAGTTTAAATGCCTCTGTGGCGGCTGCCATATCCCTATTTCACTTGACAAGTAAATAATTTTTATTGTTTCTAATCACATTTTTTTAAGACCACTAAAATGTTGTTGTTTCAATACATTTATATGATTAATAAAAATTTATTGAATTTTCACTACAAAATTGTATAGAATTTAACAAGAATTTAAGGTCTAAAGGCCAAAAAAATTGATTAGAAACTTTGGAAACAAACTTGGTTTAGCCTGGTGGGCTAAAATTGAGACAGATCAACCTAGTAGCACCTACTGGTTCGGCCCATTCATTACTAAACGTAGTTTAAAAGAAAATATGTCTTCTTTTATTAAAGATCTTTCTGATGAAGGGTCTAAAAATATTAAACACAGTTTAGTACGTTGTAAAAAAGAAGAACCATTAACTGTTTGATAACTTTGATTTTAAGAAATAAATTAAGAAATGAATTTTAATTCTTTAAGAAAAGAAATTACCAGCAATAATGCTTCTGTTAAAGAATTAGTTAAAGATATCTTTTCAAAAATCGATCAAAAAGATTCTGAAATTAATTCATATATTTGTACTACAAAAGATAATGCTATTGCGCAAGCAGAGAACATTGATAAATTAATTCAAAATAAAGAAAAACTGCCTCCTCTCGCGGGGATCCCAATAGCAATAAAGGATAATATTTGCACCAAAGGAGTTGCAACAACTTGTGCAAGTAAAATGCTCAAAAGCTTTGTTGCGCCTTATGAATCTACCGCTTCGAGCAAATTATGGTCTTCAGGGGCAATTTGTTTAGGAAAAACAAATTTAGACGAATTTGCAATGGGTAGTTCAACGGAAACTTCAGTATTTGGAGTCACTTCAAATCCTTGGGATATTAATAGAGTCCCTGGAGGCAGTTCAGGCGGAAGTGCCGCTTCAGTTGCCGCTGGATTTTGTGCAGCGGCTATAGGTTCTGATACAGGAGGATCAATAAGGCAACCAGCTTCTTTTTGTGGCGTCGTAGGTCTTAAACCTACTTATGGCAGAGTTAGCAGATGGGGACTTGTAGCATTTGCTAGCTCTCTTGATCAAATTGGCCCAATCACAAACACTGTCTCAGATGCGGCTGAAATTCTTTATTCAATATCTGGTAAAGACCCCTTTGACTCAACATGTCTTGATAAGCCAGTACCAAATTATTTGACTGACTTAAATAAATCTATAAAGGGTTTAAAAATTGGAATCATTAAAGAATGTTTTGAACACCCAGGGCTTAATCCAGAAGTTAAGGAATCTGTTCTTTCTGGAGTTGATAGATTCCAAGCTTTAGGGGCTGAAATTATCGAAGTTGAATGTCCTAGATTTAACGATGGAATTGCGACATATTATGTCATTGCACCATCTGAAGCCTCCGCAAATTTAGCTAGATATGATGGAGTTAAATATGGCTACAGATCGAATGAAGGTTCAAATCTTATAGATATGACTTCAAAAAGTAGAGCTGAAGGTTTTGGAGATGAGGTACAAAGAAGAATTTTGATAGGTACTTATGCTTTGTCAGCTGGATACAGTGATGCCTATTACAAGAAGGCACAAAAAGTTAGGACACTTATAAGAAAAGATTTTGATTATGCTTTTAAGAAAGTAGATGTTTTATTAACTCCAACTTGCCCAACCACTGCTTTTTTGAAGGGAGATTTTGTCAATGATCCACTTTCAATGTATTTGTCTGATCTATTAACTGTTCCTGCTAATTTAGCAGGCCTCCCAGCAATCAGTATCCCCTGTGGTTTTGATAGTAAAGGATTACCTATAGGAATGCAATTAATAGGCAATGTATTAGAAGAAGATAGAATATTGAATGCCGCAAATATCTTTGAAATTGATGCTCAGGTAATTAAGAAAAGACCTTTATTCTAAATTTGTATTAATAATTAATTTGTAATCACAAAGTATAGATCTTTTAGAAATTTTCTCTATCTTATATATATAAATTATTTGAATATGGCTTTCGTTCCACTTCATAATCATAGTGACTACAGCTTACTTGATGGTGCCAGTCAAATTTCAAAAATTGTTGATAGAGCTTGTGATCTTGGAATGGAATCAATAGCTCTTACTGATCATGGAGTTATGTATGGTGTTCTTGATTTGGTCAAGAAGTGTAAAGAGAAAGGTATAAAACCAATTATTGGTAATGAAATGTATGTGATTAATGGTTCTATTGATGATCCTCAACCAAAAAAAGAAAAAAGATATCATTTGGTGGTGTTGGCAAAAAATTATACTGGATATAAGAATTTAGTGAAGTTAACAACAATTAGTCACCTAAATGGGATGAGAGGTCGAGGCATTTTTTCTAGACCATGTATTGATAAATCTCTTTTAAGCAAATATAGTGATGGTCTTATAGTTTCTACAGCTTGTCTTGGTGGAGAGATACCTCAGGCTATCTTAAAAGGTAGATTAGACGTAGCAGAGGATATAGCTCTTTGGTATAAAAAATTATTTGCAGATGATTTTTATCTAGAAATACAAGATCATGGCTCTATTGAGGATAGAATTGTTAACGTTGAATTAATAAAAATTGGGAAGAAGCATCAAATAAAAGTCATTGCAACCAACGACGCCCACTACTTATCAAGTATGGATGTTGAAGCACATGACGCTTTGCTTTGTGTATTAACAGGAAAACTAATAAGTGATGAAAAAAGATTGAGATATACCGGTACAGAATATATTAAAAGTGAAAATGAAATGCTTGAACTTTTTAAAGATCATATTGATGATGAATCAATTATTGAGGCAGTTAACAATACAGTAGAAATTTCTCAAAAAGTTGAAGAATTTGATTTGTTTGGTAATTATAGAATGCCAAAATTCCCTCTTAACGAAGATACAGATTCATTTTCTTTCCTTACACAATTATCTAATAAAGGCCTTTTAAAAAGACTTAAAAAAAATGATCTTACAGAAGTTGATGAGAACTATAAAAAAAGACTATCTTCCGAATTAAAAATTATTAAAGATATGGGCTTCCCAGATTATTTTTTGGTTGTTTGGGACTACATCAAATTTGCTAGAGATAACTCTATCCCTGTAGGACCAGGTAGAGGTTCTGCAGCAGGCTCACTAGTAGCTTATGCTCTTCAAATTACAAATATAGATCCTGTTGAGCATGGATTGTTGTTTGAGAGATTTTTAAATCCAGCAAGAAAGTCTATGCCAGATATTGACACTGACTTTTGTATTGATAGAAGAAATGAAGTTATTGATTATGTTACTAATCGTTATGGAGAGGATAAAGTTGCGCAAATAATTACTTTCAATAAGATGACCTCTAAGGCGGTTTTAAAAGATGTTGCAAGGGTTTTAGATATACCATATGGAGAAGCGGACAAATTGGCTAAGTTAATACCGGTTGTAAGAGGGAAACCTTATAAATTAAAAGAAATGATTGACAAGAATTCTCCTAGTCAAGAGTTTAGAGAAAAATATATTAATGATAATAGGGTGAAAAAATGGGTTGATTTGGCTTTGAGAATTGAAGGAACTAATAAAACATATGGAGTTCATGCTGCTGGAGTTGTTATCGCATCAGATCCTCTTGACGAACTTGTACCTCTTCAAAGAAATAATGAAGGGCAAATAATAACCCAATATTCTATGGACGATATCGAATCACTTGGATTATTGAAAATGGATTTCTTGGGTCTTAAGAATCTTACGATGATTGAAAAGACAGTTTCTCTTATTAATCAATCTACTGGAAGGAAAATAAACATTGATGAGTTACCACAAAATGATGGTAAAACCTTTGAGCTTATCGGGAGAGGAGATCTTGAAGGTATTTTTCAACTTGAATCTTCCGGAATGAAACAGGTCGTTAAGGATTTCAAACCTAACTCTCTAGAGGATATTTCTTCCATACTGGCTCTTTATAGACCTGGTCCTCTTGATGCAGGCCTAATACCTAAATTTATAAATCGAAAAAATGGGAATGAAAAGATTGATTTCCCTCATCCTTTTATTAAGTCAATTCTCACTGAAACCTATGGAATTATGGTTTACCAAGAACAAATCATGAAAATTGCTCAAGACCTAGCCGGTTATTCTCTAGGTGATGCTGATTTACTTCGAAGAGCAATGGGGAAAAAGAAAGTTTCTGAAATGGTAAAGCATAGGAATATTTTTGTAGATGGTTCTATGAAGAAAGGTGTAAATGAAAAATTAGCAAATGATCTTTTTGATCAGATGGTTTTATTCGCAGAATATTGTTTTAATAAAAGTCACTCAACTGCTTATGGTGCTGTAACTTATCAAACTGCATTTTTAAAAGCCCATTTTCCTGTTGCATATATGGCAGCCCTTTTAAGTGTAAATTCCGGCTCTAGCGATAAGATGCAAAGATATATTTCTAATTGTTATTCAATGGGAATAGAAGTTATTTCACCAAGCATTAATTTCTCAGGGGTAGATTTTACTATTAAGAATAATCAGATTTTATTCGGGTTATCTGCAATTAAGAATTTAGGAGATTCTGCAATAAGAAATATAATTGAAAACCGAAATAGTTTTGGAATCTTTAAGTCATTAACTGATTTATGCGATCGTTTGCCTTCTAATGTTCTTAATAAAAGAAGTCTTGAATCTCTAATTCATTGTGGAGCATTAGATGAGTTTTCAAATGATAATAATAGAGCTCAGTTATTGTCAGATCTCGAACATGTTATTGAGTGGGCCTCTTCAAGAAATCGTGATAGATTATCTGGTCAAGGAAATCTATTTGACTCTAAAGAAGAATTTTCTAATGTTGCTTTTTCAGATTCACAATTAGCTAAGGTTGATGATTATTCACTTATTGAGAAGTTAAAGTTAGAAAAGCAGCTATTAGGCTTTTATTTATCTGATCATCCTCTAAAGCATTTAACTAAGCCAGCAAAACTTATATCTCCCATAAGCATTTCTCAGTTAGAAGAGACAAAAGATAGAACCAAAGTCTCTTTAGTTGGAATGATCCCTGATTTGAAGCAAATCACAACGAGAAAAGGAGATAGGATGGCTATAGTTCAGCTAGAAGATCTTTCTGGAAGTTGCGAAGCAATAGTTTTTCCAAAAACCTATGTCAGATTATCAGAATTTCTTTTGACTGATACTAGATTATTGGTATGGGGAACAATTGATAAAAAAAGTGATAAGACTCAATTAATAATTGATGATTGTAGAGAAATAGATAACCTTAAATTGCTTATTATTAATCTTGAAAGTTCTCAAGCATCAGATGTAAGAGTACAAAATACTTTGAGAGACTGTTTAATTAAATTTAAACCAGATAAAGGTAGATGTGGAATCAAGATTCCAGTTTTAGCTGCAGTAAGAAATAAAAATAGTGTTACCTACGTTAAATTTGGTGAACAATTCTGTGTTGGAGATATTCAAGGCGTATGCAAATTATTAGAAGATAAATCATTCCAAGTTAATTTGAAATCTTTAGTTTCCTAGATTAACTTTTATCCTCGAAATTTTGTGTTGCAGGTTTGAAGGCTGCTTTTGCACGTTGTATGTTCATTGGTATATTTTCAATACCAAAAAAAGATCCAGGTTCTTTATCCCAACTAGCTGATAATATTCCAAAACTTAATCCTGCTAGACCTAACAAAAAAAACAATGCTGAAATTGCAATTGTTGATGAAGGAGGTATTTCAGCAATATTTCTCGTTACTATAATGTAGCTAACAACAAAAACCGACATCCCTAATATTGTTGGAATTCCTGCTGTAAAAAATATTCTTCTTGCCATTCTATCAGCAACATATTTTGGTATCCCAGTTGATGATCTTTTTGGGGTAGTTGCAGTACTTGATGCTTTTTCTAGATTAGCAAATGCAGATTTCTCAGAATAATTTTTTTTCTTTTTAAATTGTGTCTTTTTTTTAGATTGCTTTTTTTTCATTAATTGAAATCATCCTCTGATTCCAATTTTCTTTACTAGCTCTTGATATCTCTGAACGTTTTTGTCTTTTATGAATGATAGTAATCTTTTCCTTTTACCAATCATTTTTAATAATCCTTGCCTTGAAGCAAAATCATGAATGTTTCCTTGGAGGTGGTCACTTAATTTCGATATTCTTTTGGAAAGAAGTGCTACTTGAACTTCGGCTGAACCTGTATCAGTTGGATGTACTTGATGAGTCTCAATCAGCTTCTGTTTTTCAGCTGTATCTAATGACATAAATTTTATTTCTTTGTACTCTATGATACTACGTCAGCTAGCTATATTACTACTTTCCTTATCTAGATAATTCATAGCTAATTTCAATAAATTTTCAAATGATAAATTATTTTCTTTTTTTGCAAGGAAATCTATTTCATTAATAATAATTGGCAAAATAGTATTGATTTCTTTATTTTTGTAATTTAATGATTGAAGAGTTAACTGAAGATCTTTGATCATTTTATTAATTTCTGGATCCTTAATCTTAAATTCATCATTTGCTTTTTCTTCTTCAAATTGTATTTCGCTTTTAAACTTATTTTTTAGTTCTAAAATTAACCGATCACTCATTTTTTGTCCTATACCAGGTA
>OBOJ01000056.1_pt1 | contig 9087 bp, 3 predicted proteins | sample 1535101 | NCBI WGS metagenome assembly OBOJ01 (sample SAMEA3275611, study PRJEB22092) | marine metagenome | biome: ENVO:00000447; feature: ENVO:00002042; material: seawater | collected 2014-06-20T11:55:00+00 | depth 0 m
CATTAAAACTTAAAACACTAGCTCCACATAAAGCTGGTATTGATAATAAAAAGGATATTTTTGCAGAGTCGGTTCTGTTGTATTTTAAAAATCTTGCACCCGTAATAACTATACCTGCTCTACTAACACCGGGAATTAATGATAATATTTGAAACAAACCTATAATTAAAATCGATTTGATTGGTAATTCTTTATCCATTGATAATTCTAATTTATTTTTATCTGCAAAATATAATAAAATTCCAAAAGCAATAGTTGTCCAAGCAATTATCTTAACGTCTCGTAAAAGTTCAATAAGACCTGTTATATAAACAATAAAACCAAATATGATTAAAGGTATTGAACCAAAAAAAATTAAAGAGATAAATTTTTTATTTGATTTAAAATTAAAAATATCAGTTTTATAAAAGAACAATATTGCAAACAAAGAACCAAGGTGAAGACTGATATCAATTAGAAGAGAACTAGATTTAAACTCATACAAAGTTGAGATAATTATCAAATGTGAAGATGAACTAATCGGAAGGAATTCTGATACACCTTGAATTAGAGATAGAATAAAAATTTCTATTATATTTTCTAACATTTAAAATTTTCGTACCTTATAAAAATTTAATAACAACAATACAATTTAAGCATATTAGGTATGCAAAATTTAAATTTCCTATATTTTTCAATAAAAAATGATTATTATAAGACAGTAATATTGACGTTTATTTTACTTTATATTTATTTTTCAATGTATATGTTGCCCAATTCACAGGTTTTTATGTCAAAAAAAATGCTAAAATTTGGAAAAATAGGTCAGCAAACTCCACCTAAAAGAGATGTAAATATTAGAAAAGATGATTTTAATGAGATTTACGATGAATTTATATCGGACAAAGCAAAATTACAGTCAAGCAGGTGTTCTCAATGTGGAGTGCCTTTTTGCCAAGTTCATTGTCCTTTAAGCAATAATATTCCTGATTGGTTAAAATTAACAGCTGAAGGAAGACTTCAAGAAGCTTACGAATTATCTCAAAGCACAAATAACATGCCAGAAGTGTGCGGAAGAATTTGCCCTCAGGATAGGTTATGTGAAGGTAACTGTGTAATTGAACAATCTGGTCATGGGACAGTCACCATTGGTTCAATGGAAAAATATATTACAGATAATGCTTGGGAACAAGGTTGGGTTAAACCAATTAAAGTAACAAACGAAAAAAAACAAAGTATAGGAATTATTGGTGCAGGACCTGCTGGGTTAGCAGCTGCTGAACAGTTAAGAAAAGATGGATACCAAATCACAGTGTATGATAGATATGATAGACCAGGTGGTTTATTAATTTACGGGATACCTAATTTTAAATTAGAAAAGTTTGTTGTAGAAAGAAGAACTAATCTTCTTAGAGAAAGTGGAATAAATTTTGAATTGAATTTTGAAGTTGGAAAAGATTTAACACTAGATCAATTAAGAAAAAAACACGATGCATTATTAATTGCAACTGGAGTTTACAAAGCTAGAGAAATAAATATTCCTGGTAGCGATTTAGATAATATCTTTCCAGCTATGGATTTTCTAACAGCATCAAATAAAAAAGGTTTAGGTGATCAAGTAGAAGCTTTTGATAAAGGAATATTAAATGCAGAAGGTAAAGATATTGTAGTTATAGGTGGAGGAGATACAGCGATGGACTGTGTCAGAACATCAATTAGGCAAAAGGCAAAATCAGTAAAATGTTTATATCGAAGGGATAAAGAAAATATGCCTGGTTCTGCTAGAGAGGTAGCTAACGCAGAAGAAGAAGGTGTAGAATTTGTGTGGCTTTCATCACCTAAAGAATTCAAAGGTAAAAATAAAATTGAAAAAATTATAGTTGATCAAATAGAATTAGGTGAACCAGATGAGACAGGAAGAAGAAAACCAAAAATTAAAGATGGTTCCCATTATGAAATAAATGCAGATATGGTTATAAAGTCTTTAGGTTTTGATCCAGAAGATCTACCCAATTTATTTGGTAACCCTAACTTAAAAGTTACACAATGGGGAACTATTAAAGCTGACTTTGACACTTTAGAAACTAACTTAGATGGAGTTTTTGCTGCAGGCGATATTGTAAGAGGTGCATCATTAGTTGTTTGGGCAATTAAAGATGGAAGAGATGCGGCCGCATCAATAAAAAAATTTTTACAATCAAAACTAATTGAAAATAATAAAGTTGCTTAATGAAAAATTTTTTCAAAAATAAAAAATTATTAAAAGATAACCACGTATACACAGAAGAAATGGAACATGGTGCTTGTGGCGTAGGAGTGATAGCGTCAACAGAAGGTAAAAAATCTAGATTAGTTGTTGAATATGGGATAGAGGCTCTAAAAGCAGTTTGGCACAGAGGTGCGGTTGATGCAGATGGAAAGACAGGAGATGGAGCTGGTATTCATGTAGAAATACCAAGAGATTTTTTTATAGAAAAAATTGAAGTGACAGGTCATCAGCATGACAATTCAGAAATCTGTGTTGGAATGATATTTTTACCAAGAAATGATTATGGTGCACAAGAGTCTTGCAAAACTATAGTTGAGAGTGAGCTTACAAAAAATGACTTCAGTATTTATGGATGGCGACAGGTCCCAGTAAATCCAAGTGTTTTGGGTGAAAAAGCGCTTTTAACAATGCCAGAAATAATTCAGGTATTATTTAAATCAAATGATGAAAATTTAATTAATAAAGAGCTTGAAAGAAAGATTTACGAAACAAGAAGAAAAATTGAAAATGAAGCTATTAAACAATCATTAAGCAATTTTTATATTTGTTCATTAAGTTCTAAGTCAATTATTTATAAGGGCATGTTTTTAGCAGAAGGTATAGCTGATTTTTATTTAGACTTAAAAGACCCACGCTTTGTATCTAGATATGCAATTTTTCATCAAAGATTTTCGACTAATACGGCTCCTAGCTGGAATTTAGCACAACCTTTTAGAGCGATAGCTCACAACGGTGAGATTAATACTTTTAGAGGCAACAAAAATTGGATGAAAGTTCATGAGCAAGAAATGAATAGTCCTTTATTTGATAATGTGAACAATTTAAAACCAGTTATTCAGCAAGGAACTTCAGACTCTGCTGCATTGGATAACGTTTTTGAATTATTAAATATTTCAGGTCAACCAGCACCTTTAGCTAAACTAATGTTAGTTCCAGATGCATGGTCTAAAAAAAATAAAACACTACCAAAAAATCATCAACAATTATTTAATTTTTTAAATAGCACAATGGAACCCTGGGATGGACCAGCCGCTATAGCTGGAACAGACAATGAATGGGTAATAGCGGCTAATGATAGAAATGGATTAAGGCCTCTTAGATATGCAATCACTAAAGACAAGCTTTTATTTGCAGGATCTGAAACTGGAATGATTGAATTAAATGAAAAAAGAATTGTTGAAAAGGGAAGATTAGGTCCTGGTGAAATTATTGGTGTAAGAATTGAAAAAGGTAAAGTATTTACTAACGAGCAGATTAAAGATTATTTAGCAAAGGAGTACAAACATTTTAATTCACAAATTGTAGATTTAGATGACAAATTATCAATTTCTAACGAAAAAAATTGTTTTAGTGGACAAGATTTAAGAAAAAGACAACATGCTTTTGGAATTACATTAGAAGATATAGAATTAATTCTTCATCCAATGGCTGAAGACGCAAAAGAAGCAACAGGTTCAATGGGTGACGATACACCTTTAGCTGTGCTCTCAGATAAATATAGACCCTTATATCATTTTTTTAGACAGAATTTTAGTCAAGTTACAAACCCACCAATTGATTCTTTAAGAGAAAATAAAGTAATGAGTCTTAAAACTAGGTTTGGAAATTTGGGAAATATTTTAGATTTTGATACTCTAACAAAAGAGAATATCTATGTATTAAATTCTCCAATTTTATCTAATTCGCAATTAGAAAAGTTCATTGATTTTTTTGGTAAAAATTCAACAATAATAGACTGTACTTTTTCTAAAGTAGAAAATCTAACTAATGCAATAGATAGAATTCAAAAAGAAGCAGAAATTTCTGTAAGAAAAGGTGTAACTCAGCTTATTTTAAGTGATAAAGAAATTTCATCAGAAAAACTTCCAATCCCAATGTTGTTGTGTGTGGGTGCAATAAATAGCTTTTTAATTGAAAAAAAACTTAGAGGTTACGTTTCTATAAATGTTCAATCAGGTGAGGCTTTGGATACTCATTCCTTTGCAACATTGATTGGTGTGGGAGCCACAACTGTAAATCCTTATTTAGCTTTTGATAGCTTATATCAAAGACACGAAAAAAAGCTTTTTGGACAATTCAGTTTTGATGAATGTGTCGAGAGATACATTAAATCAGTTAATGCTGGTCTACTAAAGATAATGTCTAAAATGGGGATTTCAGTATTAAGTTCATACAGAGGAGGATGTAATTTTGAAACTGTAGGCTTAAGTAGGACTATTGTATCTGATTATTTCCCAGGAGTTGTTTCAAAAATTTCAGGTATCGGATTAACAGGTATAGAGAAAAAAGTAAGACACATACACGAAGAAGCATTTGAAAATTCTGATAATATATTACCAATTGGTGGTATTTACAGATACAGAAAAAATGGTGAAACTCACCAGTATCAAGGTCGATTAATTCATTTACTTCAAAGTGCAGTTGGATCAAATTCTTATGATGCTTACAAAAAATATGCTGAGGGTATTTATAACTTACCTCCAATCAATTTAAGAGATCTAATAGATTTTAGAAAAAAGAAATTAGGCCCGAAAATAGATATTTCTGAAGTAGAACCTATAGAGAATATTTTAAAAAGATTTGGTAGTGGAAGCATGTCTCATGGTGCTTTATCTAAAGAAGCTCATGAAACATTAGCAATGGGAATGAATAGAATCAAAGGCGCTTCATGCAGTGGAGAAGGTGGAGAAGATGCAAAAAGATTTAACGTTTTAGACAATGGGGATAGCGCAAACTCAAGAGTTAAACAAATTGCTTCTGCAAGATTTGGGGTAACAGTAAATTATCTAAATAACTGTAACGAAATTGAAATTAAAATTGCACAAGGAGCAAAACCGGGAGAAGGTGGTCAATTACCTGGGTTTAAAGTAACCGAAGAAATTGCAAAACTACGTCACTCAACACCAGGTGTAACTTTAATCTCACCTCCACCTCATCACGATATTTATTCAATTGAGGATTTAGCTCAATTAATTTATGACTTAAAACAAATTAATCCTAAAGCTAGAATCGGAGTAAAACTTGTAGCTTCATCAGGAGTTGGAACAATTGCTGCTGGTGTTGCAAAAGCTAAAGCAGATATTATTTTAATTTCTGGTCATAATGGTGGTACAGGGGCCACTCCACAAACAAGTGTAAAATATGTTGGTATTCCATGGGAAATGGGATTAACGGAGGCAAATCAGGTTTTAACTCTTAATAATTTAAGACATCAAGTAACTTTGAGAACAGACGGCGGTATTAAAACTGGAAGAGATGTTGTTATGGCTGCAATGATGGGAGCTGAGGAATATGGAGTTGCAACAACAGCATTGGTTGCTATGGGATGTATAATGGTAAGACAATGTCATTCTAATACATGCCCAGTTGGAGTATGTACACAAGATGAAAAATTAAGAGAAAAATTTACTGGAACACCTGATAAAATTGTAAATTTATTTACTTTTATCGCAACTGAAGTAAGAGAAATTTTATCTGAGTTAGGATTTAAGTCTTTAAATGAAATAATTGGAAGAACAGATCTTTTGATGCAAGTAAGTAAAGCATCTCCAAATTTAGATGACTTAGATCTTAATCCTTTGTTTGTGCAGGCAGATCCAGGTGAAAATAAAAGATACTGCGAAACTCAAGAAATAAATGAAGTACCAGATACACTAGATCAAGAAATTTGGCCTATTATTGAAAAAAAATTAGATAACAAAGAAGACGTTGATCAATTGTTTACAATAAAAAATACAAATAGAGCGGTAGGAACAAGAATTTCACATCATTTATACAATAAGTTTGGTTACGAAAAACTAGATGAAGAATTTTTAACTTTAAATTTTAAAGGTTCAGCTGGTCAATCATTTGGTGCTTTTTCATCAAAAGGACTGAAGTTAGTTTTAGAGGGTGATGCAAACGATTATGTTGGTAAAGGATTGTCCGGTGCAACAATTTCAATAAAGCTTCCAGAAGAAAGTAATTTAATATCAAATGAAAATACAATAATTGGAAACACAGTTCTATATGGTGCAACGTCTGGTAAATTATTTGCTGCAGGCCAAGCTGGTGAAAGATTTGCTGTACGTAATTCTGGTGCTACCGCAGTAATTGAGGGGTGCGATTCAAATGGATGTGAATATATGACTGGAGGAACAGTTGTTATTCTAGGTTCTGTTGGTGATAATTTTGGTGCAGGTATGACTGGTGGAATGGCATTTATTTATGACATTGATAAACAATTTGAAAATAAAGCAAATCCAGAGAGTATTATTTGGCAAAACGTTGAAACAAATTATTGGAGAGATTATTTAAAAGACCTTTTACAAAAACATTCAAATGAAACAAATTCTAATTTGACAAAAAAAATCTTAGAGAACTTTGTTAGTGAAATAGATAATTTTGTTCAAGTTTGTCCAAAAGAAATGTTAGATAAGTTAGATAATCCTATAACCTTAAAACCTTCAACTAAAGCTGTTAGTTAGAGCATTTGCTCAATTTCTTTATTTATTATCTTTAAATTTTTTGGACTTGATAAGCTATGATCACCGTTTTTTATAACAATTAATTTTTTACCTGCTAATGGTGGTATTCCCGCTAAAGAGAATAGCACAACAAGCAATGATAATGACAATAACGGATGATTTTTTGAAAGACCCGATAAATCATCTATGTTCTCATAATATTCATCGTTTCGCTTAAGCATAAACAAACAACTAAAAAACGCTAAATTCATGACAAGATAAATTGTTATATATGTAATAGAGCTCTGCACACCTTGCGTTGTACCTGTAGATAAACCAGCAAGTGCATATCCCATATGACTAATTGAGCTGTAGGCTATTAGTCTTTTTAGATTTTTTTGACCAATTGCTGCTACTGCTCCGAATACCATTGATGCAATAGACAAAAATATAATTATCATTTGCCACTGATCACCTAATTCATAAAAAGGAATGTATAGAAATCTAATAAATACGGTTAATGCTGCAATTTTTGGGAGTAATGCGAAAAAGACTGTTACAGATGTTGGTGAACCTTGATAAACATCAGGTGCCCACATATGGAAAGGAACAGCAGAAATTTTAAAAGCTAATCCAACTAAAATAAATACTATTCCAAAAGTTAATCCATATTCTATTTCTTTTGTATTAACCATAATTTGATTAAAATTAGTCGTTTCTGAAAAACCATAAATAAGTGAACACCCATATAATAAAAGTCCAGATGAAAGAGCACTTAAAACAAAATATTTTAATCCAGATTCTGTTGATAGTAAATTATCTCTATTAAATGATGCTAACACATATAATGCTAATGATTGCAATTCTAATCCCATGTAAAAAACAATAAGATCATTTGAACTAATCATCACCATCATTCCTAAGATTGAGCATAAAATAAGAATTGGATATTCAATTTTGCTAATTTTACTAATCTGAATGTATTTTGATGATGACAGCATTACAAAAATCCCAGACAAAATTAAAAGAATTTTCATAAATCTAGCTAAACTATCTATATTGTAACTATTATTGAATAATGATGATTGAATTTGCGAGTCTAAATTAATTATTAATGCTAAAGCAGCAACTAAACTTACTGTTGTTAAATTATAAACTAGTTGAGAACTATTTTTCTTAAATACCCCAAATATTAATAAAAACATAATCATTATTGATATAAATAACTCTGGAATTATAAGTTGTAGATTTTCCATTAATCGCCTAATGCTAATTTATTAATCTTGTCTAAATCATTCATATCTATCATGTTTGCAACTGATACCTCTATAGAGTTAATCAAAGGTTCTGGATAAAAACCAAAAAATATAATTGGTAATACTAAAAGCCATAATGTAACAATTTCAAATCTTTTTAAATCAACCATTTTTTTTACATCTTCATTAATTAATTTTCCAAAGATAATTCTCTTATATAACCAAAGCATATATGCCGCCCCCAAGATCACTCCTAGACTTGCAATCGTTGCTACTAGTATATTCTTTTTAAATGCACCCATTAAAACTAAAAATTCACCAATAAAACCACTTGTTCCAGGTAATCCAAGAGCTCCTAAAGTAAAAACCATAAAAACTATTGCGTACTTTGGCATTATAGAAACTAAGCCTCCATATCTATTTATAAGTCTTGTATGAAGTCTATCGTAAACAACTCCAACACATAAAAATAGTGCTGCAGATACCAAACCATGACTTATCATTTGGAAAATACTTCCTTCTATTCCTTGCTGTGTCATTGTGAAAATACCTAGTGTTACAAATCCCATATGAGCTACGGACGAATAAGCTATTAGTTTTTTCATATCTTCCTGCATTAAGGCTACTAGTGATGTATAAATAATCGCTATCAAACTAAGTGTGTAAACTAAAGGAACAAAATATAATGATGCATCTGGAAACAAACCTAGAGAAAACCTTATAAATCCATATCCAGCCATTTTTAAAAGTATTGCAGCTAGTAAAACCGAACCAGCAGTTGGTGCCTCTACATGAGCATCTGGTAACCATGTATGTACTGGCCACATTGGTGTTTTAACAGCAAAGGAACTAAAAAATGCTAGCCATAATAAATTTTGGTACTTAGCGTCGATACCCAATTCGTATAACTTAATGACATCTGTTGTACCAGTTATCCAATATATTGATATAATAGCTACCAGCATTAAAACTGAACCTAGCAAAGTATATAAAAAGAATTTAAATGCTGAATAAACTCTTCTTTCTCCACCCCATATACCAATAATTAAAAACATTGGTATAAGACCAGCTTCAAAAAATAGATAAAATACAACTAAGTCTAACGAGCAAAAGACACCAATCATAAATGTTTCAAGTA
>OBOJ01000060.1_pt1 | contig 8990 bp, 9 predicted proteins | sample 1535101 | NCBI WGS metagenome assembly OBOJ01 (sample SAMEA3275611, study PRJEB22092) | marine metagenome | biome: ENVO:00000447; feature: ENVO:00002042; material: seawater | collected 2014-06-20T11:55:00+00 | depth 0 m
TACAAAATATGGTGTTATAAAAACAGATTATATTTTATTTATTGCTTCAGGTGCATTTCACTTATCAAAACCATCAGATATGCTGCCTGAACTTCAAGGCAGATTACCAATTAGAGTCGAACTTGATAGTCTTAGTAAAAAAGATTTTAAACTTATTCTGACTGAAACACAAAACAGTTTGATTAAGCAGTATCAAGGACTTCTTGGAACAGAGAAGGTTGATTTGAAGTTTGAAGAAGATGGAATTGATACCATCGCTACTCTATCTACAGAGATAAATCAGAACGTAGAAAATATAGGCGCCAGAAGGCTCCATACTGTAATGGAAAAACTACTTGAAGAGGTTAGTTATACAGCCTCAGATATAGGCCCTACAGAAATAATAATTAATAAAGAATACGTTGAAAATAGCTTAGGAGAACTTATTAAAAGTCAGGACTTATCAAAGTTTATATTGTAAAGCTCATTTAATTTTTTAATAGTTGTCTTTCAATTTATGGAAAAGATTTAACAGGCTCAGCTAAAAAAGGCTTACTGGATCCTGTTTTAGGAAGAGAAAATGAGATCAATAATTTAATGAGGGTACTCTGCAGAAGAAACAAAAATAACCCTATACTTATTGGGAATCCTGGAGTTGGTAAAACCTCAATTGCAAAATTACTTGCTCAATTAATTGTAGACAAAAAAGTTCCTGATACTTTAAAGGACTTAAAAATTATTTCACTTGACTTAGGTGCATTAGTTTCTGGGACCAAATTTAGAGGTCAACTAGAGGAAAGACTAAGCTTAATAATGCAGGAACTAAATAATCCAAACCAAGGAATGATTCTATTTATTGATGAAATTCACTCAATATTAAGTTCTGACAGATCTTCTACCGACATCAGTAATATCTTAAAACCTTTACTAGCTGAAGGAGAACTTAGATGTATCGGTACAACAACACCTGAGAAATTTCGTGAAACTATTGAAAAAGATCAGGCATTAAATAATTGCTTTCAAAAGATAGCTGTTAATGAACCTTCAGTAGAATTAAGCGCAAAAATATTACAAGGGATCAAAAAGAAATATGAATCACATCATGGCATAAAAATTTCTGAAGAGGCTGTAAACTATTCTGCAAAATTGGCCGATAGATACATCAGCGATAAATGTCTCCCTGATAGTGCAATAGATTTAATTGATGAAGCAGCTGCACAGTTGAAAATCGAGTCTAATAATATGCCTCAAATCATTCTCCAACAAGAAAACAAACTTAATACTATTGATGAAAAATTGAATAATTTGCAAGGAGAAAATATCGAAGCTCAAGAAAAACTATTGAATAATAGACAACAATCAGAGGCAAAATTGAACGTTCTTTTGGAAAATTGGAACAATTTACGTGAAGAAATGGAGGAATTATCTATTTTAATGAAAGAAGAAGATAAGCTAACCAAACAAATTAAAGATAAATCAAATCGCGAAATTGAAAATGATCTAGATTATTTAGAAAAGCTTGAAGAAGAGTTAAGTGAAATAGAGAATGACATACAAAAAGTTGAAGAGAACTTTAATAAAATAAAGAAAAATAGAAATTTCCCTTTTAAATATCAAGTTGAACCTGATGATATTGCAGATGTTATATCAAAAATCACAGGTATTCCAATTTCTAAAGTAGTTTCAAATGAACGTAAGAAATTAGTCAATCTAGAAACAGAACTAAGTGAAAAAGTTATTGGACAAGAAAAAGCCATAGAAGCTGTTTCTGCTGCAATTAGAAGAGCTCGAGTTGGTATGAAAAGTCCTAAAAGACCTATTGGATCTTTTTTATTTATGGGTCCTACTGGTGTTGGTAAAACAGAATTAGCAAAATCTCTTGCAACAGCTTTATTTGATGAAGAAGACGCACTTTTAAGATTAGACATGAGTGAATATATGGAGAAAAATGCCGTAGCAAGACTTTTAGGAGCTCCCCCAGGTTATGTTGGTTATGAAGAGGGAGGTCAATTAACTGAAGCTGTAAGACGTAAACCCTATTCAGTAATACTTCTTGATGAGATAGAAAAAGCACATGCAGAAGTATTTAATATCCTTTTGCAAGTCTTAGATGAAGGAAGATTAACGGACTCTCAAGGAAGGACCGTAGATTTCAAAAATACGGTAATCATTATGACAAGTAACCTAGCTGGTAAATCTATACTGGAGTATTCACAAAAGATTTCTAAAAGTGAGGGAAAGTTAGAAAAAGATCAACAAACTCTAGATGATTCAATTAGTAATGCATTGTCTTCAATTTTTAGACCTGAATTTTTAAATAGAATTGACGAAGTGGTAAAGTTTGATCCATTATCTATTGATGAACTTCAAAAAATAATCATTCTACAAACAGAAGATTTAAAGAACCTGCTACTTGAGCAGAAAATAAATATCGCTATAGACAAAAAAGTTATCGACAAAATTGCAAACGATTCTTACGAACCTGAATATGGTGCTAGGCCACTTAGCAGGGAACTTAGAAGACAAATAGAAAATCCCTTGGCTGCAAAACTTTTAGAGGATAACTTCAAAAATAAAAAAAATATAACAATTAAACTTAACCCTGCTAAAAAAGATGAGATCGTTTTCAAACCTAGCTGAGGAGTAAATCAATAAGCTAAAATAAAAACTAAAGCATAAAGCTTAATTTCAAAAAAATTTTGTGACAAGTCCTACTACTAATAAAGAACCTCTTAAAAAGGATTCTCCTGAAGTTGAAGAGCCTAAAAAAAAGAATAATTTTTTTAGATCTACCTACGATGAGCTTAAACTTGTCGTGTGGCCTAACAAACAACAACTTTTTAGCGAATCAGTAGCAGTTATAATTATGGTATCTTTTTCTGCTGCAGCCATTGCTTCTGTTAGCAGATTCTATGGATGGGCAGCCTCGCAAATTTTTGGTTGAATTATCTCCCGAATATCCATTAATAAAGATCTTAATTAAGCTTCCAGAAAAATGAGTAATGAATTAACTACAAACCTTGCTTCTTCAAAAGCAAATACAAGCATCGCAAGATGGTATGCAGTTCAAGTAGCATCAAGCTGTGAAAAAAAAGTAAAAGCGACTCTTGAGCAGAGATCAGTAACTTTAGGTGTTAATAATAGAATCATTGAAATTGAAATTCCCCAAACTCCAGGAATTAAATTAAAAAAAGATGGAAGCAGACAAACTACTGAAGAAAAAGTTTTCCCAGGTTATGTCCTCGTAAGAATGATTTTGGATGAAGATACAATGATGGCTGTTAAAAGTACTCCAAATGTAATTAACTTTGTCGGTGCTGAAGACGGTAGAGGCAGCGGAAGATCGCGAGGTCATATCAAACCTCGACCATTATCAAGACAAGAAGTTAATAGAATCTTTAAGCGCGCATCAGAGAAAAAAGCTGTAATCAAGTTAGATATTGAAGAAAAAGATAGAATCATTGTAACTAGCGGTCCATTCAAGGATTTCCAGGGAGAAGTTATAGAAGTTTCCGGAGAAAGAAATAAATTAAAAGCATTACTTTCAATATTTGGGCGCGAGACTCCTGTAGAATTAGAATTCTCCCAAATCAATAAACAAAATTAATTTCTAATTGTTCTTGTTTATCGAGTAAAATTATGATTTTCTACTCCAGCTTAAATTCTCTAATCTAATGGCAAAAAAAATTGTTGCAGTTATCAAGCTTGCTCTACAAGCAGGCAAAGCAAATCCTGCTCCTCCTGTAGGGCCAGCTTTAGGACAACATGGTGTCAATATCATGGCATTTTGCAAAGAATACAACGCAAGGACACAAGATAAAGCAGGTTTTGTAATTCCAGTCGAGATTTCTGTTTTTGAAGATAGAAGCTTTACTTTTATCACAAAAACACCTCCTGCTTCCGTCTTAATAACAAAAGCAGCTGGTATAGAGAAAGGTTCAGGTGAATCCGCAAAAGGCTCTGTTGGGAATATAAGTAAAGCTCAATTAGAAGAAATAGCCAAAACTAAGCTTCCTGATCTAAACTGTTCTAGTGTTGAATCAGCAATGAAAGTAATTGAGGGTACTGCTCGTAATATGGGCGTCTCTATCACTGATTGAGTTCAATACACAATTTCTCACTATTTAGGGGAGGTTAGTTAATAACCGTTTGCACCCAATATTATTATGAAAAAACTATCTAAAAGAATGGCGGCTCTATCAACAAAGATAGAAGATCGCATTTACGCACCACTTGAAGCTCTTAGTATTATCAAGGAAAATGCTAATGCAAAATTTGATGAAACTATTGAAGCACATATACGTCTAGGTATTGATCCAAAATATACTGATCAACAATTAAGGACCACTGTTGCATTACCACATGGTACTGGCCAAAGCATCAAAATTGCAGTAATTACAAGCGGTGAGAATGTATCGAAAGCTAAGGCTGCTGGTGCAGATTTATTTGGCGAAGAAGATCTTGTAGAAAGCATCAACAAAGGAAATATGGAGTTTGATCTACTTATTGCAACTCCAGATATGATGCCAAAGGTTGCAAAATTAGGAAGAGTTTTAGGACCTAGAGGTTTAATGCCTAATCCTAAAGCTGGGACAGTAACTAATGACATTGCTAATGCAATAAAAGAATTCAAAGCTGGTAAGCTCGAATTTAGAGCAGATAAGGCTGGAATCGTTCATGTCCGCTTTGGAAAAGCAAGTTTCACAAAAGAGGCTCTATTTGACAACTTAAAAACCTTACAAGAATCAATTGATAAAAATAAACCAAGTGGAGCTAAAGGAAAGTATTGGAAAACTTTTTATGTAACTTCAACAATGGGGCCTTCAGTTCAATTAGACATAAATGCTGTACAAGATTACCAACCTGAAGGTTAACGCTTTGTAGTATAATTTAAATTGCAATAATACGGCCAAAGAAAGTAGGTTGATTTAGTTATTCTAAATTTTTAATTCCTACCGAGGACTCGTCTTAAATTATTTCTTTTTGGATCTAATAAAAGCGGCCTCTTTAAAAGAACTTTGCCGCATTTCCTGCTCTCCCTAAATTACGATCCAAAAAACATCAATGGGCCGAACACTAGAGAATAAGCAACAAATCGTTACTGAGATTAAATCTCTATTAAACGACTCGGAAATGGCTGTAGTTCTTGACTATAAAGGTTTAACTATCAAAGAGATGTCAGATTTGCGATCTAGATTGCAAACAACTAACGGCATTTGCAAAGTTACTAAAAATTCATTAATGCGTAAAGCTATTGATGGAGATAGTAATTGGAACGATCTTGAATCTTTACTGACCGGAACAAATGCTTTTGTCTTAATCAAAGAAGATGTTGGTGGTGCTGTAAAAGCAATCCAATCTTTTCAAAAAGACACCAAAAAATCCGAAACCAAAGGAGCTTTATTTGAAGGCAGACTTCTAAGCGATTCTGAAATAAAAGAAATTGCAAGTCTTCCATCTAAAGAAGTATTGATGGCAAAAATTGCTGGCGCTCTAAATGGCGTAGCAACAAAAATTGCGATCTCTATCAATGAAGTGCCTTCTGGACTTGCTAGATCACTTAAACAACATTCTGAAAAATCAGAATCTTAAATCAAAACCCTAATTAACTTTTAAGAAAATGTCCGCAAAAACTGAAGAAATTCTTGAATCATTAAAATCTCTATCACTTTTAGAAGCATCTGAGCTTGTAAAGCAAATTGAAGAGGCTTTTGGTGTATCTGCTGCAGCTTCTGCAGGTGTAGTAATGGCAGCTCCAGGAGCAGCTGGCGGTGACGCAGATGGTGGCGCTGCTGAAGAAAAAACTGAATTTGATGTAGTTCTCGAAAGCTTTGATGCAGCTGCAAAAATCAAAGTACTTAAGGTTGTAAGAAATGCAACTGGTCTAGGTCTTGGCGATGCAAAAGCACTTGTTGAATCTGCACCAAAAACAGTAAAAGAAGGAATTGCCAAAGCAGATGCTGAATCTTTAAAGAAAGAGATTGAAGAAGCTGGCGGTAAAGTTACACTTAAGTAAGAGTACATTTTTTCAAGCCGATAACCTTAATATCGGCTTCAAAAATTATGAATAGTGATAGTATTGCGATTGAAGCCGCAACAGATGGAGCCTGCAGTGGTAATCCAGGCCCAGGTGGTTGGGGCGGTTTAATAATTTTTGACGATAACAGCGAATTAGAAATAGGTGGTTCCGAGCAAAATACTACTAATAATAGAATGGAACTCACTGCGGCTATAAAAACTCTTGAGAAATTAAAAACCTACAAATTAAAAGAGAACTTTAAACTAAGAACTGATAGTAAATATGTCATAGAGGGTTATACAAAATGGATTATTAATTGGAAGAAAAATGGATGGAAAACAAGTTCAGGAAAACCAGTTCAAAATCTTGATCTATGGCAAAAAATTGATCAATTAAGAATTAATGGCCTAATAATGGAATATGTTAAAGGTCATAGCGGGGATAAACAAAATGATAGGGTTGATAAAATTGCAACTAATTACAGCAAAGGTATATCTATAGAAAGTAACTTAAAAAAAGTAGAATCCTCAGTTGATTTTTTTGAAAAAAATGCACCTGCAGAAATTCAGGAATTATTTTCCCGCAATGAATTAATTCAAAAATTTGCAGAAAAAAAGTACCTGTTAAGTTCACCTGAACTAGACACCTTATTAGGTGATGAAAACCACTTAAAGATAAAACAATATTCACTTTTTGAATGGCGTAATTGGAGATTGATTCCTAAAGATAAAAAATATTGGATAATAGAAAAAAAAGAAGCCTAATTTTTTATGAATGAACAGAAGGGGGGATTTAAAAATCTTTATAAAAACTTGATTACCCCTGTATTAAAAAAAGACTCTGGAATTGATGCAGAATACTTAACAAATTTATCTCTTAGCCTCCTATCATTTAGTTCAAGAAAATATAATTGGCCTGTAGTTTCTTCTATCTTAAAAAATCTAAATAAAGAATTTTCTGTAGTTGATAAAAGGTTAACTCAGAACATATGTGGAATAAATTTTTGTAATCCAATTGGTTTAGCTGCGGGTTTTGACAAAAATGGAAATGCCGCAAATATATGGAAAGATTTTGGTTTTGGATTTGCTGAACTTGGAACGGTAACTAAATTTGCTCAGAATGGAAATTCTAAACCAAGATTATTTAGATTAGCAGAAGAAGAGGCAGCATTAAATAGAATGGGTTTCAATAACAATGGTGCTGAAAATCTAGTTAAAAACTTTGTCGAACAAGGAATTGAGTTTAAAAAAAATAGAAAGAATATTTGTTTAGGGATAAATTTTGGTAAGTCTAAAATTACAGATTTATCTCAAGCAAAAGATGATTATTTAACTTCTCTAAAATTATTAATTCCATATTGTGATTACGCAGCAATAAACGTTAGTTCTCCAAATACTGAAGGACTAAGAAAATTACAAGATCCAATTCTTCTAAAAGAACTTCTTAGAGAAATTAAAAACTTACCTAATTGTCCACCATTATTTGTAAAAATTGCGCCAGATTTAGGCCTTAAAGATATTGAAGATATTTGCCAATTAATAATCGAGGAAAACATCGATGGAATAATTGCTACAAACACCAGCATTGATAGATTAGGTCTTGAAAATAGAAAGATCAGGCAAACTGGATTATTACTCTCTCAAGAGAATGGAGGATTAAGTGGGAGGCCTCTCCAAAAAAAAGCAAATCAAATAATAAAACATATACATAATATTGATAAAAAGATTATTTTAATTGGCGTTGGTGGAATAGATAGTCCTGAGTCAGCTTGGGAAAGAATTTGTTCTGGAGCATCATTAATTCAACTTTATACAGGATGGATATATAAGGGTCCACAATTAGTACCAGATATACTTGAGGGAATTATAAAGCAACTCAATAACCATCAATTATCTAGTATAAAAGATGCAATTGGATCAGATTTAAAATGGGTTGAATAAAATTAGAGAATGAATAATGAACCTCATGATTACTCAACGTTAGCCATGCAAGGATCAAACTTGAAGCACGGTGGAAATGTATATGCAATTGCGAAAAAATTAAATTTATTACCCTCCGAAATCATTGATGCAAGTGCATCATTAGTACCCTTTGATCCCCCTCAAATACTAATAGATTCAATAAATGCGGAAATTAAGAATCTTGGCTTTAGATATTACCCAGAAAGAAACTTGAGTGATCTGAAAGAAATAATCGGCAAATTTCATGGGATAAATCCAGACAATATATTGCCTGGAAATGGAGCTTCTGAATTAATAACCTGGGCAGGTTATGAAGCATCCAAATTCGGAATAAGTTGTATTCCTTCTCCATCATTTGTTGATTATGAAAGATCTTTAAATTGTTGGAATAGCAATTTTATACATTGCGAATTACCAAAAAACTGGAATGATATTTTTCCTCAATCATTTCCGCTTCATCCAAAAGGTGATGTTATTTGGATAACAAATCCACATAACCCTACCGGCCAATTATGGGAAAAGAATTCATTGGAGGAAGTTGTGAAAAAATATAAATTAGTTATCTGTGATGAAGCTTTCTTATCGATAACACCTAATGGAGACAAAGAATCTTTAATACCATTAACCAAAAGATTTGATAATTTATTAGTCTTGAGAAGCTTGACCAAAATCTTCAATATTCCTGGTCTTAGATTAGGTTACGTTATTGGCTCATCGAAAAAACTTAAACAATGGGAAATAAATAGAGATCCTTGGCCTTTAAATTCATTTTCTATTAAAGCCGGAATTGATCTACTAAGTAATAAGAAATTCTATGAACAGTGGACAAAACAGATTCACAGCTGGATAAATATTGAAAAAAAGAGAGTATTTGAAAAATTATTAAAAATAGAGAACCTTAAAATTCATAACTCTTCAACCAACTTTTTTTTAATAGAAAGTGAAACATCCTTATCGCCAAATATAAAATACTTAGAAAATAAGGGAATATTGCTTAGAGAATGCACTTCATTTAGATTTCTTGACAGATC
>OBOJ01000063.1_pt1 | contig 8820 bp, 6 predicted proteins | sample 1535101 | NCBI WGS metagenome assembly OBOJ01 (sample SAMEA3275611, study PRJEB22092) | marine metagenome | biome: ENVO:00000447; feature: ENVO:00002042; material: seawater | collected 2014-06-20T11:55:00+00 | depth 0 m
TTGGTATTAGACCTGAGCATATCTTAATAAATAGTGGTGAAAAATGTTGGGAGAGCAAGGTATTCGTTATTGAAAAATTAGGTTCTTCTACTTTTTTATATCTAGAAAAAGAGGGGGAGCCATTAGTAGTTCAAACTGATGGAGCTAGTAAAGTCAATGTTGGAGATAGTCTTAGTTTAGGTTTCGATCTAAACAAATGCCATTTATTCGATAGCAATAATTTAGCCTTTAAATAAGGTTTTTATTAAATACTGTCGAAATTACCCCAAAACAGGGATGACACTATTGCATAAGAAGTTTTATCAAAAAAATATTATGGTTAATGAAATAAACAACAAGAGGTAATTATGTTTAAAAAAACTTTAATATTATTATCTGCTGTAGCATTTTTTATAAACAATGTTGCTTTTGCAGATATCAAGTTTTGGACAACTGAAACTCAACCAGCAAGAATGGCTAAGCAAGAAGATATGGCTAAAGCTTTCGAAGCAAAAACTGGTATTGCAGTTGAAGTTATTCCAATCGATGAAAAAGAATTAGGTAAGAGAGCTACAGCCGCAGCTGCAGCAGGTGATTTACCTGATGTAATCTATCATACACTTCAATATGTATTGCCATGGGCTGAAGCAGGAATTTTAGATGTTGATGCTAACAATGATGTAGTTAAAGAATTAGGTAAGAAAACTTTTGCACCTGGTGCTTTAAATATGGCTAAGCAAGGATCAAAAATTGCTGCTGTTCCAGTTGATGGTTGGACACAAATGATCGTTTATAGAAAAGATCTTTTTGAGAAAGCGGGTTTAGAGCCACCAACTAGTTATGCAAATATCACTAAAGCAATAGAAACACTATCTTCAAATGATATGTTTGGATTTGTTGCTGCTACAAAAACAGATGAAAACTTTATGAGTCAGGTTTTAGAACACGTATTATTGGCTAATGGAGTTAACGTAGTTAAAAAAGGTGGTATTAAAAAACAAGGAAACAAACTTAAAAAAGCTTTAGAGTTTTACAAAACAATTGCAAAAGCTAGTCCAGAAGGTGAATTATACTGGAAACAATCTAGAGAACTTTATTTTGCAGGTAAAACTCCAATGATTATCTGGTCTCCATTTATTATGGATGAGTTAGCAGGTTTAAGAGATTCTGCTCCTCCAACAATAAATGACGATCCAACTTCAAGTGAGTTAGCATCAAAAACTGGTTTCATTACAAACTTTAGTGGACCGAACAATAAAAAAGGTGCTGCTTGGGCAGATGTAAGATACTTTGGTATAACAGCTGATGCAGATACGGATGAAGCTAAACAGTTTATTCTTTATTCTATGGATGAAGGATATACTTCAACTTTAGCAATTGCTCCTGAAGGGAAATTTCCTGTAAGAAGAGGTAATGCAAGCGATCCTGCTGCTTATACTAAAGCTTGGTCAAAACTTCCAGTAGGAGTGGATAGAAAAGCTCCATTAACTGATCTTTATTCAGCAGATGTTATCGATAACATTGTAGCTGGTTTAGATACTGCTAATAGATGGGGAGTTAAAGAAGGTGAACTTTCTAGAGCTTCTAAAGTTATCAATTCTCAATTCATTAATAGAATAACAAGATTATATATTGATGATCAAATTGATGTTGATGAAGCAGTTGATATGATCAATACTGCATTAGCACAGTTCAATTAATTTTAATTTTTTAAAAAAGCGGATAATATTAATTATCCGCTTTTTTTATGAGTAATTCACTTTCAAAAATAGAAAAAAGAACTGCTTATGCTTTAACTTTGCCAGCAGTTCTAATTGTATTTGCAATAGTATTATTTCCAATATTTTCAAACGTTTGGATTAGTTTTAAAGAAGTTCAATTAAAAGATATAAGAATTCCAGAGCCACGAGCTAAAAAAATAGTTAAATCTATTAAAAACGAAGATTCAAAAATAAAGATTATCTATAAATTAAGAAATAGTTCCTTAATTCAAGATATTAGAAATGTTAAATTTCAAGATAAATTCCCAAGCAACGTTAAACCAATTGATTTAGATGAGAGATGTAAGTTCACTTCAAATAAAGTTCAGTGTGATTTTGGTAATTGGTCAAAAAAATACAGAGAGCAATTTGTAATTTTTTTTGAAACAAAAAATGGTGAAAAAATTGATAAAAAACAATTTAAATTAAATAAACCTAATTTAAAAGGAAAAGCAGATAACATTCTTTTGACAAGTGATTTTACTTTGTCTAATTTTAAAAAAGTAATCACAAACTATGAATTTAAAGATTTATTATTAACAACATTTTATTATACTTTTTTTGGAACTGTGGGTGCGATTGTTTTTGGAATTTTGTCAGCCCAAATGGTAAATCAAAAGTTTAGAGGTCGAAGCTTTGTTAGAAGTACGTTATTGTTTCCCTATGTAGCTCCAGTTGTGGCTTTGGCATTTACTTGGGAGCTTTTATTAGATCCTAATAGTGGTACTTTAAACAACCTGCTACTGAATTATAATATTATAGATAAGCCAATAAATTTGTTAGGTCAAAAGTATGTATCTATTTTTGTTTTCGGTTTTGAATTTAAATTAAGATTAGCGTTAACAACTGTTATTATCTTTGAAATCTGGAGATATTTTCCTTTGGCTTTCCTTTTTATTTTAGCAAGACTTCAAGCAGTTCCTAAAGAACTTTATGAGGCGGCAGATATTGATGGAGCAGGTCCTTACACAAAATTTATGAATATAACATTGCCACAGATTACAGCAGTGATTTCAATTTTATTTATGATTAGATTTATTTGGAATTTTAACAAGTTTGAAGATATTTTTCTATTAACAGGTGGTGCATCAGGTACCAGAACACTGCCAATAAATGTTTATGAACAGGGATTTTCAATAGGAAATATTGGTATGGGATCTGCTGTGTCAATGGTGATTGTACTATTACTTTTATTTTTCATGTTAATTTATTTTAAGCTGATAGGGAAAAGAGCCAATGAGAGTTAAATCAATTATCACTTTCAGTTTAATTTCCTCATTTTTTTTATTTTCTTTAATATCTATTTGGAAAATTCTTTCTACTTTACAAGGAATTGAACTTAAAACTTTAAATTTCAATTTTTATTTTTTAAGTGGAATTATAATTTCTATTATTTCAATTTTCTTAAGTAAAAAATTAAACAAGTTATTTAAAGTAATTTTATTAGCATCTGTGTTTGTTTTAGTTGATTATTTTATTAATAGTTCTTTAACTATATGGCATTATATAGGTACATTTCTGATCCTGTTATTTTTTGTTAATAAGTTATTTAATTATAACAAGAAACATTTTAGTTACGATTTTTCAGCACAAATTATATTTTTTGATTTTTTAACTTTGTTTGGAATAATCTTTTTTTCTTTTGTAATTTTATTTCCATTTTACTTGATGTTAGTAACAAGTTTCAAAACTCAAGCTCTTTTATTAATTAATCCTTTAGATTTCAGTGTTGATTTAACACAAGATATAAAAACCTTATTCAAATCCTATATTGTAGTTTTTACAGAATATAATTTTGGCAAGTATATGCTTAATAGTTCAATTGTGTCAGTAGGTACGGTTATAATTACATTATTACTTGGGATCCCAGCAGCTTATGCAGTTGCAAGATTAAACTTTTTTGGAAAACACTTTTTGTCTACTTCTATTTTAATTATATATATGTTTCCTGCGATTGTGCTTGTAATTCCTCTCTACACTGTTTTTAGCCAGTTAGGTTTAAGAAATTCTGTATTTGGATTATTGATTATTTATACGGCTACAACACTGCCAGTTGCAATTTATATGCTCCAAGGATATTTCAAAAGTATACCAAAAGAACTTGAAGAAGCGGGTATAATGGATGGACAAAATTGGTTTGGAATAATTGTTAAAATCATTTTACCTTTAAGTTTACCAGCAATTGCCTCTGTAGCATTATATGTATTTATGATTGCCTGGAATGAGTTTTTATTTTCACTAATGTTTTTAGATAGCCCTAGCTCATTTACATTATCAAGAGCAATACAGTTCTTAAATGTAGGAGCTGAAACACCAAGACAATATTTAATGGCTGGTTCAGTAGTTGTAACTTTACCAATTTTATTTATTTTTGTTTATTTTGAAAAATATTTAGTTAGTGGATTAACATCAGGGAGCGTTAAGGGTTAATGAGTTTGTTAAAAAGAGAAGCTGAGAATATTTTATTAAATAATAGGCGTGAGGGATATACTCTGCCTACAAATAATAAGTTATACCCAGCACAATGGAATTGGGACTCAGCATATATAGCACTCGGTTATTCTTATTTTAATAAAGAATACGCAATAGTTGAGCTAGAAAAGTTGTTCGAGGGACAATGGTCTGATGGTATGGTTCCTCATATTTTATTTCATCATAAGGATGAAAATTATTTTCCAAATCATAATACTTGGCAGTGTGGTGAAAAAATTCCATCATCTGGAATAACTCAACCTCCTATAGTTTCAAGTATTTTAAAATTAATGTTGGATAAGCATGAATTTAGTTCTAGTGAAATGGAAAGAATTTTGAATTTAGTAAAAAAAACAAAAAATTATTTAGAATGGTTTTACAAATATAGAGACCCAAATGATACTGGTTTAGTTTCTATATTACATCCATGGGAAAGTGGCACAGATAATTCACCTTTATGGGATTTTCCTTTAAGTAAAATTTTAATTGAAGAAAATCTTGAATACAAAAGAAGAGATTTAGATGTTTCAAGTAGTGATGTACGACCACTTAAAAGAGACTATGATTGTTACATTACTCTTTTAAATCAGTTCAGAAATGAAAAATATAATCCTGAAAAACTCTATGATATTTCAATGTTTAATGTTGCAGACATAGGTTTTAATTCTTTGTTTTTGAAAGCTTGCAAAGATCTAGTCTATATTGCAACAAAAAATAATATTGACTGTACTTCAATTGAAAAAAAAATAACAAAAACTGAAAATAAATTGATTAGTCTATATAATCAAAATGATAATTCGTTTTATTCGTTCGATGTTTTAAATAAGAAATCGTTAGAAATTCCTTCTATTACAAATTATTTTATTTTGTTTGCAGATATTCAAAATAAAGAAATTAATAATTCGATAATTCAAAGTTTAAAAAAGTATAATTCTAATGAAAAATATTTCTTTTCTTCAATAAAGCCTGATAGCAAATATTTTGAGGAGATAAGATATTGGAGAGGACCTGTTTGGATTAATTGTAATTGGATTTTATACAAAGGATTATTGGAAAAAGACTTGGATTTTGCCAACAAAATCAAATCACATACATTAGATATAATACATGAAAAGAATTTTCACGAATATTACAGTTGTAAATCAGGAACTCCTTATGGTGCTAATAACTTTTCTTGGTCAGCAGCTTTATATTTGGATTTAATAAATTAAAAGTCTAGTGGAATGGAATTCTCTTCCACAAGTTTTTTGAAAAAATAATATGATTTTTTAGGTGTTCTTTTTAAAGTTTTAAAATCTACATGTACTATTCCAAATCTCTTTTCAAATCCTAATGCCCATTCAAAATTATCCATGAATGTCCATGCAAAGTAACTTTTAACTTTAGCTCCATCATCAATAGATTTTTTTACAGCAGTTAAATATTTTTTAAAATAATCAATCCGATCCGTGTCATTAATTTCTCCATTTTTTTCAATTAAATCTGGATATGCAGCACCATTTTCAGTTAAATAAATATCTGGATTCCCATAATTATTTTTTAAATCCATAATTTGATCATAATAAGCATCTGGAACAATTTCCCATCCCATAAGAGTTAACTTTGTATCTTTATCTTCAAGACCAAAAGGTAATTCATCATTAACTGCCCCTCTTGCCTTGAGCAAATTATTGTTATCAGCTTTTATTCTATAATGTTGATAATGGTTTAATCCTATAAAATCATTTTTTTGAAAAATAGTTTTCATGTCATCTTGTTGAATATGTTTTGAGACATCATCAATTAATAATTCTGGATACTTTCCAAGATACATAGGGTCAGCAAATGATCTATTCCAATAAGTATCAAATAATTTAGTAGCATGAAGATCTTCACTTGATTTTGTAGCAGGAATGCAGGGTGCCATATTAAATGAACAGCCAATTTTAATTTTATCTTTTAAAGATTTCATTGCTTGAAAAGCTTTACCATGTGCAAGATTAACATTATGTATTGATGCAAAATACTTCTCTAAATCTTTGTATCCTGGAGCCATGTATCCATCTACATATCCGTAAATTGTAAAAACAGCTGGCTCATTAAATGTGATAAAATGATTACATCTGTCTCCAAAATTTTTAACAATAGCCTCCGAATAATCTGCAAATATATTTGTCATGTCTCTATTTGCCCAACCTCCTTTATCTTGCAGAGATTGAGGAAGGTCCCAATGATATAAAGTTATGAAAGGTTCAATATTTTTTTCTAAACATTTGTCTATTAACCGTGAATAAAAATCTATTCCTTTTGGATTTATTTTACCTATCCCGTCCGGAATAACCCTAGTCCATGCTAAAGAAAATCTATATGAATTTAGATTTATATTAGCCATCAACTCAATATCTTCTTCATACCTATGATAATGATCTACAGCAGTATCCCCATTTTCATTATTTTTTACTTTTCCAGGTGTATGTGTGAAAGTATCCCAAATACTTTTGCTTTTTCCATCTTTATCAATAGCACCCTCTATTTGGTAACTTGCAGTTGCAGTTCCCCAAAAAAAACCATTAGGAAATTTATTGTTCATATTAATTAAATTCTGGTATCCAATTTTTGTGAGCTATTAACAACTCATCTACCATAGAACTTATTTGATCTAAACTTAATAAAGAAGAAGTAAGTGGATCCAACATAGCTGCATGATAAATAGCATCTTTCTTTTTAGTTCTTAAAGCTTCAACAGTTAACTGTTGTACATTTATATTAGTTTTCATTAGGTTTGCTAAATGCATTGGTAAATCTCCAACTTTTTGTGGGTTAATTCCCTCATTATTTATTTTACATGGTACTTCAACACAACAATCATCTGGTAAATTAGAAATTAACTTGTTATTTAAAACATTTCCATTAACCGTGTCTTCTTTTCCGTCAACAATTGATACAATAATCCGTGAAGCATACTCTAAAGATTTCTCACAAACAAATTTTTCTCCATCTAATAAATTTTGCTCTTGTTGATCCCACTCTTTAATTTGTTTTTTGCACCTTCGAATATATTCATTAATTGGAATATTGAATTCACTTAATAAGTCCTCTCTGTTATTTTTAATAAACCAAGGAGTATATTCTGCAAAGTGTTCGGATGATTCTGTAACAAAGTATCCAAATTTTTCTAAAACTTTATATCTAACCTCATTAGTGCATCCATCCCAATTGGTACCAAATGTTTTTTCTTTTCCAGCTTTAAAAATTTTAGGATAAAGATTTTCTTTTTTTCCATCAGGATTAATTTTTTCAAACTTAGTATAAAAAGACATATGATTGATACCTGAACATTCATAACTAATATTTTTAATATCCTCACCAATATCTTTTGCTAAATCTTCAGCAGTTCCTTGTACAGAATGACAAAGCCCAACATATTTAAGCTCAGGGGCAAATTTAGACAATGCTAAACAATTAATTGCCATAGGATTAACATACTGCAACATAGTTGCGCCCGGACAAACTTCATTCATATCTTTTGCAACGGACAACAAAGCAGGGACTGTTCTCAATCCTCTCATAATTCCACCTATTCCTAAAGTGTCACCAATAGTTTGTTTTAGTCCATACTTTGCTGGTATTTCAAAATCAATAACTGTAGAAGGCTCATAACCTCCTATTTGAAACATTAATATTACGAAGTTAGCTCCACTGAGTGCTTTTTTTTGATTTTTTTCAATTATAATTTTTGGATTTACACCTATTGATTTTGCAACTTTTTCTGCGACTAAATTTGAGGTTTTTAATCTTCTTTCATCAATATCTTGCAAAACTATTTCACAGTTACTGAAATTTTTTTCAAGTAAAATATCTGTAAGTATATTTTTCATAAATACAGTACTTCCTGCTCCAATAAATGTAACTTTAATCATACTAACCCTTAGTTGCTCCAAGAGTTAATCCAGCAATAAAATGTTTTTGCATTAAGAAAAACATAATAACGGGAGGTATCGCAGCAACAATGGATCCAGTTGATAACAAGTGATAAGCTGTAATCCATTGACCATTCAATGATTTTAATCCAGCAGTAATAGGCATTGCATGATCACCTTGTATTAAGACAGTTGCCCAAAAATAATCATTCCAAATAAATGTAAAAATTAATACACAAAGTGCTGCTATAGCTGGTCTAGTTAAAGGTAATATTATTTTCCAAAATATTTTAAATTCAGATGCTCCATCCATTCTTGCAGCTTCAATAAGTTCTTGAGGTAGAGCTTTAATAAAATTTCTCATAAAAAGTGTGCAAAAACCTGTTTGAAAAGCTACATGAAATAACACTAAGCCTGTAATGGTGTTGTAGAGACCAATTTTAAAAGTCAGATCTCTAACTGGTATCATTAAAATTTGAAATGGAACAAAGTTTCCGGCTATAAAAATAAAAAATATTATTAAATTTGTCTTAAACTTATAATTCGCAAGAGCAAAGCCAGTCATACAACTTAAAGCAACCGCTCCTAACATTGTTGGAATAGTTACTTTAAAACTATTTAGAGTGTATTTGATCATTGGAGTATTAGTGAAAACATCGTATAAATTTGAAAAAAGTAAAAATTCACTTGGAGTTCCCCACATATTTCCA
>OBOJ01000064.1_pt1 | contig 8817 bp, 9 predicted proteins | sample 1535101 | NCBI WGS metagenome assembly OBOJ01 (sample SAMEA3275611, study PRJEB22092) | marine metagenome | biome: ENVO:00000447; feature: ENVO:00002042; material: seawater | collected 2014-06-20T11:55:00+00 | depth 0 m
GAACTCGACTGGGGCCAGCTGGATGATCACGCCACCGCAGTCCACGACGGTGCTGTGGAGATGTTCGTCAAGAGCCTGGAGCTGATCTGCACCTTCCATCCCGAATTGGGTTCCGGGCAGATGCTCGAGGTGGAACGCAAGATGACGATCACCAAGAAGCGGGCCTTCGAGCGCTGGGTGGACAAGGCGATCCGGCGGCGTCAGCGCGACGAAAGCCGTGAGCACCGCCGCTTTGAGCGCAGCCGCTTCTGGCGTGCCCAATGAGAGATTTAGATACTTGTAATAAGGCAGGCGAAAAAATTACTAATGAAATATACAAACCTGTTTGGCAATTTGATAGTAGATGGACCTGTGTATTTAGTGGTAATTTGTAATCAAGTTACCTTTTGACATCGTGAGCACAACCATCACCTTTATAGTTTTCACTCTCGTAAAAATCATTTTTTGTCCCAAAATAAACTGTCAACAAAACGAACGGTAAGCTTAATATAAATAAAATAGTTGTTAAATCCATAATGGTAACTTGTTCAAAAAGGTTATGAAAAATTTAAAATTTTTCTGCTAACTCATTTTTTAATAATCTGTGGGTCCTTTAATACCAAGATAAAAGAACGCTCCTAATCCAACTAAAAGTAAAACTCCAGCTATGGCTGCAGAAGGAACGAAACCGCCTATTGCAAAGGAAGAAAAATAATACATCTATAAAACTAAAACTAGTTTGATAATATCAATAAAAAATAGGTATTTGTAAAAAATTTTGACTCGAAGACAATTAGATAATATCTGTTCTATGCCACTAAAGTCGAATCTTCGTTATCAGCAGAAATTCTTATTCTCTCTTCCAACTTAGGGCCATATAATTCATTTCCCCAGATTTCAACTCTTGAATCATTTGGGGCCATAAAAGTAAGAATGTCAGTTGGGAATAAAACTCTCTCTAAGAAAAAATTTGATGGACCAATACATCTCAAGACAACCATCCTACAGCCTTCATTTTTGTAAGAAAACTCAACCATCCCTAAGCAGAAAAATATATTCAATTAAACACTATTTAGAGCTAAAAAAAATGTATAAAAAATTACTGAAAAAAAAGAAATTTAGAAAATGCTACAAATTCAATCCAGCCTCAACTAAATTTCTTTCTTGATCAATTAATAAAAGCGCGTAGGATTCTATATCATCAAAACTTTTATGAGGAATTGAGACATTAAGCATTCTTAAGAAATTAGATAATTTTTCATCTTTAAGGGCGTTGCCCTTCTTTATAAACATTTCTTTTTCCTGATTTGTTTTCCATATATTCATGTATTCAATCTTTAATGGCTTTAAGTGCCAAATATTGTCTATTAAAGTCCAAATATCTAAATATTCATTTAGGTTATTCTGAATTTTTAATACATAAGATGATTCATCGAGACTCAAATTTGTTGTATTTATAGCTCCATCATTTATGTCAATAGAGTAAGGTTTTACTCCCAAAAACCATCCCTCAAGAATTAATAAATCAGGATTATCTAATCTCCAATGAGATCTATCTCCTAAACCATTTCTTAAAGATTTATCAAAAACTGGTACATTTAATTCTCCATTCATCTTCCAATTTAATAATTTTTCATGCATTAATTTTACTGAGTGACTTCCAGGAAACCCTCTTGAAACATTCCAAGGGTTATTCTTAATTGCTAATTTCATTTCATTTGATGGGAGATAAAAGTCGTCAATTGAAATAACCGCAATTTTGAAGTTTAATTTTAACGATATAGCTTCGAGCCATTTACCTAGTGTTGTTTTACCTGTACCCGGTAAAGCTGAGATTCCAATAATTTTTCTATCAGAAAAATTATTTTGAAATTTATAAGCCTGAGATAAAAGAGGTAAAGCCAAACCCCAAATCCAATCATCATTTACTTTATTGTTCCAATATTGATCAATTGAAAGAATGTTTCTTTTATTATTCCAAAAATTGAACCAATCATCCAAGGATTCCCAACCAATATCAATAATTAATTTTTCAAATTTTTCAAGAGGAAAATTAATATCTAAATCTTTCATCTTTCTAACTTAGTTCTCGCTTATTTATCAATTTATTGATTTCATTTTTCCAACCATATCCATTTGGTTCAGAAGCTAAAGTAAATTCCAAATCTTTTAATTGATCTAGTAAATTTGAGTTAGGTCCATTTATTCCAGGAATAACTATTTTAATATCTGAGTTTAAAAGTAGAGGCAAATCATTTGGAGAATCGCCTAAACCTATAATTTCAATATTATGAACATTTGAATATTCTTTAAGAGCATTTATTGCTTTCCCTTTATTCGATTTTGTAGATAATAAGTGACTCATTCTATTTCCCTTAAAAATATCAACATTGAATTTTTTACAACAGATATTAATTTTCTCTTCTAAATAACTTGGCGGATTTAAAAAAGGCATGCTCCAGTGTCTATCACGCATTAAGTTCAATGAGTTGCCTTCTAAACCTGTAAGCTGAGTGGCTTCTTGATCAGTGAGATTATTAAGAGGAGTAAGTTTGTAATCAATTTCTTTAGAAATAAAATTTAAGATTTCTTCAAGAGATTCGTATTTTATTCCAAGAATAATTTCTCCATTTACTCTTTTAAGAGATTCACCATATATTGCCGCACCATTCTCAACAATATAAGGATCCGTCAAGTTAAGTTCCTTTCTAATAACTTTTACTTCAGAAGCGGTTTTGCTTGTACAAAGAATTACGGGTATAGATAATTTTTGTAGTTTTTTTATAGTTTCTTTAGCAGGTGATAAATCATATGAGTGATCCATTAAAGTACCATCTACATCACTTACTACCCAAATAGAAGAATTTTCTATCATTTTTATAAAGCACTAAGCCAAATTACTTGAAAAGGATCAAGACTAATATTTTTGTAATTGTATTTAGTGGATGTTAAAAAATCATGGGTATTGAAATCATTATCAATTATTTTTGGTAGATCATTATCATTCAATTGATAATTAATTTTATTTTCAGTCATATTATGGATTGCAAAAACAGACTCAGGACCTTTACCTCTTTTGATTACAACAATATCACTTCTACCTTTAGACAAACATTTCATTTGTGAACAAGGGTGAAATTGCTTTAATTCTGATCGGACATCCATAGCATTACGAAGATATTTTAAGTTTTTATTAGCATTAGATTCAGGATTATTTAAAACAGCTGAAAGATTTTCTGATTTAAACTTTTCTCTGTTGAGATCTCTTCTTTGACCTGTCATAGAAAAGCTTTTGATATCATTTTCTGAAGCTAGTAATGCTGGCAAATAAAATGCAGGGACCCCTTTCAGAGCCATTACTAATAATTGACTCAAAATAAATCTCTCATATTGAAATCTTTTAGCATCTCTACTGGAGTCTTCCATTGCGCTCCACCAACTAATATTCAATTCATAAGGTTTATCATCACCATTTGATAAACGTCTATGACTTACTAATCCTCCTCTTTTCTCACAATTAATTAATAAATCCTTAATTCTCTGCTCATTCATTAAACCCTCAAGAGCTCTTAGCCCAACACCATCGTGCGATGCAGTGAAATTAAATAAAGTAGTATCTTCAGGTAATATGGGCCAATCAAAAATCCATGAGTTTAGAATATCAGCTCTTGAAGTAATAATTGCCTCTAGGAGAAGAGGAGGCAATGGGAAATTATATGCCATGTGGGCTTCATCATCAGGAATGAGATAAGATAGATTCTCTTTCTGAGGAACATTGGTTTCTGTTATTAAAACACCCTCATCAAGAAGATTATTTAAAAGAACTCTTAAGAGTTTCACAATTGAATGTGCTTTAGGTAAATGTAAGCATGTAGTCCCTGATTCCTTCCAAATAAAACCTACAGCATCAAGCCTTAACCATTTAATTCCATTAGATAAATAAGTAATAATTAAATTTAAGAACTCAAGAGTCATTTTTGGATTATGCCAATTCAAATCAATTTGATCTGGACCAAAAGTTGTCCAAACTTGTTTAGGACCATCATCAGTATTTATTTGAGAAAACAAAGAGGAACTTCTAGGCCTAACTACATTTGACCAGTCAAGATTTTGTTTCGGTGAAAAAACATTTGATATGCCCGGTTCTTGGGATTTAATAAATTGTTGAACCCATGGGTGAGATGATGAGACATGGTTTAGTACTAAATCAGCCATCAAATCATGATTTTTAGAAATACTTTTGAGATCATCCCAACCACCAAATTTTTCTTCTAAGGAATCATAACTTGAGACTGCAAAACCTCCATCGCTTGTGGATCTCAGAAAAGGAAGAATATGTACAACTTTAGAAAGACTGCCAAAATGTTTACTTAACAACTTCCTAAGAGTTATTAATGTTGCCTCGCCATTTTTATAAATACTATCTGCATAAGTTATCAAAACTGAATGAGATTCATTCCACCTTTCCTTATCTCTTATTTCTTCATAAGCAGATTTCTCTGAGAAATCATCTAAAATCTGTAATAATTGATTTGAAATAAAATTAATTTCTTCTGTAGTATGATTTGAATAAATTGTTTTTAACAATTTATCAATTTTTAATCTATCTAATTTTTTCTCTGAATCAATTTGCTTCACTTTGAAAAAATCATCGAAGTATTAATACCATTCTGCACATCAATTAGAAAATGGACTTTCAACAAGGTTTAATCACAACAATACATGAATATGGAGTTACAGGAAATTTACTTAAAGAATTAAACAAAAGTCTTAAAAGAAGATCAACTAGCATTTTAATACCTTGCTTATATGAAGAGTTTGAGCGTCCAGCATTAAAAGATATAAGAGAAGTTTTAAAAAACCTTACAGGCTTAAATGAATTAGTAATTGCTCTCTCTGCAAAAACTGTTGAGCAAGTTAAGGCAGCAAAATCATTTTTTGACTCAATGCCATTCCCAGTTCACGTTCAATGGACTAATTCTCCCTCTGTAATTGAGCTATTAAAAAGCCAAGAAAAAAATGGATTAGAACTTTTAGGAACTCCAGGTAAAGGATGGGCTGTATGGCAAGGCATAGGAGTTGCGACTAGAAAATCAGAAGTTGTTGCTCTTTTTGATGCTGATATAAGAACTTTTAGTCCTTTGTATCCTTCAAGAATGATACTTCCACTTCTGGATGAATCATATGGAATATCATATGTAAAAGCTTTTTACAGTAGATTATCTCTAGAAACAAATCAATTGCAAGGTAGAGCAACAAGATTATTCGTGGGTCCTTTACTAGCAAGTCTTGAGCAGTTAGTTGGTAAGGGTCCGTTTTTACAATATCTTCAATCATTTAGATATCCATTAGCAGGTGAGTTTGCTTTTACTAAAGACCTTGCTATGAATTTAAGAATTCCTTGTGACTGGGGTTTAGAGATAGGTTTATTATCAGAGGTTTATAGAAACGTAAGAACCTCCAAAATAGCCCAAGTTGACCTAGGTTTGTTTGATCATAAACATAAGAATATTGGAGATTCTTCTAAAGAAGGATTGCAAAAAATGTGTACAGAAATACTTTCAAGTGTTTTAAGAGGTCTCATGGAGCATCAAGCCGAGACCTTAACTAGCACTCAACTAGCAACTTTAGAAGTTCTCTACAAAAGAGTTGGAGAAGATCGGGTAAAACAATTTGGATTAGATTCAGCAGTTAATCAACTTCCATACGATAGGCACGAAGAAGAATTATCAGTACAAAAGTTTGCGAAACTATTAAGACCTGCTACAGAAGATTATCTGGCTTGCCCTACGACACTTCAATTACCAAGTTGGTCAAGAGTTCTATCTTGTGAGAACAAACTGCAAGAAGATTTAGCTATTGCGGGGTCAAAAGACATAAAGCTAAGTGAAAAAGAATTAATTAAAAACTTCTAAAGCAAAAAATACCTTTGAGCCATTGGGACTTCATCAAGTGGTTCACAAGTAAGAAGTTCTCCATCAGAAAAAACTTCATAAGTTTGAGGATCAACTGAAATATTTGGTAGTTTACTATTAAGTTTTAAGTTTGATTTATTGATATTTCTGGTATTTTCTACGGCAATACATTTCTTTTGTAAGCCTAATTTATTTGGAATATTTTGTTCAATTGAATTTTTACTTAAAAAGGTAAAAGAACTCTTAATTAGAGATTGGCCGAAACTTGCAAACATAGGTCGACCATGTACAGGACCTGGAGTAGGAATTGAAGCATTTGCATCACCCATTTGGGACCAAACTATAGATCCTCCTTTAACAACTAATTCAGGCTTTACCGCAAAAAAGGAAGGTTTCCACAATGCCAAATCCGCAATTTTACCCTTTTCTATAGACCCAACATGTTTATCAATACCATGAGCTATTGCAGGATTAATTGTGACTTTAGAAATATATCTCTTTACTCTGTAATTATCGTTTCTATCAGAATCCTGCGATAGCGGCCCCCTTTGGACTTTCATTTTATGTGCGGTTTGAAAAGTTCTTGTAATTACTTCACCAACTCTTCCCATAGCTTGAGAATCACTAGCAATAATTGAAAAGGCACCTACATCATGCAAGATATCCTCAGCTGCAATAGTCTCTCTTCTGATCCTTGATTCAGCAAATGCAATGTCTTCTGGGATTTTAGAATCTAAATGATGACAAACCATTAACATGTCAAGATGTTCTTCTAATGTGTTCCTCGTATAGGGTCTTGTTGGATTAGTACTACTTGGAAGAACATTTTTTTCTCCACAAATTTTAATAATGTCTGGAGCATGACCTCCACCTGCTCCTTCAGTATGAAAAGTATGAATAGTTCTTCCTGCAATAGCGTTGATGGTATCTTCAACAAAGCCTGCCTCATTCAAAGTATCAGTATGAATACATACTTGTACGTCAAACTTATCTGCAACATTAAGACAAGAATTTATTGTAGAGGGAGTCGTTCCCCAATCCTCATGAAGCTTCAATCCACATGCACCAGCTTCAACCTGATCAATAAGATTGCTCTCGTTTGTTGAGTTTCCTTTTCCAAAAAAACCTAAATTCATGGGAAATGCTTCTGCAGATTGAAGCATTCTTGAAATATGAAAAGAACCCGGAGTACAAGTAGTAGCATTTGTGCCAGTTGCAGGTCCAGTTCCTCCTCCCAACATGGTTGTAATTCCAGAGGCTAGTGCTGTCTCAATTTGTTGGGGACAGATAAAGTGAATATGGGTATCTATTGAACCTGCAGTAAGAATATGCCCCTCTCCAGCTATTACTTCTGTTGATGCACCAATAACAATATCAACATTATCCTGGATATCAGGATTGCCAGCCTTACCAATTTCAAAAATCATTCCATCTTTTATACCCACATCAGCCTTAATTATTCCCCACCAATCTACGATCAAAGCATTAGTTATTACGGTATCAACAGCTCCATCAGCTCTTCTTACTTGAGACTGTCCCATCCCATCTCGAATAACTTTACCTCCACCGAATTTAACTTCATCTCCGTATGTAGTTAAATCCTTTTCTACTTCTATAAAAAGTTCGGTATCAGCAAGCCTTACTCTATCTCCCGTAGTGGGTCCGTAAGTTTGCGCATAAGTTTTTCTATCAATTTTATAGGACATAATTTTAACTATCTAAAGAACCATTAACTATTGAATTAAAACCATATGCATTTCTTAAACCTGAAAATGGCACTAATTTGACATCTGTTGTATCACCCGGTTCAAATCTAATTGCTGTTCCTGCAGGAATGTCGAGACGCATACCATGTGTTATTTCTCGATCAAAAATTAAAGCCTTGTTTGCTTCATAAAAATGATAATGAGATCCAACTTGCACAGGTCTATCTCCAGAATTAGAAACCGTTACTGTTTTAACTTGCTTACTAAGATTTAGTTCGATTTCACCTTGTTCAGGAATTATTTCGCCAGGAATTAAATTACTCATAACTAATTAATCGGATTGTGAATAGTAACTAATTTAGTCCCATCGGGGAAAACCGCTTCTATTTGAACTTCATCAACCATTTCAGGAATGCCCTCCATAACTTGTGATTTTGAAAGCCAGGTAGTTCCCTCTGACATTAATTGACTTACACTTTTACCATCTCGTGCTCCTTCAAGAACTTGAAAACTTAAAAAAGCAATTGTTTCAGGATAATTAAGCTTAAGACCTCGACTGAGCCTTCTTTCAGCTAAGAGCGCAGCAGAAAAAATCAATAATTTATCCTTTTCTTGAGGTGAAAGATGCATAATAAAAAATTAATCTATAAATTCTTAAAAAAGGTTCTTTCTGAACATAATTAATAATTCATAGAATCTTGTAAAGGCCATACACCTTGATATTTTGGCTCACAAAATCCACAAACAGACCTAATTTGTTTCCAAATACAAAAAAAACATTTTCTAGCATCTTGAGAAGAACTTCCTAGGAATCTTACAGAGATTCCATTTTCAAGGATTCCAATAGATAAATTATTATTAGTTTCATCAAAAATCTTTTTTATATTTCCTACAAGATTATTTATTTTTGACTTGGAAAAATCTTTTTCGCAAATCCAAATTAAGGATCCAAAAACGGGCATATAATCCATGCCTGACTTAGCCACAAAACTTGCCTTAGATAATTCAATCTGATCAACATATTCCCAATCATCAAGTAAATCATTATTTCTCATAATTTCTAATTTAGACCTAAAAACTCCACTCTCAATAGATTCTCCGGAAGAAGATCTTCCAAGTCTTATTAAATCAGTAAATAAAAAACTTGAAGTTTCTGAAATAGATACTTTAAAAATTTGCTCATATAAACCATTTGCAAAGATAATTGTTTCTTGAGG
>OBOJ01000068.1_pt1 | contig 8701 bp, 9 predicted proteins | sample 1535101 | NCBI WGS metagenome assembly OBOJ01 (sample SAMEA3275611, study PRJEB22092) | marine metagenome | biome: ENVO:00000447; feature: ENVO:00002042; material: seawater | collected 2014-06-20T11:55:00+00 | depth 0 m
ACAATCTTTATGCCAGGAACTGCATGAAAATATGCTTCAAGTCTTTGACTATGCTCAGCACCAAGTTGACGACCAACTCCACCAGGTCCTCTAACTACTGCTGGTATTTTATAATTTCCGCCACTTGTATATCTAAGCATACCCATATTATTTGATATCTGATTAAAAGCTAAAAGCAAAAAACCCATATTCATTCCTTCTACTATTGGTCTTAAGCCAGTCATTGCTGCACCCACAGCCATACCCGTAAAACTATTCTCTGCAATTGGAGTATCTAAGACTCTTAACTCTCCATATTTTTCATATAAATCCTTAGTTACCTTATAAGATCCTCCATATTGACCAACATCTTCCCCCATAACGCAAACATTTACATCATTTGCCATTTCTTCATCAATTGCCTCTTTCAAAGCATTAAATAATAATGTTCCAGCCACAATTAATTACCTAATTAATCACATATATAATCCTACCACTTTGAATAATTCAACCTCCTTCAGCGAAGGTTATGAGTAGTAATATTGATAAAATCATTCCAGGTGAAAGCAAAAGGACTAAAAGGCCTAAGTCATGTAAAGACATTCAAAAATAGTGTTTTATTAATAATATTGGCAATTCAACTTTTCTTCAGAAAAAAACTGCGAATAAATACAATAAAAAGTCCTATACCTATAAAAGCAAAAGAGAAAGTTAGCAAAAAAGATAATCCAATTATTAAGGTATTAATACTAGAGGAAATATTTTGGACTATTTCAGAAGAATTAGATGGTTTATGTACTGAAAAATAAATTGCAATTTTATTACTTAAAAAATAAAAAAATATAAATAATAAAAAACTTGTTAATGATCCAACAATAAAATTTAAAGGTCCTTTTTCGGGAATATTTTTTTCAATATTCTCATTACTATTATCAGCCACAATAGATTTTTATATAAAAAAAATTTAAATGAATGTTATTCCCTTTTCAAGGAAAGTGCAAACCCATGAATCGTAACCTTTATTTCTAAACAATTTATAATTTGCGGTTAATTCTTTTTTAGCAGTCTCTATATCTTTAAAGAGTGCAAAGCATGTAGGGCCTGATCCACTCATTGAAAATGTAAGACAATTTTCTAATTTAGAAAGTAAATATAATGCCTGCTTTACAGAATCATTTTCATTTTCAACAACTAACTGCAAATCATTTTTTATAGTTAAATGTTGATTATCAAAATTTAAGTTATTTAAACCATTATCTCTTAAATCATTTCTTATTTTCTCAATCATTTCTCTATTTGTAAGATATTGTTCACAAAATCTATTACTATATTTTTTATAAGTTTCAGCTGTAGATACTGATACATTTGGATTTTTTAAAAGAATTACTCCATATTCAAAGTTTGAATCTAATTTCTCCAAAATTTCTCCTCTTCCAAAACATAATTGAATACCACCATTTATAAAAAAGGGAATATCAGATCCTAAAGTTGATGCTAATGAACATAATGTTTCTTGATCTAATTTCAAATCCCATAACTTATTAAGACCAATTAATGTTGCTGCTGCATTACTGGATCCACCAGCTAATCCTGCGCCAATTGGAATATTTTTTCTTAAAAATATATTCGCACCGTAATCTATATTTGATTTTTTCCTTAATAGATTTGCCGATTTAACAATTAAGTTATCATCAGATAAGCTTAAATCATTACAATCAGACTCAAGTTTAATTAAACCTTCATTATTAATTTCAAATTCTAAATAATCAGAAAGATCGATATTTTGCATAATCATTGCTAACTCATGAAATCCATCCTCTCTTTTACCAATAACTTCAAGGTGCAAATTTATTTTGGCAGGAGATTTTATATTAATTTTCGTTTTAGCTAAATCTTGCATATACTTAAATTTTTATTTTTTAATTTTAATACAATTTTCTGCAAGCTTAATCCATTGGTCAATTGAAATATCTTGTGGTCTTAAATTAAAACAAACTTTTGAAGATTCAGATAATTCATTTATCTCTTCATTTGAAAGTATTGAATTAAGAGTATTTCTAAGCATTTTTCTTCTTGAATTAAATGAAATTCGAAGAAGTTTATCTATATATTTTTCTAGACTAATATCTAATCTTAAATCATTTTTAATTGGTTCGAAAACTACTAAAGAAGAAAAAACTTTTGGAGGCGGACTAAATGATGAAGGCGGCACATCACATATTCTTTTTATTTTTGATAAAAGTTGCATTCTTATACTAAGCGCACCAGCATTGGGACTACCTTCTTTTGACAAAATCCTATCTACAACGTCTTTCTGCATTAAAAATATTATTTTTTCGTAATTATAGTTTCTTATAATGCCCAATCGACCTATGAAAATATCCAATATTGGGCCAGTTATATTGTAAGGAATATTTGCAATCACTTTTGTAATCTTCTTATTAATCGAATCTAAATTTACAGAAAGAATATCTCCCTGCTGCAGTGAAAACTTATCATTATTATTGAATTTTTCATTTAATAAATTTATTAAATCTTTATCTAATTCAATTGCATGTAATTTTTTAATTTCTGAATCTAACAACTTAGATGTTAAAGCTCCTTTACCAGGACCAATTTCTAAAATAAAGTCATTTTCATTAAGAACAGCAATTTCTTTAATTTTTTCTAATATTTTTTTATTTACCAACCAGTGTTGTCCAAATCTTTTTTTTTGATGATAGTTTTTAGAATTCATCTAAAAGATAAATAATATGTTTAAATTAAATATGAATTTATTTAATACTTTATATCATGAGCTTATCAAAAGAAAATTTAGATAAACTCAATAAATTTAAAAAAAATAAAAATTTAAATAACGAAAGTAAAAATATAAATAATTACACAAATATAACTACTAATGATAATTTAATCACCAATCCACTTAATTCAGAAGATCCCAATAAAATTTTTTATTCGTTAATTGATAATTCAGAATCTTTAGAAGAGACTTCTAACGTTAATAATTCACTAAGAAAAAGTGAGATTAATCAAATTAATATGAATTCTAAAAAAGATAATTTTTCCAAGAAATTAACAACCGAAGAGGAACTATATGATGAATTTAATTATCTTCTTGATGAATAATTAGTTTTAATATTTACTTATGCTTCAGAGTAATAGATTAGCAATTTATGCTATCGGCAAAATAAAGAAACTTTGGATTAGAGATGGAATTAATCAATACAAAAAAAGAATGCCTGAACTTATCATTAATGAGTTAAAGACTTTTAATTTAAATAATCTTAGATCCAATAACAATATTATTATCTGCCTAAGTGAAGAAGGGAAACAGTTTAATTCAGTTGAACTATGTTCCTTACTCTTGAATTTTAAAAATAAAAAAATTAATTTCTTAATCGGTGATACTGATGGAGTTAGTTCAGATATAAAAGAAAAATCAGATCTTGTACTAAGCCTGTCTCCTTTAACTTTTCCTCATGAATTAGCTAGATTAATCCTAATCGAGCAAATCTATAGAGCTATTTCTATATCAAACAACTCCCCTTACCATCGTTCTTAAAAAGATTAGATTCAATCTAAAATTAATCTATAAAAGTTTAATAACTAACTATTTTTTTGATTTTTGCTATATAGTACATATATACTATTAATTTAACCTTGGATTCTTTTGATTCAACTACTAAAAAATTTAAAATCCCCTTATTAACTGATTCGGTATCAGCAGGGTTTCCTTCTCCTGCAGATGACTATACAGAAGAAAATATTGATTTAAACGAACATTTAATATCTAATCCGTTTAGCACTTTTTTTCTTAGAGTTAAAGGTGACTCAATGATAAATGCAGGAATTAAAGATAAAGATTTAATAATAGTAGACAAGAGCTTAACAGCCAGGCCAGGGAATATCATCATTGCAATGATAGACGGAGAATTTACAATAAAAAGATTATCTATAAAAAATAATGAATTATATTTAAAAGCAGAAAATCATAATTATCCTGATTTTAGATTTAAAAACCATATTGATGTACAGATATGGGGAGTTGTTATTTATTCAATACATAGCTATTTATGAGAATTTCAAATATTGATGCAATAGCTCTTATAGATGCTAATAATTTTTACGCGTCATGTGAACAAAATATTAATCCTCATTTAAGAAATAAACCAGTAGTAATTTTATCTAATAATGACGGATGTATCATTGCAAGAAGCCCTGAAGCGCGAGCTTTAAAAATTAAAATGGGAACTCCGTATTTTAAGGTCAAAGAAAGACTAAATAAATTAGATGTAGCAGTCTTAAGCTCAAACTACTCGCTTTATGGGGATATGAGCAGAAGACTAATGAATTTACTGAAAAACTACTGTGAACAGATAGAAATTTATTCTATTGACGAAGCATTCGTCTCGATTTCTAGACCTAATGATGAAAATCTATATCCTTGGGCAAGAAGCATAAGATCATTAATATATCAGAATCTAGGGATTACCATAACAGTAGGAATAGGAGAAAATAAAGTAAGAGCAAAAATTGCTAATAAACTAGCTAAAAATATTGATTATTCAGCTGGAATATTTGATTTAGCTAGAACCGAAAATGAGAATAATTATTTGAAAAGAATTAGTATAGATAAGATATGGGGAGTCGGGAAACAAACCTCTAATTGGTTACAAAGTAAAGGTATTAAAAATGCGAGAGAACTAAGAGATATGGAAGAAAATGAAATCATTAAGAAATTAGGCATCGTAGGGAAAAGACTGCAATTAGAACTGAAAGGCCATAGATGCCTGCCCATAGAAAAAAACAAGAAATCAAAAAAAGAAATTCAGGTGAGCAGGAGTTTCGGCACGCCTATCACAAAATTAGAAGACTTAACTCAAGCACTGGCAACTCACGCAATAAAAGCCTCTGAAAAAATGAGAAGTCAGAATTTACAATCATCTAATATTAGAGTATTTGCTAGAACCAGTAAATATTCAAGTCAAAATTATCAAAGAAGTGCTCATAGAAAACTTACAAATGCAACAGATGACACAAACAATATTTTAAAAATAGTAGTTGAATTATCTAAAGAAATTTATAATCCCGAATATAAATTCTCAAAAGCTGGTGTTTTAATGCAGGATTTAACAAATAGCGAATATTTACAGCAATCAGTTATCAATTACAAATCTCAGAAAGTATTAAAAAAATCAGCAAATCTTATGAAAACGATTGATTTATTAAATAAAAGATTTAATAACAATGCAATTACATGGGCTATTACAAAAAATCCACAAAGTTGGAAGATGAATAAGAATTTCTTAAGTCGCTCATCTACAACTGATATAGAACAAATCCCAACTATAGTGAAGTAAACAAAATAGAATGGAATTTATATTATTTTTGAGCAAATTAGATAAAGAGATTCTTGACTTATTAATAAAAGCAAACTACATAGTTGAAGAAAATAAAATTGAATGTCTATTAAACAAAGAAATAAAAGGACTACATAATTTTAAAGAAAATAAAATAATAATATGTACTGAAAATGCAAAAAGGAAAACAAATTTTAGGAATAAGAATCAACAACAAAATAAAGATAACTTCAAAACAGAAAGGGCGGTAAGAAAAGCATTAAGACACGAAGCAACTCATGCGATACAAAAATGTAATGACAATAAAACAATAGGGGATATAAAAAAATTAGAAAGCAAATTGCATCAAAGTAAAAGAAAAGCATTAGAGTTCTCTAGTTCAAATTTTTCTGGGACTTATGCGAAAGAAGTAGAAGCTTATGTTCTTGAAGATAAACCCAAAAAAGTTAAAAACTTGATTAAAAAATACTGCCTATAAATTAAAAATTTTTATATTAACTAGCGAGGAAATTACCACAACGTTGTTTGTCTAAGAAATTTATATGTTGTCTTTCTAGGTAATATAATTCCTGAAATTTAATGGCATCTGAGTTTAAATCCTTAAAAAGATCATCTATCTCTTTATTTGTATTTGAAGAACCTGAAGAAGGATTATCAATTAAAATAGATATACAATTTTCTAAAGTTTTTAATCTTTGAGATCCCCAAGATTCTATTAAGTGTCTACATCTTTTTAGAGAATTATATTTCTCAAGAAGTGATAATGTTCCTAGTAAATTGTCCTTAGGATTACTCAGCAATGTTAAAAACAACTCATTTGGATTAATAAAAATATTAATTTTATTTGATGATTCAGGATTATTGAGAGCTAAGTAGTCAGGCAGAAGTGAAATTAAGTTAATAGAAGAAAAATCTTTTTGAAGATTTTGACTATTTGATTGTTTTAAATCATTTAAGTAATTTAAACCTAAATTATTTTGTTCAATTTTTGAAATAGCTTCCCATAAACTTTGAATATAACTAGTATTAAAACCATTAATTTCTCTTTTGAGAAATTCATCACGAATAAATAGCCTAAGATCTGGACAATGTAAATAATAAAAAATTATTTCCGATTCATTTTTCTCCCGTCGGGAAATTTCATTTGGTTGTTCAAATTTTTTTGATCTACCATGCCAACGAAATCCCTTTACTTGATTTCTTAAATCTTGTTCAAACTGTATTGCTAACCTAGCTTGTCCCTTACTTAATTGTTCGGAAACTTTTTGTAAATAATGAGTTCTGGTTGATGATTGAGGTAATTTACTCAACAATTTTACCAATGAAGAAATAACACTTTGGAAAATTTCAGACTTAGTTAAATCTTGATCTTTAAAGATCTGATCAATCTCCCAATCAATCCAAAAGGATGAATTATCAATTAAATTAAAATAATCTTCAGGTGTATGACTATTCAAATATTCGTCAGGATCTTTAAAATGACTTAGTTGAAGTATCTTAAGATTAATTTGATCATGAAGGGATAGGGTCTCAACTTCTTTAATTACTCTTTTTGTAGCTAATATTCCTGCATTATCAGAATCAAAATTCAAAATTATATTTTTATTATCTGTACATCTACATAGTTGAGAAATTTGATACTTATTTAATGCGGTACCGAGAGAAGCCACAGAATTAGTTATACCCTTTGAATGAAGAGAAATAACATCAAAGTAGCCTTCAACAATAATAGCTTTATCTCTTTTTCTAATATCACTAGAAGCTTTTTCGAAGGCAAACAACATTTTTCCCTTTTCAAATATCTCTGATTCAGGAGAATTAAGATATTTAGGTTCCTGACCATCAAGAGATCTTCCTCCAAAGGCAACTACTCTTCCCTGCATATCATGTATTGGAACAATTAATCTATTTCTAAAACGATCATAAATCTTGTCAGAATTATCTTTAGAAATTGCAAGGCCTGAAGCTAATATTAAATTAATAGGAAATTTTTCTACCTTGGATAGATAGTTAAATAAATCATTCCATGAATTTGGGGCAAAACCTAATTCAAAGTTATCAATAATCTTGTTACTCAAGTTTCTCTTAGATGTTAAATATTTCATGGCTTCAACACCAAGAGAATTATTTAATTGAGACTTAAACCAATTTTTAGTGACTCTTAATATTTTATAAAGCTCTTCCTTTCTAGATAATTGTTTTTTATAAGCTTCTACTTGGGGACCCTCAAGATTTTCAACATTAATATTATTTTTTTTAGCAAGAGAAAGTACAACATCTGAAAAATTTGCACGAGTAAATTCCATTAAAAATTTAATAGAGTTACCACCAGCACCACAAGAAAAACAATAATAGAATTGTTTAGTTGGTGATACTGTCATAGATGGCTTAGTATCATCATGAAAAGGACAAATCCCAACAAATTCCTTGCCTTTCTTCTTAAGAACAATATGTTCAGATATAACGTCAACAATATCTGCTTTTTCCTTAACCTCTTGAATAGTTCTTGGGTGTATAGAATGAACCATTGAGATTTTTATCAAAAACAAATAATGATTTATTTGTTATAGGTCAAAATCAAATAAGAATCTACTTAATTTCACAATAAAACTATTTTTTTAAATGATAAATATCGCAGAATTAGAAAAAAAATTTAATTCATTGAATAAGTTTAATTTGGTATTTGCCTCATTCTTCTTTAGTTTGATGACTTTGTGCGTAAAAAATATTGATAAAAGAATACCTATTTATGAATTAGTTTTATTCAGATCATTGTTAAGTTTAATGATTACATTATTCATAATTAATCTAAAAAATATTAATCCTTGGGGCAAAAATAGACCATTACTTATCTTAAGAGGTGTTTTAGGAACTTTAGCTTTAGTTTGTATTTTTTATGCGATAAGAAATATGCCCCTTAGTATATCTACTGTCATTCAGTACACATACCCTATCTTTATATCTATATTCGCTGGCATATTTATAAACGAAAAAATAACTCGGAATATAATTTTTGCTTTAATTATTGGCTGGATTGGAATATTAGTAATATTAAATCCAAGTCAATTATCAAATATAAACGTTGAAATTGAAAATGTTTCGATTTCGATCGCATTTCTTGGGGCAATCTGCACTGCATTGGCTTACGTTACAGTTAAGAAACTTTCATTTACTGAAGATGTTTATGTAATTATTGAATATTTTCCACTTGTTTCTTTTATAGCTTTATTGCCAATTGTATTAATGAACTGGGTTACCCCAACTTGGAATGAATTAGTTTGGATAATTGGCATTGGCTTATTTACTCAATTAGGTCAGACTTTCTTAACTATAGGATTAAAAAATTTACCTGCTTCTGAAGC
>OBOJ01000070.1_pt1 | contig 8669 bp, 9 predicted proteins | sample 1535101 | NCBI WGS metagenome assembly OBOJ01 (sample SAMEA3275611, study PRJEB22092) | marine metagenome | biome: ENVO:00000447; feature: ENVO:00002042; material: seawater | collected 2014-06-20T11:55:00+00 | depth 0 m
CATCAAAAAAAGAAGATGTTAAAAATAAAGATTTATGGACACATTTAGATATTCTAAATGATTCTCTCAATATCCAATGGAAATGGGTAAAAGCTCATGCTGGTGATGAATTTAATGAAAAAGTCGATTTATTAGCTAAAAAAGCTGCAGAAAAACTAGACTAAATTTAAAAAGTTTTCTGCTGCGGAAATTTCACAAGCTCCAGTGTCCTCTTCTTCTTGAAGTTTTGTAACTTTCCCATTTTCAACAAGCATAGTATATCTATTCGATCGTATTCCTAATCCTCTTGCACTTTTATCAACATCAGCACCGATTGACTTAGTAAAAGTTAAAAAAGGATCACCCGCCATAACAATCTTATCTCCTACATTATGCTCTTTGCCCCAAGCACTCATAACAAAAGGATCATTTACCGACATGCAAATTACATGGTCAATACCTTTGCTTTTAAAAGCATCGATATTTTTTACATATCCAGGAAGATGCTTTGCAGAACAAACTGAAGTGTATGCACCAGGTAAGCCAAAAATGATTACTTTTTTTCCTTTTGTATACTCTTCAATACTTTTTTTTATTGGCTCTCCACCCTCTAAAACAAATATTTCTTCACTCGGTAAATTTTCATTTTCTTTTAATTTCATTGAATTTTCTCCTTAATGTGCTGCTTAACTATATTAATATCATTATCAAGTAAATCAAAATTTTCTTTTTCATTTGAAATATACTTAAGCTCATCTGGTAAATCTGGTTTAATGTTTATTGCATTAAATATAGCATCTGGAAATTTACAAGGATGAGCTGTAGATAAAACAATATTTGTTCCTTCAAGTTCTACATCATCAAAACCTCCATAACCTATCGCAGTATGAGGATCTAGAATCTCTTTATGACTTTCATAAACTTTTTTTATTAATGAAATTACTTTTTTTTCATCTGCACTTGAGGATAAAAAGTCTTTTCTTATTTTATCTAGTTTAGATTGGTCTAAATCATATTTCTTTTCACTTTTAATTTTTTGCATAACTGAACTTGTTTCATGATCGTCTTCATCATTTAAATCAAAAATCAATCTTTCAAAGTTACTTGCAATCTGAATATCCATACTAGGTGAGTTAGTTTCTTGTACCTTTTCTGAATAATATTGCCCCAAACTTATAGCTCTGTGCAAAATATCATTTTGGTTTGTTGCTACAATCAATTTACCAATTTGTAATCCCATTTTTTTTGCAAGATAGCCTGCATAAACGTCACCAAAATTTCCTGTGGGTACTGAAAAGTTAATAGGTCCTTTATCATTTTTTACCAAATAGTATGAATAAAAATAATATACAGATTGTGCGATAATTCTTGCCCAATTAATGGAATTAACACCTGACATCCTGATTGATTTTGCATAATTATGATCTGCAAACATTGATTTTACTAAATTTTGACAATCATCAAAATTTCCATTGATTGCAATATTATGTACATTTTTATCCTTAACAGTTGTCATTAATTTTCTTTGAACTGGAGAAACACGATTATGAGGGTGTAGTACGAATATATTAATATTTTTCTTACCTCTTATCGCTTCTATAGCAGCAGCACCTGTGTCACCAGAAGTAGCAACTACAATATTTATTTTATCGTCCTCTTTTGATAAATAATATTCATAAAAATTTCCAAGAAGCTGCATTGCGACATCTTTAAATGCTAAAGTAGGACCATGGAATAATTCCAAAACCTTTCTATCGCCAACATTAATCAATTTAACGACATTTTTTTCTCTAAAAGTTGAATATGATTTAGAGATCAAATCTTCTAGATCTTTTCCAGAAATAAAATCATCTACAAATGGTGCAATAATTTTATTAGCTAATTCAATGTAATTTAAATTTGAAAATTCATTTAACTCTTTTTCAGTAAATTTTTTAAGGTTTTTTGGAATAAATAGCCCCCCATCATCGGCTAATCCTTTTAAGAAAACATCCTTAAATTCAAACTCTTTTGATTTATCTCTAGTGCTTATGTATTTCATCTAATAATTTTTTTTTCTAAAATACAGATATATCAAAAATATTGAAATCGCTAAAGAAAACCAAGTTAATGCATATTTTTTATGATTATTTGAAATATTGGCAGTAATTTTTTTTGGTTTAGGTACTTCGTAATTCCCTCCTAGATAAATTAAATATTCTGAAAATTTCTTACCAGTAAATTTAAAAATATCTTCTCTATTTAAAGTGAACCAATAATTATTATTAATATCATTTTCTGGTTTAAAAATGTTGGCTCTTGGTTGTAATCTTAGAGTTCCTGTAAAATTAGATTGTTCAAAAGAATACAATTCATCTTTATCCTTCATTTCAAATGGTATCCAGCCTCTATTAATTAAATAATTTTCATTTTCTACTACAATTGGATTAATTACCTCAAAACCTGGTTTTCCTTCATCGTTTAAATTGTATAAATAAATTTGCTTATCATAATCAATCTTTCCAGATGCAATTATTCTAACAAAATTTTTTCTATCAACTTGGTTGATATTAACTGGATCTTTTTTAAGTGATTGTTCTATTTTTGAAATTAAATCTAATTTCCAATTTAATCTAACTAGTTGCCACGAACCAAGACCTATAAAAACAAGGATAAAAAAATAAACAAATATAGAAAATAATAACTTGGACTTCAATTTAGAAACTATTAACTGCCCCAAATATAAATAGCAGCAAATAAGAATAACCAAACGACATCAACAAAATGCCAATACCATGCAGCTGCCTCAAAACCAAAATGATGATCTTTGTTAAAATGACCTAATTTTCCTCTCCACAAACATACTGCTAGAAATATTGTTCCTACAATTACGTGGAAACCATGAAATCCAGTGGCCATATAAAATAAAGAGCCATAAATATGGTCTGAAAAAGTAAAAGTTGCATGATGATATTCATAAGCTTGTAATAAAGTAAAACAGAAACCTAGGATTACAGTTAACCACAACCCTTGAATAAATCCTTTTCTATCTCCTTCTAATAAAGCATGGTGAGACCAAGTTACGGTCGTACCAGATAAAAGAAGTACCAACGTATTAATCAATGGAATATCCCACGGATCAAAAGTTTCAATATCTTTAGGTGGCCAAACATTTCCAACAAACTCATTTGGAAATAAACTTATGTCGAAGTATGCCCAGAACCATGCAACAAAAAACATTACCTCTGAAGCAATAAATAAAGTCATTCCATATCTATGATGAATTTGAACTACAGGAGTGTGATGTCCTTGATGCTCTGCCTCTATAACTACATCTCTAAACCACATATAAGCTCCATAGATTAATAGAGCAAAACCCAAATACATTCCCCACGATACTTCATTATGAAGATAATAAACTGTTCCTAATGCTAATACCAAACACGAAAACGAAACATAAATTGGCCAAGGACTTGGATCAACTAAGTGGTAATCATGTTTTTTTTCTGCTGACATATTCTGTATTTATGACTGTTTATAATAATCTGTCGAGAAAAAAGTATATGACATAGTTACATCTTCAAGCTTGCTTGTGGATGGATCATTTACAAGCTCTGGATCAAGATAAAATGTCATCACATATGTTGCTTTTTCTCCAGGTTTTAGTTCCTGCTTTTCAAAACAAAAACATCCTAATTTACTGTAATATTTTCCAAAACTTGATGGAGATACATTAAAGCTTGCTACACCATAGGTAGTTTCATCTCCGTAATTTTCTACTTCAAATTCAATTTTATTTACTTGCCCTACTTTGACATCCATTACATTTGACTTAGCTTTAAAGTCCCATGGTAAGTTATTTACATTTGTATCAAATCTAACACTGACGACTTTATCTAATACTATTTTTGGAGCCTCTTTAGAAACTTGAGTAGTTCCGCCAAAACCTGTTACCCTACAGAAAAGGTCATACAGTGGAACAGCTGCATAAGACAATCCTAGCATTAAAACAAATACTCCTGCTAATAAAATTGGTGTTAAATTCTTTTTGCTTGTCATTATATAGCTCTATTAAAAACTCCAGTATTGTACAGAGTAAAGAAGAACAAAAATATCATAAAAGCAATTATAACTAATGCTGTAATGACATTTTTTCTTTTAGTTTTTTTATCTGGTTCGATCATACAATTTTATCTATTAAAAATAATACAAATACTAAAAATAAATATAAGATTGAGTATCCAAATATAGATTTAGCCTTTTTTGCATCAAACTTGTTTTTCTTAGTTTTGAATAACTCGTAACATAAATAGTTATAATAAAATGTCAAAATTAATGAAGGTATTAAGAAAGTAAGTCCTACAAAATTAATTATAAATGGAAAAATAATTACAGGAACCATTAATAAAGAATAAACAAATATATTTATTTTTGTGCTTTCTATTCCATCTGTTAATGGCAACATTGGAATTTTAGCTTTTTTATAATCATCTGACTTATAAAGGCTTAAAGCCCAAAAATGTGATGGAGTCCAAAAAAATATTATTAAAAAAAATGTTAGTGGTTCTAGAGAAAGCGAGTTTGTTGCTATTGTCCACCCAATCACAGGTGGAAGTGCGCCAGCAGCACCACCAATGACTATATTCTGAGGTGTTTTTCTCTTAAGCCAAATTGTATAAACAAAAACATAAAACAAGATAGTAAACAAAAGTAAACTTGCTGATAATCTGTTAGAAAAAAAATCTAAAGCGATTACTGATATAAAGGATAAAGTTATTCCAAAAATTAAAGCCTGATTTCTATTTACTTTACCTGTAGGTATAGGTCTAAGACAAGTTCTTGTCATCAGTGCATCAAGATCAGACTCGTACCACATGTTCAATGCACCAGCAGCGCCAGCTCCTATAGAAACAAGTAATATTCCGATGATTGCATCTTTAGTAGATATACCAATTGGTGCTGTAAGTAAGCCAACTGCACAAGTAAAGATTACAAGAGACATTACTCTTGGTTTCATTAATTTAAATAACTCAGAGAAGTTAAATAAATCTTCTTGTGATAAGTTTCTCTTCTTTGTACCTAAGTTAGACATCAAATTTCATTTTCAAAAATCTAGCTATGAGATTTTGAAGTACTCGCATCATCCTCAAACTTTGGTAACTCTTCAAAAGTATGGAAGTTTGGCGGTGATGGTACAGTCCATTCTAAAGTAGTTGCACCTTCGCCCCACGGATTTTGTGCAGCTTTTTTCTTTTTAACAAAAGCATAAATTAAGTTAACAAAGAAAACTGCCAATCCAGCAACAGCCACATATGAACCAATAGATGAAATATAATTCCAGCCAGCAAATGCATCTGGATAATCAGCATATCTTCTTGGCATACCCGCAAGTCCTAAGAAATGCTGTGGGAAGAATATCAAGTTTACACCTATAAAAGTTAGCCAGAAATGAATTTTTCCTAATGCTTCTGAATAATCATATCCAGACATTTTTCCAAACCAATAATAGAACCCTGCGAATATCGCAAATACAGCTCCTAAAGAAAGTACATAATGGAAGTGAGCAACAACATAATAAGTATCATGCATTGCTGTATCTACACCTGCATTTGCAAGAACTACACCTGTAACTCCACCAACTGTAAACATGAAGATAAATCCTAATGCCCACATCATTGGAGTTTGGAAAGAAATAGATCCACCCCACATTGTTGCAATCCATGAAAATATTTTAATTCCTGTTGGTACAGCAATAATCATTGTTGCTGCTAAAAAATATGCTTTTGTATCTGTGCTTAAACCCACTGTGTACATATGGTGAGCCCAAACAACAAAACCTACAACTCCAATTGCTACCATTGCATAAGCCATACCCAAATAACCAAATACAGGTTTTCTAGAAAATGTTGAAACGATGTGACTGATCATTCCAAAACCTGGTAAAATCAAAATGTAAACTTCTGGGTGTCCAAAGAACCAGAATAAATGTTGGAACAATACAGGATCTCCTCCGGTTTGTGCTTCAAAGAAAGCTGTTCCAAAATTTCTATCAGTTAATAGCATTGTAATTGCACCTGCTAACACTGGTAGTGATAATAAAAGTAAGAACGCTGTAACTAATACTGACCATGCAAACAATGGCATTTTATGTAAAGTCATTCCAGGCGTTCTCATATTTAAAATAGTTGTAATAAAATTAACTGCTCCTAAAATTGATGAAGCACCTGCAATGTGTAAACTTAAAATTGCTAAATCCATTGCTGGACCAGGCTGACCAGTTTTAGATGATAATGGTGGATAAATAGTCCAACCACCTCCAACACCTTGCGCACCTGGAGGGCCATCAGCAAAAATAGAAAGTATTAATAAAATAAATGAAACAGGTAATAACCAGAATGAAATATTATTCATTCTTGGGAACGCCATATCAGGAGCACCAATCATAATTGGAACAAACCAGTTTCCAAATCCACCAATCATTGCTGGCATTACCATGAAGAAAATCATGATTAGTCCATGACCAGTAACCAAAACATTATAAAGATGATAATTTCCACCTAAGATACCATCACCTGGATGCATCAATTCCATACGCATTAAAACTGAAAAAGCTGTACCAATAACCCCTGCAATAATTGCAAAGATTAAATACATTGTTCCAATGTCTTTATGGTTTGTTGAATAAGCCCATCTCTTCCAACCTGTTGGAGTATGGTGATCGTCGTGTGATGCTGTTTGTGTATACATTATTATTTACTCGCTATTTTTTTATTTATTTCATTTTCAATTGGTTCTTTTGCAAATTTTACTCGAGCATCCATTAACCACTCTTGATACTCTTCTTCACTTACAACTTTTACAGTGATCGGCATGAACGCATGTTTAATTCCACAAAGTTCTGAACATTGGCCATAATAAGTTCCAGTTTTTTCAGCTTTAAACCATGTCTCATTTATTCTTCCTGGAACTGCATCTCTCTTTACTCCAAAAGATGGAAGTGCCCATGCATGTAAAACATCATTTGCAGTAATTAAAACTTTAACTACTTTATTTACTGGAACAACTACTTCATTATCTACTGCTAATAATCTTGGTTGGTTAGCTTTTAAATCTTTATCTTCAACCATATAAGAGTCGAAAATTATATTTTCATCTGGATATTCATATCCCCAATACCATTGGTAACCTATTGCTTTGATTGTTAAATCTGCTTTAGGAATAGCATCTTGTTTGTATAAAATTTTAAACGATGGAACCGCAATTACGATCAATATTAAACATGGAATTAAAGTCCATAAAACTTCAACAGCAACATTGTGAGTTCTTTTTGAAGGATTTGGATTAGCAGATGCTCTAAACTTTATACATACATACAACATCAAAAATAAAACAAATGCACTAATTGCTACAATGATTGGAAGTAGTAGGTTGTCGTGAAAACTTATTATATCTCTCATCGACTCTGAAGCTGCTTCTTGGAAACCAAGTTGCCAATCTTTAGGTTGATTAGCCATTGCCTCAAAAGAGATAAAAAATGTAGTTAACGTTAATAGAATTTTTTTCATTTATAAGTAGGTATATAAAGCCTCTTTCTAAAAATTACACATTTGTTTTCGCGACAATTTATCAATTAATGGCGTAATTTATGATCGAAATGGCTGATATTACTGCAGTCTCAGACCTTAAAATATTCTCATTTATTTTAATTGCTTGAACATCTTTAAAAGAAAGAATCTTGCCTCTTTCATTCTCTGAAAAATCTCCCTCTGGCCCAACAACTATACATACAGGTTTGTTAGTTAATTTTTCTAGATCTACTTTTTTATTGTCACTATTTAGATCTGTGAAAATCAAATTCATCTCACTTGATTTTAAAAAATCTTCTAAATTAGTTGCATCTTCTAATGTTGGGATATTAATTCTGTTTGATTGCTCAGTAGCTTCAATAATGACTTTTTCCAGTCTTTCTTTATTAAGTTTTCGAACAACAGTTCTTTCAAAAATAATTGGAACAAATTTTGTTATTCCAAGTTCAGTTGCTTTTTGTATCATAAAATTAAAGTAATTAGATTTAATCGGTGAAAAAGCTAACCATAATTCTTTTTGATTTTCTTTTTGTCTTATTTGATTTGTAATCTCAAACTCAACAATACTTTTTGTTATGTTTAAAATTTTAGCTTCCCATTCGCCACTACTATTAAATAAAAAAAAACTTTCATTCTCTTTAATCCTCATTACTTTTGAAATGTAATGAGATTGTGATTTATCAAGTTTTGATACTAAATTAAGTGATAAACTTTCCTTGAAAAATAATCTAATATTACTCATTAAAGTTAAGTTTAATTATGAAAAATATTAAAGCAATAATTTTTGATGCTTATGGAACGTTGTTTGATGTAAATTCTGCAGCTGAAAAATGTAAAGATAAAATTGGTGATAAGTGGGAAGCTTTTGCAAATTATTGGAGAACAACTCAACTGGAATATACTTGGCTTAGAAGTTTAATGAAAAGACATAAAGATTTTTGGCAAGTGACAGAAGAGAGTTTAGATAAATCAATGAAGACTTTCGATATTAATACTTCAATGAAAGAGGAATTATTAAACCTTTACAAAGTGCTTTCACCTTTTAAAGAAGTTCCTGAAGTTTTAAAAGTATTAAAAGAAAAGAATTATAAACTTGGTATTCTTTCAAACGGAACACCTGCCCTT
>OBOJ01000071.1_pt1 | contig 8650 bp, 5 predicted proteins | sample 1535101 | NCBI WGS metagenome assembly OBOJ01 (sample SAMEA3275611, study PRJEB22092) | marine metagenome | biome: ENVO:00000447; feature: ENVO:00002042; material: seawater | collected 2014-06-20T11:55:00+00 | depth 0 m
TAATTCTGCTATTGCGTAAACTTCCTCTGTTGAAAAGGCTATAATTGCTGTTTTTCTATTTATACGTGAAATTTTTTTGTGACCTGAGTAAGTGAGTTTAGATAATCTTTTTCTATCTATGAATTCTATATCATCATTTAATTTTGAAACTATTCCTTTGATTGTATTAGATCCCATAAACATTGTAAGTTTACTTCCTCTCATATTAAGCAATCTATCTGTAAAAATATGACCTCGTTCATGGTCCGCACACATTTGAATCTCATCAACACCTACAAATTCTAAATCTTTATCTATTGGCATTGACTCTACTGTGCACAAAAAATATTTTGCATTTGAAGGTATAATTTTTTCTTCACCAGTTATTAAAGCAACTTCATCATATCTAGTTTTTTTAATAACTTTGTCATAGACTTCCCTAGCCAAAAGTCTTAATGGAAAACCGATCATTCCAGTATCAAAAGAAAGCATCGTTTCTATCGCTAAATGGGTTTTGCCAGTATTTGTTGGACCGAGCACTGCTGTAATTTTATTTTTATTCATTTCTATTTTTGGTATGTTTAATATTTAACCTACAAGATGTAGTTGCTCGTAAAGAACAAAAATAGACTAAAACATGACCGAATCGTTCTATAAAAAGTTCTCATTTCAAGTTCTTAAAAATTAAGCTTAACATAATATGATTTTTTGTCCAAATTACTATTAAGCACAAAGTTTTAAGACTTTATCTTAAGAATTTTCCAAACCCCAGAAGCAGATGTGATTATTTCGTTATTACATTTTAATTCACAAAACATAAACACTAAAGTTTTTGTTTTTTTTAAAATTTTTACATGTCCTATAATCTCATCACCAATTTTTGAAGCACCGATATATTTAAGATCTAATGAAATTGTTACACACGGCGCATTTTGGGCACTACGATGTGCTGCTGTTCCTGCTCCAGCGTCAATCAAGGCTGCCAAATATCCTCCATGAGTTATACCTGCCGCATTCAAATGGTTTTCATTTATGATTGATTTGAATTCATATTCGCTTTCAGAGATATTTCTAAACATAACACCACCATTATGTTTCATAAACCCATGCTTTAAACTTATTTGTTCAAATGAATTAGACATGATTTGTTAAAGTATAAAAGTTAAAATAATTAAAATTATAAGAATAATTACGAAAAAATAAATAACAGACATTTGTAGAGAAGATTTTATCAGCCATTTCAACATAATTTATCTTATTAATGGTGCGCCTGCTAGGAGTCGAACCCAGAACCTCCTGGTCCGTAGCCAAGCGCTCTATCCAATTGAGCTACAGGCGCATTTATAAATATATTTGTTTATAGTATATCAATATTTAGTGTATTTTAATGATAAGATAAAATTAAAATTTATGAACAACAAACCTGATGACGTGGTCATTTGTAGTGCAGTTAGGACTCCTATAGGCACTTATAAGGGATCATTAAAAGATTTGAAAGGAGATCAACTTGGTACTATCGTGATAAATGAGGTTTTGAAAAGAAGTAAAATATCTAATAATCAAATTGATGAAGTAATAATGGGCCAGGTTTTGACTGCTGCTGGAGGACAGAACCCTGCGAGACAAGCAGCAGTAAATGCTGGGATCCCTGTATCCAAACCTGCTTATTTAGTAAACCAAGTTTGTGGATCAGGACTAAGGGCCATTATTTCAGGTTATCAACAAATTAAATTAGGAGATGCAAATAATGTAATTTGTGGGGGTCAAGAGAATATGTCGATGACACCTTACTCTTATTTTTATTCAGAGAAAAAAGAAATTTCAAAAGATCAATTAATCAATACTATGATTCACGATGGTTTAACTGATGCTTTTAAAAATTACCACATGGGAGTTACAGCTGAAAATGTTGCAAAAAAGTTTAATATTTCTAGAAAACAACAAGATGAATTTGCTCTTCAATCCCAAAAAAAAACAGAAATTGCAATTGAAAATAATAAATTTGATGATGAAATAGTGCAGATAAATCACAAAGGTATTATTTTAAAAAAAGATGAACACCCAAGAAAAGATTTAAAATTATCTGATTTAGAAAAATTAAAAACAGCTTTTAAAGATGGTGGGACTGTGACACCCGGAAACTCATCTGGTATAAATGATGGAGCAGCTGCTTTATTATTAACTACATTTAAGGAAGCTCAACAAAATTCACTTAAACCATTGGCCAAAATTATTTCCTGGGCATCTGTTGGTTTGGAACCGTCTTTAATGGGTCTTGGTCCTATAGAAGCTATCCGCCAAGCATCAAAAAAAGTAAATTGGAATTTAAATGAAATCGATTTATTTGAAATTAATGAGGCTTTTGCCGCTCAAGCTATAGCAGTTATCAGTGAATTGGGTATTGATGAAAACAAAGTTAATGTAAATGGTGGGGCTATTGCTTTAGGTCACCCAATAGGTGCATCTGGAGCAAGAATACTTGTAACACTTATACATGAAATGAAAAAACAGAATAAAGAAAGAGGTTGTGCCGCACTTTGTATAGGTGGCGGTATGGGAATTGCGCTATGTGTAGAAAAAATTTAGGAATTAATTTTTCCGTATTTTTCCTCTAACAAGATTTTTTGGATCCACACATTAGCATCTTTATATGTGTTGAATTTTGGTTGAATAAATATATTTAATAACTTTTTAATCATTATTTGAGTATTTCAATAAAGAGTGTCAAAAAATTGGATAGAATGTGTTAAAATTAAAGATTAAGTAAATTTTTTTTATGTATAAAACTTTTAAAAATGACTGAAAAATTGTTAGTTCCTGACATAGGTGATTTTGAGAACGTGGAAGTTATAGAACTTTTAGTAAAAGAGGGTCAAGATATTAAAAAAAATGATCCTGTTGTTACTATTGAAAGTGATAAATCGAGTGTTGAAATACCATCAATATTTTCTGGCAAAGTCGAGTCTGTAAATGTTAAAGTTGGAGATAAGGTTTCAAAGGGAGATCTATTAATAAATATTTCTTCAAATCAATCATTATCTCAAAAAGAAAGTGTTCCAAAAGAAACTGAAAATTTAATTCAAGAAGCTGAGAGTACTTTAAGAAAACATCAGGACCAAAATATTCCACAAAAAATAATTGAGACCGAAAAACCAGAAATAATCCAAGTAGTTAAAGAAGGGGATATCGATCCACTAGAAACAAGTGAATGGCTAGAGTCTTTGTCAGCAGTAATAGAAAAAGACGGAAATCAGAGGGCACATTATTTAATTAAAGAACTTATCAACAAAGCTTATATGGAGGGTGCCAATATACCCTATACGCAAAATACTCCTTATATAAACACTATACCAGTTAACGAGGAAAAAAAATCTAATGGAGATCAAAACATAGAGAGAAGAATTAGATCTTTAATTAGATGGAATGCTGCCGCAATGGTAGTTAGAGCAAATAAAAAATTCCCAGAACTTGGAGGGCATATTGGAACTTTTGCATCTGCTGCAACTCTTTACGATGTTGGTATGAATCATTTTTGGAGAGCTAAAAATAATAAATTTGGTGGAGATTTAATTTATTTTCAAGGTCATAGCGCTCCAGGTATGTACGCTAGAGCTTATCTAGAAGGTAGACTTAACGAAAAACAATTAGATAGTTTTAGACAAGAAGTAAACCCTGGTGGTCTTTCCTCATATCCTCATCCTTGGCTAATGCCGAATTTTTGGCAATTTCCAACAGTGTCCATGGGATTAGGTCCAATGCTTGCAATTTATCAAGCAAGATTCATGAAGTACCTAGTCAATAGAGGTCTCATCAAAGATGAAGGTAGAAAAGTTTGGGCATTTTTAGGTGATGGAGAAATGGATGAACCTGAATCTTTAGGCGCGATTGGTTTAGCCGCAAGAGAAAAATTAGATAACTTAATATTTGTAGTAAATTGTAATCTTCAAAGACTAGACGGACCAGTTCGTGGAAACGGAAAAATAATTCAAGAATTAGAGGGAATTTTTAGAGGTGCAGGATGGAATGTTATAAAAGTTATTTGGGGCTCTTATTGGGATCCATTGCTTGCCAATGATAAAACAGGTCATTTAGTTAAAACAATGAATGAGACTGTCGATGGCGAGCATCAAGCAATGAAAGCAAGAGATGGTGCATATGTGAGAGAAAAATTTTTTGGAAAATATTTAGAGACCAAAGAGTTGGTTTCCAGTCTTTCAGACAAAGATATTTGGCGATTAAACAGGGGTGGTCACGACCCTCATAAAGTTTTTGCAGCTTATGATAAAGCATCTAAAAATGTTGGAAGTCCTACAGTTGTAATTGCAAAAACTATTAAGGGTTATGGAATGGGCAAAAGTGGTGAAAGTGTAAATACAACTCACCAGACTAAGAAGTTAGATATCGACGACTTAATGTATTACAGAGATAGGTTTGATGTTCCATTAACAGATCAACAAGTTAAGAATATTGAATACTACAAGCCTGATCAAAATTCTCCAGAGATTAAATACATAAATGAAAGACGAATTCAACTGGGTGGTTTTATTCCTGAAAGAACAACTTACGCGAAACCTGTTAAAGCACCACCAAAAGATATTTTCGATAATATGAAAGTTTCTACAGGTGAAAAAGAAATGTCGACCACAATGGCATTGGTCAGAATGTTAACAAACCTTTTGAGAGATAAAAATGTTGCACCAAGACTGGTTCCAATCATACCTGATGAGGCTAGAACATTCGGAATGGAGGGTTTTTTCCAAAAAATAGGAATTTATGCTCATGAAGGTCAAAAATATGAGCCAGAAGATTCTGCTCAATTAAGTTCGTATAAAGAGGAAAAGAGTGGTCAAGTTTTAGAGGAAGGAATTAACGAGGCTGGAGCGATGTCATCTTGGATCGCTGCGGGAACTTCATATACAAACCATGATATAGAAATGATCCCAATTTATCTTTTTTACTCAATGTTTGGCTTTCAGAGAATTGGTGATTTTGCTTGGGCGGGTGCTGATAGCCAGTCCAGAGGGTTTTTGATCGGAGCAACCGCTGGAAGAACAACTCTTGCTGGAGAAGGTTTACAACATCAAGATGGTCATAGTCATTTGATGGCTTCAACTATTCCTAATTGCAGATCATACGATCCAACATTTCACTACGAGCTTGCAGTCATTTTTCGAGAAGGTTTAAAAAGAATGCATGAGAAAAAAGAGAATATTTTCTATTATATTACAACCATGAATGAAAATTATCCTCATCCAGAAATGCCAAAAGATAAATCATGTGAGGATGGTATTTTAAAAGGAATGTATAAAATAAAGGAGTTTAACAAATATAAAAAAACTAAAATTCAATTTCTTGGATCTGGCACAATCTTAAGAGAAATGATAGCTGGTGCCGAAATATTACAAAATGAGTATCAAATCGATAGTGAGATTTGGAGTGTAACTAGCTTTAATGAATTAAGAAGGGATGGCCTTGAGGTAGAGAGATACAATCTTCTAAATCCTGATAAAGAGCCTAAAAAAAGCTATGTAGAAAAATGTTTGGGTAATACTGAAGGACCAATTTTAGCAGCTTCTGATTATATGAGAATGAATTCTGACCAGATTAGACCATACGTAAATAAAAGTTTTTATTCATTAGGTACAGATGGATTTGGTCGAAGTGATACAAGAAAGAAGTTAAGAAAATTTTTTGAAGTTGATAAGGAACATATCACAACATATGGTTTGAGTATTTTAGCTAAGGAACAGCTTATTGCATCAAAATATGCAAAAGAAGCAATCAAAAAGTATAAGATTGATATTGATAAACCTATGCCAACAAAATTATAGAATGCCTAAAAAAGATATAAAAGTTCCAAATATTGGTGAATTTAAAGATGTAGAGGTTATTGAAATTATAGTCAAAAAGGGTCAAGAGATTAAAAAAAATGATCCTTTAATAACAATTGAAAGTGATAAATCGAGTGTTGAAATACCCTCATTACATAATGGAATAGTTACAGAATTAAATTTAAATGTTGGGGATAAGGTTTCTGAAGGTGATAAAATATTAGAAATTGAATTAAAAGACAATCAAGATGAAACTCAATTAAAAACTGAAGAAATAAAAACAATTAAAAAAGAAAATACTAAGGAAAAAAAAATAGAAATTAGAAGAGAAGTTGGTTCAAAAAATGTTATCGTAAAAGATTTTTCTAAAAAAACTGCAGCCTCACCAAAAGTCAGAAAATTTGCAAGAGAACTTGGTGTTGATATTAGTAAAGTTGAAGGTAGTGAAAGACTAGGAAGAGTAACTGAAAGTGATGTAAAGTCATTTGTCGCAAATAAACCTGAGATAAATTCTGAAAAAGAATTCAAAAAAGATGAAACGATAGAACTAGAATATCCTCACTCTGAATTTGGAAAAACAGAAATAAAGGATATTCCAAGAGTGAAGAGACTTTCGTCTAAATATCTTATGAATTCTTGGACCAATATTCCCCATGTGACCAATCATGATGAAGCAGATATAACTGAATTAGAGGAGTTTAGAACATCTCTTACAGATATTTACACTGGAGAAAAAAAAAAAATTACTCCTTTAGCTTTTATCGTCAAAGCATTAACTGCATCACTTAAAAAATTTCCAAATTTTAATTCATCTATAGATGAAATTGATAAAGGAAAAATGACCTTAAAAAAGTATTACCATATTGGAATAGCAGTAGATACGAAGCATGGACTTATGGTGCCAAAACTAAGAAATGCTGATAATAAGAATATTTCATTAATTGGCAACGAACTTAAAAAATTAAGTGATCAGTGCAGGAATCTTAAAATTGATAAAAAAGAATTATTTGGTGGTTCCATGACAATAACAAGTCTAGGAGGTATTGGCGGTTCTTTTTTTACACCTATAATTAATTATCCTGAAGTTGCAATTTTGGGAGTTGGCAAATCTCAAAAAAAACAAATTTTTATTGATGGAAAATTTATTACACGAACAATGTTACCTTTATCTTTATCATATGATCACAGAATAATTGATGGAGCTGAAGCAGCTCGATTTAACAACGATTTGAAAGACAATCTTGGAAAAAATTTTGCTTACAAATTAGCTGTGTAAAAATATGTCAAAAACTCTCTCATTATTTAGTGCACTATTATGCACTTTCATTTGGGGGACTACATTTATTGCACAAGATACAGGCATGGACGACATCGGCCCATTCACTTTTAATTCAGTAAGATTTTTTGTGGGTTTTTTAGCAATTGTTCCTTTAGCATTAATGTTTGAAGCAAAAAAACTAAAAAAAGAATTTAGGTTTGATACAAAAACATTCGTTATCCTGTCCTTTTTAATCGGACTATCATTATTTTTGGGCTCAGCATTACAACAGGTTGCGTTGCTTTACACTGATGTAGCAAATGCTGCTTTTTTTACAATTTTTTATGTGCCAATGGTCCCCATAATTATTTTCATCTTTAAAAAAGATTTTTTACACTGGAGTGTATGGCCATCAGTAATTTTATGTTTAATCGGCGGATATTTATTAACAAATTTTCAAGATGCAACTGTAAGATTAGGTGATACTCTTGTGGTGTTAGGAGCTTTATTTTGGAGTACACATATTATTTTTACTGGCATGATTGTCAAAAAGTACAATCTACCATTGACCATCGGAGCAATTCAAACTCTGCTAGTTGCTTTGTTCTCATTTATAATAGGTTTATTTTCCGAAGAATTTGTAATCAATAATATATTAAATGAAATAGACTCAATTTTATATGCTGGTATTTTATCAGGTGGTTTTGCATTTGTTTTACAAATTTATGCTCAAAGAAATATAACTCCAGCACCAGCAGCAATAATTTTTTCTTTGGAGGGTGTGTTTGCAACAATTGCGGCCTGGTTTCTTTTAAATCAAATATTAGGCATTAATAATTTACTTGGTTGTTTTTTTATATTAAGTGGAGTTTTATTATCCCAATTAGTTCCATTAATAAGGAAAGCAAGTTAAATATATATTATATAAAATAAAATTAAGCCAAGAATTATCCGATAAATTACAAATACATTAAATGAAATTTTACTTATAAATTTAAGAAAATACTTAATTGTAAAAAATGAAAACATAAATGATAAAAAAGTAGCAATTAATAATAAATAATTAATTTCTATTGATTGTTCAAAAGCCTCTCTTAAACCTAGGAAGCTTGCTCCTGCTAATGCAGGTATAGATAGTAAAAAAGAAATTTTACTAGCGTCTGTTCTATTGAAATTCAAAAATCTTGCTGCCGTAATCGTTATTCCAGCCCTACTAACTCCTGGTATCAACGCTAATATTTGAAATAAACCAATTAATAAAACTGATTTAATATTTAAATCTGTAGAAATATTTCGATCAATTTTTCTTTGATCAGCAAAGAAAAGTATGAATCCAAAAAATAGTGTTGTTGATGCAATTACTTTTGTGTTTCTTAAAAGATGAATAAATTCAGTGGAATATAGAATATATCCAAAAAATATTAAAGGCAAGGAGCCAATAATTATTAAACTTAATAACCTATTATTATTTCTTAGATCAAATAGCTCTTTTCTAAAATAAAAAATTACCGCAATTAATGAGCCTAAATGTAAACTTATATCTATTAACAAAGAACTTGTCTCTAAATCGTAAAAGTTTGAT
>OBOJ01000074.1_pt1 | contig 8599 bp, 7 predicted proteins | sample 1535101 | NCBI WGS metagenome assembly OBOJ01 (sample SAMEA3275611, study PRJEB22092) | marine metagenome | biome: ENVO:00000447; feature: ENVO:00002042; material: seawater | collected 2014-06-20T11:55:00+00 | depth 0 m
ACTACAGTTTCATCTTCAAGCTCAATTAAAATTGAAGCTCCATTTAAGGCCTCATAAGGGGTTAATTCTATAATTGTCTCGATATCTTGGTGGAGTTTTACTGGAGGTGGCTCATCTGGAGAAGTTGTAGGATAATCATGATTATTAAATTCGTCATTATTTGTATTTATCGATTCATCATCAAATGATTCATCATCATATTCTTCGTAATTCTTTGGTGAATACTCATACCCAAATAATGAATCAAGATAATCTTGAAAGTCAGGAAAACCTTTCTCGAAATTATTATTTTCTTTATCATCCTGGTTTTTTTCATCCGAACTATTTTTTCTTACATTAGGATCACGAAGATATTCATATGCTTCGTTAATTAATTTAAATCTTTCTTCTGCGTTAAGGTCGTTTTTATTTAAATCTGGATGCCATTTTCTTGCTTCTCTTCGAAAGGCCTTTTTAAGTTCTTTATCATCGAAATCAGGGGATAAACCCAAAATCGACAAATAGTCTTTTTTAGAGGAAGTAGTCATTGTCCCATGGATCATCGTCCCTAGAATTACCATACCTCGAATTTCTATAATTTCTATTCATTTGATTATCCCAAGGATCATCATCCCAATAATCATCTGAAAAGAGTTCATCCTTTAATGATCCAAATGTATTTTTAATGCTTTGTAAGGGATTACTATCAGTTTTCTTTTCTGAGGCAAATTTTCTGTTTAAGCCGAATAATGCTTCTTGTAGAGCACTTACTGAAATTTCTAATTCTTGAGGATCATCATCATCTATATATTCTTCAACATCTTGAATGGCTAATTCAACAGCTCGTTGTTGCCTCTCAGCCCCATAAGGTCCAAATTCTAATGAAGCATCCCTAAGTCTTCTCTCAGCTTGCGCAATAAGAGTTAAAGCACTATTTTTTCTATCAATTACAGATCTTCTCTTTCTATCTTCATTAGCTTTTGCTTTAGCTTCTTCAATTATCGAATTTATTTCTTGTTCATTTAAATTAGAACCTCCAGAGATTGTAACTGTTTGCTTTCTTCCAGTTGTTCTATCAGTTGCACTTACTTCTAAAAGACCATTAGCATCAATATCAAATGCTACCTGGACTTGAGGTATTCCTCTTGGAGCTGGAGGTATTCCTGATAGTCTAAATTTACCAAGTGATTTATTTTCAGAGGCTAAAGGCCTTTCTCCCTGCCTTACTTGAACAACAACTGATGATTGATTAGCTTCAGAAGTACTAAAAACATCAGATTGTCTAACTGGTATTGGTGTATTACGAGGAATAAGTACCTTCATAAGACCACCAATAGTTTCTAAACCTAAAGATAAGGGAGTAACGTCATTTAGTAGTAAATCTTGTAAATCACCACTAATAATTCCAGATTGTATCGCAGCTCCAATTGCTACAACTTCATCAGGATTAACAGATTGACAAGGATCATTTGGAACAAGGGTCTTCACTAATTGTTGAACCATTGGAATTCTTGTGCTGCCTCCCACAAGAACTACCTCATCAATATCTTCAGCGCTCCACCCAGAATCATCTAAGGCTATTTGCACAGGTTCTAATAATCTATCTAATAAATCTTGTGATAATGATTCAAATATTTTTCTATCTAAGGTTTCTTCAATATGTAATGGCCCTTCCTTACTTGTTGTGATAAATGGCAAAGATATTTTTGTTTTTTGTAATCCTGATAATTCACATTTAGCTTTTTCAGCAGCCTCAGTTAATCTCTGTAAAGCTTGTCTATCCCTTCTTAGATCAATATCATGTTTAGCAAGAAATTTTTCTGCAAGCCAATCAACTATTTTTGAATCAAAATTGTTTCCTCCTAGCTGTGTATCACCACAAGTGGCTTTAACATCAAATACACCATTAGAAATTTTTAATAATGAAACATCAAATGTTCCTCCTCCTAAATCAAAAACCAAAACATTATTAGAAGAACTTTTTTCAAAACCATAAGCTAGAGCAGCAGCAGTAGGTTCATTTAGAATTCTATCTACTTTAATACCAGCTAATATTGCAGAATCCTTTGTAGCTTGCCTTTGAGATTCATTAAAGTAAGCAGGGACAGTAATAACTGCAGAATCAACAGTATCTCCAAGATAAGTTTCAGCATCATTAATTAATTTTCTAATCAATGAGCTCACTAATTCTTCTGGTGCATACTCTCTTTCTGTATTTGGACTAAGAACCCTAACGCTTCCATTGGTATTAGCCTTTACGTTATAAGGAACAGAAATACTATTCTCATCTAATTCATCCCAGTCACTACCAATAAATCTTTTTAGGTTATAAAAGGTATTCTTAGGATTTAGAACAAGTTGTCTTCTCGCTTGGTCTCCTATTACTATTTCCTTGTCTTTTGTAAATCCAACTATTGAAGGTGTAGTTCTAGAACCCTCAGAATTTGCAATAACAATTGGGCGACCAGCTTCTATAACTCCGACAACAGAGTTAGTAGTACCTAAATCAATTCCAACTATTTGCCCCATGATTTTAGATTGCTAAATTAAAGCAAAATTTACTAATAATTTAATTAATTTTTATCTTAGATATCTACATATAATAGTAAAAATCAAATATTTTCAACTTAATTTAAATAAATAAGATTATTTATAACTTATTAAAAAGATTACTATCTATTTTAAAAGATTCTTTAATCACAAAGGTGTTGATGTAGTTAACCAAAATAAACTAATATGAAACGGAGAGAGAGGGATTCGAACCCTCGATAAAGTTGCCCCTATACAGCATTTCCAGTGCTGCGCCTTCAACCACTCGGCCACCTCTCCCAAGAAAACTATTTTAACCCTTTATCATCCCATTTTTGAGGAAAGTTATTTGAAAAAGACTTTCACAGTCACGATTAAAAATAAAGAAACCGGAAAGGTCTACCAAGAGCAGGTTAATAGTGACGACTACATACTTAAGGAATTTGAAAAGAAAGGTTTCAAACTTGCATTTTCATGTAGAAATGGTTGCTGTACAAGTTGTGCAGTTAAAATTAAATCTGGTACTTTACAACAACCTGAAGCCATGGGTGTATCTCAGGCATTAAAAGACAAAGGTTATGCACTTCTTTGTGTCGCTAAAGCAACTTCAGATCTTGAGGTAGAAACTACATATGAAGATGAAGTTTACGATTTACAATTTGGACAATATTTTGGAAGGGGAAATACAAGAGTTGCGCCACCTTGGGAATTTGAGGAAGATTAACTATCATGTTTGAATTAAGTGAAATAGAGGAACTTGCAAATCAAGTAAACTTATCCATTTTGTATGAAATAGCCAAGAATTCCGCTCAAATTGGTAATGAAATTTTAAAAGTTAATTACAATAAAATTCAGAAAATATCATCAAAGGGTAGGAAGGGTGATCTAGTTACCAATGTAGATTTGGAAGTTGAAAATAAAATAAAAGAATATTTATTAGAAGAGACACCAAACATATCTATAAATGCAGAGGAATCGGGTAAATTAACCAAATCTTCGGATTTAACGTGGTGTATAGACCCATTAGACGGTACAACAAATTATTCCCATGGATATCCTTTTTTTGGGACTTCTATTGGTCTTGTATATAAAAATAAGCCAATTATAGGCGCTATATCAGTACCTTATTTAAATGAACTATATTCAGCCTGTATAGGTTTAGGCTCATTCTGCAATGATAGTGAACTTAAAGTATCGAATCCCTCTAATCTTTCTGAGAGTCTACTTGTAACTGGTTTCTCTTATGACAGATTTGAGACAGAGGATAATAATTATGCTGAATTTTGTTATTTAACACATAAAACTAGAGGTGTTAGAAGAGGAGGTGCAGCAGCAGTTGATCTAGCATTTGTTGCGGCAGGTAAGGTAGATGGATATTGGGAAAGAGGATTGGAGGTATGGGACCTAGCGGCCGGTGCTATTATTGTTAAAGAGGCTGGTGGTATTATTTCTGATTATCCATCAGGCGAATTTAATTTAAGTTCAGGAAGAATTTTAGCTTGTTCTCCCAGCCTTGAGAATGAATTAAAAAATGAACTAGATAAAGTTTCTCCATTTAAAAAAAATCTCTATACCTAAAATTACTAAACTATTAAAATGTCAGATATAAAGGAAATTAAATTAGTCGATGTAAAAAATAATTCAAATATCATAAATAATCTAAATAGTATTTATAAACTTTGGGGATATGAAGAGGTTTCACCCTCATTTATAAATACTTTACAGACCATAAAAGGCCGTGGCGTTATTGACGAAAATCAGGTTGTAGGAATAGTAAGTAATAATTCATTATGTCTTAGGCCAGAAATGACAACATCAATTGTTAAATTGTCATCTACTAGATTAATAAATAAGAAAAGACCTATAAGATTATTCACCAATGGAATGGTTTTTGATAAAAAACAAAATAATAAAAATTCATTTAAGTTACAAGAAAAATTGCAGAGTGGAATTGAATTAATTGGATATGATACAAAATACCCAGAAATTGAAGTTATTAATATTTTGTTTGATTCAATCGATAATATTAATTTGAAGGATGGTTGTAATTTATTTCTACTAGTAAGTACTACAAAAATAATGGACTTGATACTGAACAAATATAAGAATAATAATTTTGAAGAAATTAAGAAAAGTCTGGTTAATTTTGATCAAGATAATTTATCTAAATTAGGAATAGATGAAGATGATAAATATATTCTTAAAGATCTTTTATTCACACGAGGAGAGCCAATTGCAATATTAAAAAAATTAAAAACTATATATGGTACTAGTAAAACATTAGATGACTTAAATTTTTTATTTGAAACATTATCAAAAATATCAAATAAATATGGTGTTAAATTACAACTTGATCCCACTTTTCAACCTCACTTGAATTTATATGAAGGAATAGTTTTTCAACTAATAGGGGATAATGGTAAAAATAAAAGCGTCATCGCAAAAGGCGGAAGATATGATGAGTTAGTAAGATCATTTAGTCCTAATGAGAAAATATTTAATGGGATTGGATTTACAATTTCAGTAGACATTTTAAGAAATTTAATTAAGGAAGAAAAGACAGATAAAAGAAGGATTTTATTGATGTTTAAAGATTCTTATTTGTTAGAAAAAGGTATGAATGAACAAAAAGTACAACAGAAAAAAGGGAATATTGCTGTCTTACATTTAAATCCATGTGATGACTTGGCTAAAGCCAATCAAATTATGAAAGAAAACAATTGTAGTGAGATTTTGTGGGTTAAATAAAAACCTTTTAAAAATTTATTTAACTTTTAAATTCATATATTGTTCGGACAATACTCCTAATTAAACTTGATTAACTAGTTTTTACGAAATAAGATTTAATATGTTTGATTTTTTTTTAAATGGAAAAAGGCGAAATTCGTATTAATACCGAAAATATTTTCCCAATTATCAAGAAGGCAGTATATTCTGACCATGAAATCTTTTTAAGAGAACTTGTTAGTAATGGTGTTGACGCAATTAGTAAAAGAAGAATGGCCTCTATGGCAGGTGATTGCGAGAATACTGAGGAGGCTCAAGTAAAAATAACAATTAACCGTGAAAAAAATACGTTAACAATTTCCGATAATGGAATTGGAATGAATGATGAAGAAATTAAGAAGTACATAAATCAAGTTGCATTTTCTAGTGCTGAAGAATTCCTAACAAAATACAAAAAAGATAATGATGAATTCATAGGTCATTTTGGACTAGGTTTTTATTCAAGTTTCATGGTTGCAGATAGAGTTGACATATTAACTAAATCAGCAATTGGAGAATCAAAAGCTTTCAAATGGTCTTGTGATGGATCGCCAAATTTCACGTTAGAGGAATCAGAAAGAGAGACAATTGGTACAGATGTTATTCTTCACCTACTTGAAGAAGAAAAAGAGTTTATCGAGCCTGAAAGGATTAAATCACTAATAAAAAAATATTGTGATTTTATGCCAATAGATGTCTTATTAGAAGGAGAGACAATTAATAAGAAAAATCCTCCTTGGAGAAAACAACCTAGTGAATTAAAAGATGAAGATTATATTGAGTTATATAAATACCTTTATCCTTTCCAGGGAGATCCACTGTTATGGATTCATCTAAATACAGATTATCCATATGACATACAAGGGATATTGTATTTTCCAAAGTTGTCAGGTAGAGCTGATTGGGAAAAGGGAGAAATAAAACTATTTTGCAATCAAGTATTCGTAAGCGATTCAATTAAAGAGATAGTACCAAAATACCTTTTACCTCTAAGAGGAGTTATTGACTCTACAGATATACCTCTAAATGTTAGTAGAAGTGCATTACAAACAGATAGAAAAGTAAGGTCTATATCATCATTTATCTCAAAAAAAATCGCTAATAAACTGAAGGATTTGATAAAAAATTCTCCAGAATTTTATGCAGAAATTTGGGATTCAATCTCTGCTTTTATTAAAATTGGTGCTATCGAAGATGAAAAATTTGCTGATTTAGTTAATAACAGTATAATTTTCGAAACAATTTTAAATTCAGAGAAAGACGTAACTAAAGATATTGAAAATAAATCCCTCATCAAGTCCAATGATAAATATTTCACAACTCTCGCAAATTACAAAGAGCGAAATAAATTAACTGATTCTAAAAAAATAATTTACTGTTCAGATTTGATTGCTCAATCTAGTGCATTAAATATCTGTTTATCTGATAATAAAGAAGTTATTAAATCAGATCCCTTAATTGACGCACAATTTCTTCCATGGTTGGAAAGTAAAAATGAAGATTATCAATTCCAAAGAGTAGATTCAGAAATAAATGAACTAGAAGATAAAGAATCTAAAGAAATTGTAGATAAGGATGGCAAATCAAATACAGATAATCTTAGAGATACGATAGTTAAGGCCCTTAACAATGAGAAAGTAACAGTTAAAGTGCAGTCACTTTCAAGTAAAGATGCTCCACCAGCGATGATCTTGCTTCCAGAACAAATGAGAAGAATTAATGATATGGGTGCTTACATGGAACAAAAGATGCCTGGCTTACCTGAATATCATGTGCTCTTAATTAACAAAGAACATCCACTTATTGTTGGTCTTAATAAAATTACAGGCAACAAAATAATTATTGATGAAAAAGATCCTATTGAGAATCCATTAGCTTCTAAAATTGCTAATCATGTCTACGATATGGCTAAGCTTTCAGTTGGTGGATTAGATCAAGAACAGATAATTAATTTACAAAATAATAATGCCGAATTAATTTCAGAATTACTTAATTCAACAAATTGAGTCATGTGTTAGAATTTTTAAAGATATAACTCAATAAATATGTCAAGAGTTTGCGAACTGACTGGTGCAAAAGCTAATAACGGGATGGCAGTGAGTCACTCACATATTCGTACAAAAAAATTGCAACAAGTTAATCTCCAAAAAAGGAGACTATGGTGGGAAGAGGGCAAAAAATGGGTAAATATAAAAATAAGTACCAAAGCCCTAAAGTCTATACAAAAAGTAGGTTTAGATAAATTTGCTAAATCAAATGGAGTTGATTTAAAAAAATTCTAAATTTGATGAGAAATTTAGTTGCAAGTATATTAATACCATTTATTCTCTTATTTAATTCTAATTCAGCCTTATCTTTTGATTTTGCCCCTGAAGTTGGAGATATGGCTCCAAACTTTCAATTAGAAGGTTTTAATAAAAACATAAAATCAAAAAATATTTGGGAATTAAATGATTTTCAAGGTAAGTGGCTTGTTATGTATTTTTATCCAAAGGACTTTACAGCAGGTTGCACTCTTGAAGCTAAAGGTTTTTCGGAATTAAAAAAAGATTTTTCAAAATATAATGCCGAAATTGTTGGTATTAGTGCTGATAATCAAGATTCTCATGAAAGTTTCTGCAGCGAGAAATCTATAAACTACACTTTATTATCCGATCCTGAAGGAATTATTAGCGATAAATATGGTTCTTGGATTCCTCCATTTTCAGATAGAAATTATGTAAATTAGTTTTTTTTTAGCCTTTAAGTTTCTATGACTATTTAAATTTTCTGAAACTTATTTCAAATTTTATTAGTGACAATCTTTAATTGAATTTGCAATTCCATTAATTAAATCACTATACATTGAAGGTCCAGCATCTATATAAGCTCCCAAAGGATCCATTACACCAGTAGAAATTTTCATATCATTCCCGATAGTTTCAATTATTTTTGGATTATATTGAGGTTCAGAAAAAATACATTTAATACCTTTGTCATTTATAACATCTTGTATATCTGCTATTTGTTTAGCTCCTGGTAAAACATCTGGATTTAAAGTCAATGCTCCAGCAGGAATTACTCCAAATCTTTTCTCAAAATATTGGTAAGCATCGTGAAATACAATATAGCTAATATCTTTTGATAATTCTTTTTCTACACTATTGATTAAATTATCTAGTTCCAATGTTGCCCCTGCAGTATTAACTGAATATTGTCTTTGACCATCTGGATCTATTTTAATTAATTCGTCTCGGATAATTTTAACCATTTCTTTAGCATTTTCTGGGTCTAGCCAAATGTGTGGATCAAACTCACCGTGTGCATGCGCATGTGCGTCCTTGTG
>OBOJ01000075.1_pt1 | contig 8588 bp, 9 predicted proteins | sample 1535101 | NCBI WGS metagenome assembly OBOJ01 (sample SAMEA3275611, study PRJEB22092) | marine metagenome | biome: ENVO:00000447; feature: ENVO:00002042; material: seawater | collected 2014-06-20T11:55:00+00 | depth 0 m
AATTTTAGAGTTTTTGAACCAATTATAGGTTTTAGTGCTGAAGGTAGTGCGCAATCTCTTTCATGGTTAATTTACGATAACCTAGTAAATGAAGAAGTGATTTTGTTTGGTTCTGCTGCAGCGACATCAATGATGACAATCATCGGCATAGCAATTTTGCTTGCCCCTGTATTAGTTAGAACATGGAAAGAATTTAAAACTGCGAGATAAATATGGATTACGGTTTAGATAAAAAATCAAATACTTTGAAAACATTTAATACCATATTTATTATTTCTTGGTTGTTAGTTGCATGTTTTCCATTCATCTGGACTTTTTGGGGATCATTTAAAGTAAGAGCAGACTTTTTTTCAAGGTCAGATTGGTGGTATGCAATTTCAGCTTTCAATACATTAATTGAAACTGGTGAAAAATTTACAACAAATGCTTATCATGAAGCTTGGTTTGAGGGTGAATTTTGGAAAGCATCCAAAAACACCATTATCGTTACTGTGTTTGTTGTTAGTATTTCTTTATTTTTAGGAACTTTAGGTGCATACGCTCTTTCAAGATCAACTGAGAAATATGCATTTTGGATTTTAATGGCAGCTTTAATTTTTAGAGCTATGCCACATATAACTTTAGTCTCAGGTTATCTATTTCCATTTTTTGAATTACAAATATGGGGAATACTGCCAACAACTATTGTTGTTTTAGTTGCTATTAATCAACCATTTACTTTATGGTTACTCTATTCATTCTTTAAAACAATTCCAAAAGAGCTTGATGAAAGTGCGTTGATTGATGGATGTTCATATTTTCAAGCATTTAGACATATCATAATGCCAGTGATGTGGCCTGGAGTTATTACTGCTGGATTATTTAGTTTAATGCTTGCTTACAATGATTTCACTGTAACGGCTTTACTACTTAATCAAGAAAATCATACAATGGTTCCAAAGATACAAAGTTATTTAGGAACTAATCAACACGAAGGTAATCTAATGTGGGCAGTTTCAGCGGTGGTGTCTGCAACAGCACCATTGTTTATGTTGGTAATGTTCTTCCAGAGACAAGTTATCAGTGGTTTAACTACTGGAGCTGTAAAAGGTTGAAGAAATATTACAAAGCTTTGTTATTCGGTTCTATTGGAACCCTCGTTGAAACATCAGAAATTCAGAGAAAATCCTTTAATCAAGCTTTTAAAAAAAAAGGATTGGATTGGTATTGGACTAAAAAAGAATATATCAAACTACTAAACAAATCAGGTGGTAGAGATAGAATAACAGTATATGCAAGAACAAAAGGTATTAAAGTTAATGCTAAGCAATTAAGAGATTTAAAAACTAAACTATTCAATAATTACTTAAAGAAAAATCATTTAAAATTAAGACCAGGTGTTAAAAATATAATTAATCTTTGTAATAAAGAAAAAATTAAATTAGCTTTTGTAACCTCTACCTCAAAAAATAATATTAATTCTATTCTTTTCTCATTAAGAAAATCAATTAGTCAAAAAAACTTTGATTTTATTGGAAATTCAAAATTGGTTAAAAATTTAAAACCAAATCCAGACATATACCTTCTTGCATTAAAAAAGCTTAAATTAAAACCTAAGGAATGTTTAGCTATTGAGGATTCTCAAGAAAGTTTGAATTCAGCAGTTAATGCAAAAATTAAATGCATAATTTTTCCAGGAAAGTTTCACTTAAATAAAAAGTTTAAGAACGCTTTTAAAAAATTAGAGAAATTAAATAAAAATATTATTCTGAAATAAAATCATTTACCAGATTATTAAATCTATCTGGTTCTTCTAAATGAACATTGTGACTGCAATTTTCAAATATTTCTAGTCGACTATTCTTAATATTTTTATTTAATGTATCGACCTGATCAAAATTATAAGAGATATCTTTATCACCCCATATAATTAAAGTGTCATTTTTAATATTTTTTAAGTTATCAATACCTCTCCAATTTTTCATTGCGAGTAAAGCGTTATCAGCAGTTTCTAATGAAACATTTTTAACTGCATTAGCACATAAAAAATAATTTTTATCTTTATCACCTTTTACAAACCATTTAGGTGGAACTCTAGAAAACGATACTTCAGCACCTTCTTTCTTAAGTTTCTCTCGTGTTTCTTGCATAGTTTCAAATCTACCTGGGATATCTCCAATAGATCCTGTTGCAAAACAAATTAATTTATTAACTCTATCACCAATTAATTTTGTTATTTCTTGAACAATCATTCCACCCATTGAATGTCCAATTAAATTAAATTTTTCGATTTTTTTTTCATCTAGTATTTCAATGATTTTTTTTGCCATCGCATTAATAGAATTTAATGATTGTGCATTATGACTTTCACCAAAACCAGGTAAAGCTGGGGCTATAACTCTAAAATTTTTTGAAAAGTAATCTTTTTGAAAGCACCACATTTCTGAGGAGCCCAAGTATCCATGTACTAATACAAATGGAAAACCTTTACCTCTATCATCTACAAAAATATCACTCATAAAAACTTAATTATCATTTCCTTTAAAATAAACAAAACTAAAAAACTCATAAAAGCTATGATGAATATATTTATTACCTGCCATATTTTTTTGTCATTCGCATACTTAGAAAGATAATTTGATAAATATCCCAAAGTAAAGAAAAACAAAAATGAAGCAAATGACGCTCCGATCCCAAATGCTAATTTTTGGTTTAACAAGTAATTCTTAGAGAAATTTCCAAGAATAAAAACTGTATCCGAGTAAACATGTGGATTTAAATATGTGAATCCTAAAGTTTTTAAGAAAATATTTAACTTTGATATTGCGCTAACATTACTTTGAAAAGTAACTTCTTTATAATGAGTTTTAATTTTTGAATAAATAAAATGAATTAAAAAAACTACTAAAAGAAGATTGAAAATAAATTCTACTATTGGATTAAAAAATTGGTTGAAAAAATGAAATAAAAAAATTCCAACAAAAATTAATATCAAATCTGAAACAGAGCAAACTAAACAAACTAAAAATACATGCTGTTTTTTTAAACCTTGTTCAATTACAAAAATATTTTGAGCACCAATTGCTAAAATTAAACTTAAGCTGGTTAAAAAACCTAATAATACATATTCCATGAATTTTAATTAAACTCTTTTTCTACCCTGAACAACTCTATCAAGAATAAGAGCTACAAATAATATTGCTACACCTGCTAAAATACCTTGTCCCACATTAGCGTATTGAAGCGCTTCCAATACATCTTGACCTAAACCTTTGGCTCCAATTAATGATGCTACAACTACCATTGCCAAACTTAACATTACTGTTTGATTAACACCTGCCAATATAGACGGAGTTGCTAATGGTAAATCTACTTTTCTAAGTAAGTACCATTTGGATGCACCGTAAGCAATCGCAGCCTCTCTAATTGTTTCAGGCACACCTCTTAAACCAAGAACAGTTAATCTAACGACAGGTGTTCCACCAAATATCATTGTAATTATAACTGCTGCAACTTTTCCCGTTCCAAAAAATGCTATTACAGGAATCATGAATACGAAAGCAGGCATTGTTTGCATGAAATCCATAATCGGTCTTATCATTGAATAAAATCTTTGTCGCCTTGCACAAAAAATTCCAAGAGGAATACCAATTACAATACTTAACACTGCTGCTGTTCCTAAAAGAGCTAATGTTGTCATAGCTTTAACCCAGAAACCTAAAAATCCCATGTAACATAAAAATCCTGCTGAATATATTGCAGCTCTTGGTCCTGCTGCTAATCCCGTTAAGGTTACAATGGTTGTAATAATTACTATCCAAGGAGTTTTTACAAATAATAACTCTAAGAAATCTAGTACTGATCTTATACCTATAGTGATTGCCGTAAATAACGCATCTCCTTTTAATACTGCGTAATCAAAGATTGTTTCTACCCATTTTATTGATGTTAACCTGATATCTGGATGAGTTGGGAAGTCATCCATTAATGAAATTACACCAGGAAAACTATAATGCACTACAGAAAAAAACATAATAACTGCAGCAAACATTGTGCTGGAAATAAAATTCTTAACTTGCATTCCAGGTCTTAGAGTTTTGTCTGATAACCATTCTGAATATCTTTTTTCTAATATCGAGTTAGCTAGTATTCCTTGAACAACTTTAACAGCAATTAACAATCCTATACCAAAAATTGTAATCCAAATAGCTGATGCCTCAATCCTTGCTACTTCATCTATGTAGCCTTGCATTGCATCCTCTAGTGATTTGATATTTCTTTTATAAACCTCAACTTTGTCTGGATTATTTGTAATAGCTGCTTCTAACTGTTTATTTCTAAAAGCTATAGTTGACTCAACTTGTTTAATTTTTTCTACAGCTTCTTTAGTAATATTACCAAATAAACCTCTAATAATTTGAACAACAGAGAAAGTCTCAATAATTAAAAAAGCTAAAGCCCAATTCCAAATATTTCTCATTCCAAACCAAACAGGTCCTAGAATTCCAGCATACAAATTGAATGAAAATGAAAAAGAAGGCTTACTTCCAATTTTTTGAAATTCTTTAATATAATATTCAGGATTAGATTTAACAAAATCTGTAATTAATTCTGATCTAGTTGGATTATGAATTTGCTTATTCTCCATCTCCACCCTCTATAACCGCTTTTAAAAGATCTGATTGTGTTAACACACCAACATTATTTTGATTACTATCTTTAACTACCAATGGTCCTTCGCTAGATTTTGATAACTCAATGAGCTTGCTTAATAATTCATTTTCTCCAACACTGTGAGTATTTTCACCTAGTTTTCCATTAATACTCTCGTAACTCTCAAGAGATTGCATGATTGTTTTTGCTTGAACAACTTTAAGTCTTGAAATTCCTTTTACAAAGTCAGCAACATATTCATCTGCAGGACTTACAACTATTTCTTCAGGTGTACCTATTTGGATTACTTTTCCATCTCTCATAATTGCAATTCTGTGTCCTACTCTTACTGCTTCATCTAAATCATGAGTAATAAATACTGTGGTTTTTTTCATTTGTTTTGAAAGTTTGATGAACTCAGCTTGAAGCTGTCTTCTTATCAATGGATCTAATGCACTAAAAGGTTCATCCATTAAAAGAAATTCAGGATCCGCTGCTAGTGCTCTTGCAAGACCTACTCTTTGCTGCATTCCTCCAGATAGTTCGTGGGCAAACTTATTCCCCCAACCTTGTAGCTCTACAATTTCTAAAATTTTATTTGCGGCATCTAATCTATCGTTTTTACTTACACCTCTTATCTCAAGCGGCATTGCAATATTATCTACAACAGATCTATGAGGCATGAGTGCAAAGTTTTGAAAAACCATACCTATTTTTTTATTTCTTAATTCTTGAAGGTTTTCTCTATCTAAGGCCATTACATCCTGACCATTAATTAAAATTTTGCCTGATGTTGGTTCTAAAAGTCTATTAATATGCCTTACTAATGTAGATTTTCCACTTCCAGAAAGCCCCATAACACAGAATATTTCACCTTGTTTAACATCAAATGAAACATCTGAAACTCCAATAACTGAGTTGTAATTTTCTAAAGCTTCAGTTTTTGAAATTTTTTTATTTTGGATTGCATCTAATGCTTCTTTAGAAGTATTGCCAAATACTTTCCAAACATTTTGAATTTGTATTGCTGAACTCGATGAATCCATTTTTGTCTTTTATTATAGGAAAATATACTCGGCAATCTTTAATTGCCGAGTATAGATTTTGATTTAGATTATAGTCCTAACCAACCGTCTACAGTTGATTTATTTGCTTCCATCCAAGCTCTTGCTACATCAGCTGGATCTTTTTTCTCAACTGAAACTGCATAAGCCATTGCAGAAACATCATCAGCTGTTAATTGAAAATTCTTAAAGAATTCTACAATTGCTGGTGATTGACTCTCTAAAGAAGTAGCCCAACCGATTTGGATTTGCTTAAGAGCATCTTTTGATGCAACATAAGATTTCTTGTACCAGTCAGCATCTGCTTTAGGTTGAATCATTTTATATTTTGCAGGATCATATTTTGGTTCTGTTAACATTACTACGTCAGCCATTCCCCAAATTGCATGAGGTTTGTAACAATAGAATGCATAACCTTCACCTTTTTTGATTGAGTCTAGTACTCTTGCATTTTTAACTGCTTCAGCAGCTCTAACTGCTTCGATACCAGCATCATATAAACCATAGTCTCTTAATTTAACTTGGTTAACATTTGCAGAAGCCCAACCATCAGCACCAATCCAAAACTCACCTTTACCATTTCCATCGCTGTCCATTGCTTTAACAACTTCTGGTCTAGCTAAGTCTTCAATAGCTGTAATGTTCATTTTTTTAGCAAACTGTTGAGAAACACAGTAACCTTGGTTTCCTTCATATGGTTTGCTACTTAATTTTAAAGTTCCTTTTGGAACTAAATCATTAGTGTAAGCTTCTTGGTTTGGTAACCAAATATCAGGGTGAACATCGATTTCACCTTTTCCTCTGTCAATTGCTGCATAAATTGCAGTATTGTTTCCAGGAACTAGTTCTGCTTCACCACCCATTTTGTCTGTAACTACTGCAGCAAGTAAATTTGCAATTGCAGTTGCACCTGTCCAACCTGGATCTCCAATTTTAACTTTTTCTGCGTTTGCAGAGAAAATTGATAAAATTGAAATTAATCCAGCTACAAGTGTAGATTTGATTATTTTCATTATTGCTCCTTAATTATTTAAAAATAAAGTCTATCTCTAATTAAGAGATGCTGTCAAAGAAAATAAGTATCTAAAAAATTGATATCTACTATTCTGGATTTGATGTAAGAGTTTTAATCTCTAAAATATTTTCATTAGGGTCTTTTACAAAGAATGTTTCTTGTTCATACTTGGTGCCTTTAAATCTTAAGTATGGTTCGTCATAATATTTAGTGCCACTATCTTTTAATCTTTGTTTAAGTGCATCAAAATCTTTTCTAGATAAGTGTACACCAAAATGGGGTACAGACACATTTCCCATGTCCACATCATGTCTTTCATTATCTAATTTATGATCACTTTTATGAAGTGTTAATTCATTACCCCAAAAGTCAACATCGGCCCATTCTTGTGCGGAATTATCCAATCTACATCCTAAAGTTTCGCTGTAAAATTTTTTTGCGACCTCTAGATCACCACAAGGTATAGCTAAATGAAAACAATTAGTGTTTTTGTACATAATTAATCTTTAATAACAGAATATAATGACTATATAAGCCACTTATTAAAATTTCAAGTGAGCATAAAATACAATGAATGATTATTTACAATCGATAATTGATAGAGATCCTGCAGCAAAATCAAAGCTTAGTTTGATTTTAACCTATCCAGGTGTCAAAGCAGTATTCTTTCATAGACTAGCAAACTTTTTTAGTACTGCTAAATTTTATCTCGTTGCAAGAATCATTTCTCAATTTTCAAGATTCTTAACTGGAATTGAAATTCATCCTAATGCAAAAATTGGAAAAAATTTATTTATAGATCATGGTATGGGAGTTGTGATTGGTGAAACTTCAGATATTGGTGATAATGTTACTATCTACCATATGGTTACATTGGGTGGAATTGCTCCAAGTATAAATTCAAACGATCAAAGAAACATGAAAAGACATCCAACAATTAAAGATGAAGTAGTGATTGGATCAGGAGCACAGGTGTTAGGTCCAGTAACTGTTGGACGATGTGCAAAAATTGGAGCAAACGCAGTAATTACAAAAGATGTTCCTGAAAATGCAGTGATGGTTGGAATTCCTGCTAAGAATGTTGGAATAGCTGATAGTGAATTTAAACCTTACGGAATTACCCCTGATAGTGATAAAAAATCAGAAAATGAATAATACACAAAACGATTTTATTTCTGGAATTGGAAATACTCCACTTATAAAACTTAGAGCAGCATCAGAAATTACCGGATGTAATATTTATGGTAAGGCAGAATTTTTAAACCCAGGTGGATCAGTAAAAGATAGAGCTGCACTTGCATTAATTAAAGATGCACAAGAAAAAAAATTGATTTCTAAAGGAGGAACTGTTGTTGAAGGTACTGCCGGTAACACTGGAATTGGTTTGGGTCTTTTAGGAAATTCTTTAGGTTACAAAACGATTATTGTAATGAACGACAATCAAACTCAGGAAAAAAAAGATTTACTTAGAAACCTTGGTGCTGAGTTAAGATTAGTTGAACCGAAGCCTTATAAAGATGACAATAACTTTGTAAAGGTTGCTGCAAGACTTGCAGATGAATTAAGACCTTCAAATAACAATGGAGTTATTTGGGCTAATCAATTTGATAATACTGCAAATGCAAAAGGTCATTATGAAGGAACAGGTCAAGAGATCTGGGAACAGACAGATGGTAAGGTAGATGGTTTTGTATGTTCATCTGGAACTGGGGGCACCATTTCGGGTGTAAGTAATGCATTAAAAGAAAAGAATAAAGATATCAAAATTTACCTTTCAGACCCCAAAGGTTCTGCTCTTTATAATTATATAAAGAATGGAGAGTTAAAATCTGAAGGAGGATCTATAACAGAGGGAATTGGTTCAAGCAGAGTTACAG